>Ga0247760_1002853_pt1 | contig 12254 bp, 12 predicted proteins | sample UWRJL171409R4_FD_179936 | JGI IMG/M metagenome (GOLD analysis project Ga0247760, IMG submission 179936) | Plant litter microbial communities from Arlington Agricultural Research Station in Wisconsin, United States - UWRJ-L171-409R-4 | ecosystem: Environmental > Terrestrial > Plant litter >...
GGTGGGGGGTCATCTTACCGAAAACCTCAAGAATTTCTCCAAGACAATCGTTGTAGGAGTCGATTCCTTATCTATGTGATCTCACACCAGGGCTGCCCAAAAGGTGACTCGTTGAGGCTCAAAAAGGTTGGCCCGCAGCGCTGTGATCGAGCCAACTAAGCCAATACCAACCCTGGAGTTGGCTCGGGCTTGGGTAGTTCAGGAGGGTCTGGCTTGCGAAAATCACGAGTTGAGTTGGCTTGTTTAATCAGGTAATACCAAAATCTTGGCACCGGAAGTGACAGATTAATATTGAAATACAATGTGGAAACTACCAAATAATCCCCTGTGCTAGATTCTACTCCTCTAGTATGTGTAGGACTAAGCAGGTGGCAGGGCCGCCTTGCCCACTTCCCACCCGTTGCTTCCCCACGCCAACTCCGTAACCGCCGTTCCGACCGTTCCATTCTGCAGAAACACTCTAAGCACATCAAGCGGAATGGCAGCAATATTTGACGCCGGAATACTCGACTCAACAAACCCTCCATCATCCCTACGGCAGCGAGATGCTGCACATGAAGTTTGGTGACACGATTCTGAAAGTACATCGGGACCTGGTCGAAAGCAAGCCCAAGTTATGTGCACTCTTTTCACGGGACACGTCCTCCACGCCACTCACTGCACATATAGCGGCTTCCTCCCTGGATATTGGGCACGTCCTGGTCCATTATCTGTACACCGACACGTACCAGCCCCGACACGCGGTGCCACCATCCCCAAGTGTGGCTCTCAGGACCGCCTTTCGGATGTACGCTCTAGCCAAGAAATACCAAGTCCCTGGCCCCGAGACACTCCCCAAGGACGAAATCTCGCGACTTGGAGACCAGATCAACCTTCCCACTCTCGTTGACGTTGTGGAGGAAGCATACCCACGGACTATGAGCAATGATACCTGGACGGTTGAGTTTATCCAACGACGCACTGAGGCCGCGTTCAATGATGCGAAGACACCGCCGGAACCGATTGAGAAAGATGAGGACGATCCCAGCGGCAATACCCCTCTGGCCAAACTCATGATCATATGTGCTCTCAATGTCTGTGGCAGCATGGCTGTCGAGCTAGCCGAGAAGGAGAAGTCCATACAAGCTGCCGCTGAGAAGGAGAAAACCATGCTGCGTCTTCATCAGGCACAAATCGCCCAAAGATCTCAGCCTGTTGCCTCAAATGACAAGCCGGTTTCGGGACCAGAGGCCGGCGACGGATCCGACTACAAGCTTGCACCGGAGGAGGCACCTCGAGTCCTTCCGCAGGCTACAGTGAACAAGCTTGAAACTGCGGAGATCCCACCTGTGTCTCCTGAGAGCGACACCTGGATCATTACCAGTCCTTTGACGGGCGGACATCAGGATGCTTCCATCGAACGCACGAGAAGGAAGGATGATCCGGTGCCTGGACCGGAATCGGAGAAAGCCGCCGAGCCGGAGCCACCTGTGCAGCCACTTGATGAGTAGGGACTACCATCGAAGAAGAACAAGAAGAGGAAAATAGCGAAGCCTGAGCCTGGGCCTAAGCCGGTACCTGAGCCGGTACCCGAGCTGGCACCGGAGCCAGAGACATCTAAGGAACCTCTCGATGACTGGTGGGGCGTTGTCATATCGAGGAAGAAGAAGAATACCGCCTTGAGGCCGCTCGTCACAGCCGAGCCAGAGCCCGAGGTAGTCGCCGAGCCGTGGTGCGAGGCGGACCCCGAGCCGGAACCGATATCGAAGGAACCCGAGTTTCCTTGTGTCGACTGGGCGCCGCCCACCAAAAATTGAAGAAGGACAAGAAGAAGGGGAAGAATGCCAGGCAACTGGTCGCCGAGCCGGAACCTGTGCCGGTCGAGGTCGATGAGGACGGGACACCGAAGGACGTGTGGGATTTCTGGGGTGCAAAGAAGTCCCCGAGGCAGAGTCTCTCTTGAAGAGTGGTTGTTGACATGCACATTTGTTTGAGTTTGGTTGGAGACTCATATTACTCAGACTGTTTGAGCTCTGTCTAAGGAAGTTTGCTGTGCTACTTGTCTCTCTCTTAGCACATTCGTGTTTCATTTAAGACCATTGACTCTCATGTGCCACTACTCTGGCATCTGCGGATATAGCTCACTCGCTCAGCTGCCAGATCAGTTTCTCAATGGCTCCCAGCGCATCCATCTTTTCGTTTTCTTCCTTGATCTCCATGGCTTTCGCCTTCAGTTTTCCATCCCCAACCACACGGTCAAGGGCATCCCGTAGCATGGTTGGCGTCGGGCTGCCCGTCCGTAGATTAATGGCAACGCCTGCCCACTCAGCCCTCGCAGCCACCTCCCCCTTATCCGCCGCAGTGCCCGCAATGATCATGGGTGTTCCATTCATGACGCCATGCATGAAGCCCCCGTAACCACCGTTGAAGACAAACACATCCGCCAGCGGCAAGACCGCGTCATACGGCATGTAGTCCACGACCCTTGTGTTCGGCGGAACAGCAGCTAGCACATCATCCGGAAGCTTCTTCCCTTGCTGCCCAAGCGTTGCGACAACCAGAACATCCTCCCGGTCTGTGAAAGCCTCCATCGTCGGGACCAGCAGCTCGCCATAGTCGTCATTATTCGCCGTACCCTGCGACACAAGCACCACCGTCTTCCGCCCCGGATCATCCGGAGCCCGAGCAGCATTCTTCTCCATCTCATCCCACCAGGCCGGAAATGCCATCTCCTCACCAACCTTCTTCCTCGGCAGTCCCCCAATATATCTCACCTTCCCACCACCACCACCACCACCACCACTACTACCATCTCTTCTCGGGTACTCCAAACTCGGACTACACGCCAACAACACCACCTCCGGCAGTCTCAACAACTCACTAAACAGAAAATCCCCCTCCACATCCCTCGTCGCACCAAGCTCACGAAATATCGCATTCGCATACTCCACCGTCTTCCTCGCCTCAGGCCGCATCTCCTCATACAACTCCCCATACCGTTCCCTTACCGCGTCTGTCTCAGCAGGAGGCAGACACAGCGTGTACGGCCCGATCTCATTGCTAACAAGCCAGTTGATGGTCGTGTGGAAATTTATCACCTTTACTTGCTGGCCTTCCGGGTACGGTTTACCCAGGAGATAGGGCATGGCACCTAGGAAGAAGACTTCGTTGAAGATGACCACTTTGCGCCCTGGGTATCGTTCGTGCAGGGATGAGAGGCATGATGAGAGGATCGCGTGGCGTGCGGATGCGCCGGTGAGGAAGATGTGTTTCTGTTGGTAGTTCCAGCGGAGGTGGCCCTGGGGGTAAGAATGTTGCGCGGAGATGAGGGAGGGGGTTAGGGCCCCGAAGGTGTTGTCCCAGACTTCGGTTGCGCCGGCGGAGAGGGCCTGGGAGTGGAATGAGGGGCCGGTGAGGAAGAAGATTGTGTGCCCCCGCGAGGCGAGGTACGAGGTTATTTGGAGGGGTCCTTGCATGTGGCCTGAGGCTGGGAAGGCGCACATTATTATAAGGGGTGTTGAGGCTGTGGTTGAGTTGGGCATGGTGATGGTTTTGGTGATTGTCGTTGACGGGGTTGTCTGGTGATGGCGTTTGATTGTGGATGGGAAAGTGCAAAAAGCTGTTGCTCGGGATGGGTAAGGGAGAGCGGGCCAGTCTTGTTCCTGAGAGAGAGGGGTGGCATTTATGCTGTCATGCCTGTATTAAAATTTTGACATCTTTGTTCCACAAGTACCTACTTGCAAGAGCCTTTCTCCTACATTGAGACAGGTATTGATGGCTGTGGTGCTTACATGCTTAGAAAGCCAGCGTTGTCGATTCCGCATCGAGTGACCACTCCGACATTCAGGGGGCGTGCATTGCGGGGCTGACATAAGCGGATATAACAAACCTGCAGCTTCAGGAAATCCCGACAGTATTCGATATTACACAAGAGACAGCAGACCGAAGATGCCAATGAAATCCCTGCAAAAACATCCTGGAATCCGATGGTCCAACTAAAGCACTCAGTTTGACTCTTCCGCGGGCCCATTGCTGACGCCAGCAGCGGCCTCCTCTTTTTCAACTCTGCCTGTTGTATGCAACGAATCTGGGCGAATAAAATTTCCTTTCTCGTACCTCGCCCACGTGACGTTGTTCACCCTGGCTCAGTCTCGGCTCAGCCGCTGCTCAGGATTTTGCTCAGGCTGGCTCACAGTTCGCTTACCCTAATTACTATTTTCGGCAGACTGCGTCGCAGCTTGCCAAACGCTTCAATCCACTCCAGCACCAGCCTCGGCTTCACACTCGTCACCAACGATGTATTCACCATCGCCGGATACAGTTTTCCCGTCGAGTACTACTACAACAACACAGGCTCGACAGGATCCAGGACTAGCAGATGCACGGCAAACCTCTAGGATTTAAATCCGGCCCGATAGACACGTTCGCCACAGACGGGGCGTCCGAGAGCCCGTATCGGGATAATACGACGGCAGCGGAGACAGTTGCTTTCTTTGCGCCGTTGCTGGGATGACTTGGACGTTTCCGGATAATGCGGTGGCGTTGTCAAATGGGATTTGCCAGACGACTTATGTGCGATGTGCGGTTATACCGAAAGGGAAGTCAGTCGTTGGCCTGCAGTTAAGAGAATGTATGCTGAATTCAGGGATATGAGGCGGGGTGACGGGCTTGGACGGATACATGTATCCAGGGGCTGCCCATGGTGGCTGGAGGCTACATGTAGATACTTGGGCCCGAAGGCGGATGAGATAGACAGAAGGGAAGGGAATGAAGGGAATACTTCGGTGCTGCTACAGTTTGTGACGAATGCGGTCGGAAGCTTAGTATGGTAAGAGGCCAATTAGATATGATCGACCCCGCGTGTTTTATCCTGGCTGCGCTCCGGACAATCCTCGGTCGCCCTAATGACGATGCTAACATGCAATTGTTGTGAGCGCAAAATGGTGCCGATCTACCTTTCGTACGCAATACACCTTTAACCAAAGACAATCAACCGCCTGTATATCACGTGATAATGCTCGTTTAGCACCTCACGATATATCTGCGGGTGCCGAACCGCACAGCACGAGGTCAAGCCACAAAATGCCATTGATGAGACTCCGTGTGCAGCGGTACCCCACAAATTACCGAGAGCCTCTCACAGTTCGCGAAACCCGCGTGTCTGCAAGATTATGTAGTTAATGGACCAGGAAACGTAAGACAATTCGTGATTAGTTGGCCCGATGGTCCCGCTGGATGATGTTGAAAAATATACCCCTTTGGGATAGAACCATCAAATCAACGATTAAGGACAATGTTGTCGATCATCAGCTGGTTGAAAAAGGCTGAGCTCGGGTGGTTTTTCAAGGTTCAACATTACCCAACAATACCTGTCATCAACTGCCTGAGGACTTAATCGCAAGTCCAACCTGGAAAATGGCCATATATACCTCTCTGGCATCGGCACTTTTATCCTTACAAAAGAAAGAGCCCCATCTCAAATTGACTCAGATCTCGTGTTCCATCCAAACATCTACCTATCGTTTAGCTAACCAGCACCCGAATCCAACCAACATGGTCCCTTCCCAATTCCTCTCCCTCTCTTTGGCATGCCTCGCCCTAACTGACATCGCAGCCTCCACAGCGCCCAAGATTGCCTGGAGTCCTTGTTCCGCCGACGAGTTCAACACAACGCTCGAACTGCAATGCGGAAACCTCACCGTCTCGCTGGACTAGAGCGGCACCGCCGAGTCCGCCAGAAACAGGCAGTTCACGACCCTAAAATTGATACCATGAATTTCCCTTTCCTTCTTCGGAACTGAGCGGTTGCCGCCTTGGCCTGAGCCAGACTGAGCGAGGGGGTTACAGTTCTGGGCTGCCTCGGCTACAGTTACTACGGGTCTAAAATGGCAGTGGAGTTACGATGACCTAGTTTTAGGACCTCTACCACTACCACCTAGCCGCGCTTTCCTTTACTCCAACTAAAGGAGAAGAAAAAACCTGCAATTTTAATACGTTGATAAATCAGGTATATTATATTCGGATTCCAAAGTTGTTAAAAAACAGGCTTGGCCAGTGTGGCACGTAGTGCCACACTAGGCACAGGGATACGGCTCAGTCCACAGCTCTCACCGGGTATAATGTGCCTTCCAGGCACTAGATCTGTTTTTACAGGGCTAAACCTTCTGTATTACTTACTGTAAGCACTATACTAAGCATTAGGAAACTAAATCCACGATAAGGTTCACACTTGACCAACTACCTATATACCCACCAACCCCTGTACAGAGAGTAGCACATTGGCAAGAGCTTTTCCATTACCACGCACATTCCAATCGTTTAAAATGGCTGTAGAAATTTAAAAATCTACTTACCGCCACTTTAAACAGACTAGTATCCGCACGTTAGATTACTAAAGTAGTAGCGTTATAAGAACTATAGACCTGTGAGAAAGACGGCCGCTAGCTACTTAAAACGTACCCCTCGTACAAATTATACGTAATAACCTCTACTAGGCCGCGGTACGTTACCTACGTTAACCGGACTTTTAGTAGCTTAGGGGAGGCTCTCCCAGGGACCTATTAAGTAAGCGTTAAAATTGAGCGGGAAGTAATTATTAATATATACCTACCCCCCGTAAAAAGAATGGTTACTAAAGAGTTTTTAACTAAATTAGCGTACCTTAAGTGGCTAGTAGTAGGGGATTTTAATACTAAATACCCCAATTAGGGGGTAGGTACCTAGTTGGATCCTAGAGGCTGTAAGGTTACGGAGTAGGCGGTAAAGTAGAGCCGGCGGTTAGTATTACGAGGAGAGGTTATATATAACTGAGAGGGAACGTTAAACCTTGTTTTTAAAGAGTAGCAGGCTATTATAACGCGGGTAGCTAGAGAATTAAAATACGGGTTAGATTATAAGGTAATTTGGACCGAAATAGTAATAGGTTTTACTAATCTATTAGGTATGTAGATAGTATTGGAACGCTGCTATAAGGACTTTACGTAAGTAATATGTACCCTAAGTTAAGGTAAACCCCCCCCGTTTATTATAATAAGGCTTAACAGTATAATTAGGAATTTGTAAAAATATTTAGTACTAGTAGTTAGAGCTATAAGTATTAAAGTAAAGGGTAGATGGCTGTCTAAGTAGTATACTCTAGATTATACAAAGGTAAGAGTGGCGTTTAGGAACGGGGATATAATTAGATGGTAGTATTATATAATTTTACGAAAAGCGAAAAGAAAGTATTAGGCCGCCTTGGTTAACGGGGCGAGTGGTAGCTAGGAGGCCTTCCGGCTTGCGGCTTAAAAGTTAGTAAAATTATAAACCAAAGCCCCCCTTATAAAAGTAGAAGGGATAACACTAACCGGAAAAAAATCCGAGGCCTACTTACTACGGTACTACCTAAGAAAGCGGGCGGAGAAACTACGGCTAAAGGCCCCGCTAATAGGGTATATTGTCAGGGCACCAAAGGACGCAATGCGTAAACACCACAAAAAGTGGAACGTTGTGCAGTCAGGGCACTGCACTGTAGTCCTTCTACATCTAGCTGCTAGCTACAGGCAGGCAGCATCACGGTACCGTGACACGTACCTTGGCCACAGAATCACCTCTGTGGATGGCCTCGAGGACCTGTTAGATTCGCCACTCGCGCGTACTTTAAAGGTCCATTGTAATATGTTTAGATAAAGAAGAAAAAAAGGAAAAAAGTACGTATAGTAGCTTCTTATAGGTAGGGTTAGGGCTAACGCATCAGAATTTTCCGCCACGAAGTTTAAATACAACAAAGTTCCAGTACAGGAGTCTACAAAGCAATTGTCGCAAAACTACCCACTACGCCAAAAAGTGGGAACTCAATTGCTTCCTGACCCTAGTAGGTGCCCTTTTATCTAACAGTAGGCAAAGGGCAGAGGTGATTGGGGCTGGTGACCTTGATTGCGAAAACCGACCATTTGGGCCTCGACCCTCTACAGAAAAAAAAATGGGTGGGTATTATAATTGGCTTAGTAGGGATATGCGGGAGCAGTCGGGAAAAATATTAGATACGCCCCCCACCCCGTTTTTTTTTCTACCAGGGTCTGAGCTTACTGAGATATAGGGACCGGGCTTCTCGCGGCCGGCAACTCGAAATATGGATTACGTTACCAGGGTGGTGTTACGTAAGGTGGGTGAATACTCGCTCGAACAGCCTCACGACACTCCTACCCCGCTATTGCGCCGGAGGCTGCGTTGATGAACACTTTCCCACTCGAATCCAGAGTCCCCCGCTTGTGGCTGAAACGCTGTCCTACGAGTTATTTGAACAAGTATTACGCTCCATGGCATCCACTCGTAGGCCGCCGCCGACCTACCACGTCGTCCCCCGCTTCGACATAGCTGCTCAGGGCGGCGCGCTCGAGCTCGGCACGGTCGTCGACAGCCTCCTGATGCTCCGGCCGCTGAATCCGGGCGAGATTGTTCCCATCCCCGAGAACCTACGCTATGCGCTGGTATCCCACGCGGGCTTCACCGAGACCCGCTCTCGGCTGCATGAGGGCCACTGCGGCATCTGGGCAAAGGCGCTCGCCTTTCAGGGAGCCGCCGCCGACGCGTCCGCCCAGCACGAGAGCCAAGCCACGGTCGCGTGCGAAGCCATCGTTACGACCTACTTCGACCCGGACGCAGCCTACGTAGCCCGAAGTCTCGCGGTCCGCGGCGTCAACGACCACTTTATCGGCTCAGGTTACGAGGACAGTGTATACCTGATCACGGGGCTGAAGGTAGCCAAAAAGCTGCGGTACGGCTCAACCACGTCGACGCAGCTCGCCGCCGACGCTAACGTGACCTCTCGGGCGCTGAGCGAGGGCATACAGCTAGGTGCTCAAGCGGGAAGCTCCGGCAATAGCGGGAACACTGTAGAATTCGAGGCCGACGACATCGTCGTGGGCTTTCGGGTGAGGCGGTACGCCTATGTGCCGGCATCGCGGAATCCCTTCAGCAAGAAGAAGAAGCTGAAGGGGGAAGACTACCTGAAGAAAGCCGAGATGCACGGGGAAGGGAGGTCGGATGTTAAAGGGCTAGAGCCGACATATGAGCAGCTGCCTATTCCGGAGGAGCAGGATGCCCAAGCGGCGGCTGGGGAAGCCGGCGAGCTGGGTGAGCGCTGGGTCGACCCACAAGTCAGAGACAATAACTAGGTTCATAGTCGCCATGTTTGATGTGCCTACTCTAGAAAAAGCTCCATAATCGGGAACGAGCCTTGGTAATATCTCGGGATTTTTTAGGTTCTTGTCACACAGCAGGGCACGTACTATTCTAGCACCAGGCCGGTATTTTTCGGTTGTGTTTATATTATAGCTGGCAGTAGATATCGAGGGATGCCGGGTCTTCTCCCAATAGCCAGAATGGTTTTTGAATATACCTCGCATACGATGATATATAAGAAGAGCGTGCAATGTTATATGGTCAGATAGAGGGGATACTTATACCTACAGATGTTATAATATTGAGCTGAGTCTAACTCGATATTAAAGTTTTATTTCGTTCCGAACCCGGCCCAATATAATAATTAGCTAGGCGAGGCCAGCCAGAACCGTCTATACGGCTAAATATATATACTTCTGATAACCCTCTTCTTCTTGGTTGTGGGGGTGGTGGGCTTCTTTTCATTTATTCAGTCGAGGCCCAATACTCCATGGTTGTATGGATGAATGAAATCTTTGTCCAGACAAACCACTATTCGTACCAATTACTCGCAACGCAAAATAACACTAGGTTTTTACCAGAAAGTTACCGTACACCTGATTAGTGGCTCAACGAGCCTATAGTAAAGTTCCCGACGCGCCTTCTAGGCGTCCCGCGAGTCGGTTCTTGCGTATTCGCCCCCAAGACTGAAATCAAGGAATAAAAAGCCTTAACACCATGATGTAACATCCAACCCCCCGGGCAAAATAAAACAGCAGCACATGGTGAACAGCGCCGACCCCTGGGTACAGCATAAAACGTCCACCGCCGCCTCGGCTAAGAGAAATTGGTATTATTCCAGGGAATGACAACTGCTCCGGCCTCGTGGAGCCTCGTGGCAAGCTTTGATCATTCAGTTGAGGGGACGAAAGGCGTTCAAATAATGCGTTGCTTTTGCCCTTTTGCGCCTGAAAAATATAAAAACTCATGACCTATCAGTATCTCAGTGGATTGACATCTCTTGGAGCTTCTTATGCATATCGTTGGCGTCGTGTCGCTCATCATCAAACATGTCGTCTTTCCAGGGCCGAACGTAATCGTAATCGCCCTTTCGATTGCTCATACAAGAGAGAAGGCTACGCATGCCTTTGTATACGATGAAATACCGCGGGTTGCCCCGGAACTCATCTGGTGCCTGCTGGACAAACTCGAGAACATTGGCCGCGATGGCAACCGCAACCGGGGTGGCGAAAGAGGTGCCCGTGATGAAAACATCTCTGCCGTCCCAGCGCGAAGGGATTCGGCAGCCCAGGGTGGCAAAGTTGTTCATGAACTCGTCGCGTGGCGGGTTGAGGTCGGTCGGGCTCGACCCATCATCGTTTGTGGCGTGGATGGCGAAGACGCCTCGCTCCCTGGCCGGGTACGCCCGCTTACCGTTGCCCCCCGAATTGGATGCCGCAGCAAAGATGAGCTTCCCACTCGCAACGATGCGTTCTATAACTGGCTGCATCTTGTCCTTGGCCGCCTCGTCGAGGCCGAATGAGATGCTGATAATGTCGGCGTCCGTTTCAAACCCAGCCCATTCGACAGCCTATAAAACACATAGATCAAAAGGGAGTGGTCAGTCAGCGCCTTACCCATCGATCATGCTACACCAAACGGGTACAGGCTGGCCTCAGACGCACCTTGACAATCTGCTCCAGCCTCGTAGAGGCCAACGATCGACCCTCCGAAACTTTCACCACTACAATTTGAGCCCGTGGCGCTAGCATCAGTAGTAACCTCACCACATGTGTTCCGTGGCCGTGATTGTCAATGTAATTCCCGGCTTCATATTCGGCCTCCAGGAAGTTTCCGGAATGAGCGAGGACTCTCTTCGAGCCGGAACGCAGCAGCGTGTCCCGGTCATCAACCCGAAGCCCGGTATCGAGTACCGCTATACGGATAGATTTAGCTTGTCGTGGTAAAGGGACAATGTATTGGTAATTGAAGTTGCCCATTCGGGTCAGAAACTCTGATTTGTAGTCATCTCCTGGTTTTCTGCGACACGGTCAGGCCATCTTGATGCTATCGATCTGACGCTTATCAAGGGGAGATGCCAGAGGGGCATTCCTACATCTCTTCTGCTTTCTCGTCTTCGTCCGCGAAAAGCGTATAAAACGAGCATGGAGCGCTGGCTCTGTCCGGCACTGAAAATGAGCGGGTGTGCTCGTTCGGCCACGGCGTAGCGTCATTTTGTAAAATGCGTGTCTGCTCTGTGGCGGTGCTAGGCAGACGTGTAGCTCGACCAGCTTCACCGGCGTTACCAGAGCCGTGGGAGCCTGGAGATGGCAACTGGCCACCCCCCTGCCACTTCCATAATCCATAGTTCTTCTGCAACTTCTCGACAATTTTCTTTCGTATCACAAGCCGCGCCCTCTGCTTCGAGTCTTTGGTCCGCTTCTGCTCGAGGTCGTTGTCAATGCAGTACTGGAGACAGCCTTGTATTGCTTCCCCGTAATAGCGGAGATACTCATTGCCTAGTAACTCGTCGGCTTTGTCGAAAAGCGCGTCACGCCACCTCTCCGTCGACTCTTCGTGGCGTGCTCCTGGCTGTCCCTCGGAAATGTCAACCAGTAGCTGGGCAAAGGCTAGAAGGAAAGAGGGGGTATCTTGCAGGGGATCGTGGAATTCTCGCCAGGTCGGGTTGGTAGTTTTCCAGTCGCGAACGAGTTTGCAGCGCACATAAGCCCGGTTCAAGTCGTGGTCGGCGTTGCCGCCCCGCTCGTCGCCGAGAATCAGGATGCTGGAAACATCCCAATTTTGTTGGACCCATGGCCCAGGGTACAGGAGCTGGAGGGCAGAGGCCAGCTGCAGTGCTAGCAGAGACTTCTTCATTCGAATTTCCCCCGTTTCCTCACGCAGCCCGTTCGCTTGCAGCATGGTGCCAAGATTGACGGTATTCGGTTTTTGCAGCTTGTAATCCTGTGCCTGACGCGTCTCTGGCTTATCCTGCAGCGTTGAGCTGTCGAAATGCAGAAACAAGCGGCGGCGATATTTGCGATAGTGGCGAACTTTTTGGCAGAGATTGAAGCAGTTCGCGGGTTTGTTGACTCCCGTGTCGCGGCTGCGGTCTCTTTAAGACGTGACGGACA
>Ga0247760_1002854_pt1 | contig 12249 bp, 11 predicted proteins | sample UWRJL171409R4_FD_179936 | JGI IMG/M metagenome (GOLD analysis project Ga0247760, IMG submission 179936) | Plant litter microbial communities from Arlington Agricultural Research Station in Wisconsin, United States - UWRJ-L171-409R-4 | ecosystem: Environmental > Terrestrial > Plant litter >...
ATCCAGAACTCTCTTGACATGCGGTTTGTCCCTCCGGAGTTCAAATTTAAGCACAATGATCCTCCGGCAGATGATATTTTAGCCGCACGACTCCGAGCGAAGTACTGGGGAGCCCAGGTTATTACCTATCGGCCATTCGTCCGACAGATCTTGGAGCACAACTTTGCGACGAAGGCAGCCCAGTCTTCTGGGGATTTCCGTAACGATGCTCCCACGGCACCTGAAGTGATCCCTCAAGGAGAAATCACGAACGAACTGATTGAGAATGCCGCCAAGGGTATTCGAGCTCTGATAGAGAGCACCCGGCCGTTCCACAACCTGCAGGACAAGCGATTTGTTATCACCAATGTATTTGGCACTGCTCATGCGTAAGACTATTTTATCGTTTGTTTTGTCGCTAAGCAATTGCTAATCTGGATATTCTAGTCAATGGGGTAACCTTCTTACGCTTGCCGCTGCATTCAAAGATCCAACTCTGCACCAGTTCATCGATGAACAGACGCTCAAGGATCTTTTTGCCAAGACCATAGCTTTCTTCAAGCTCATTGCTCAACCATCGAGTGCCCTCTCGATCGACATGAGGATTCTAGAAGGGTTGGAATATGAGCTATGGGGGAAGAACGCAAATACCGACAGGGTCGATATTCACCCCAGCTCCAGTTTTTCGAGTACCACGAGCAGTGGTCCGACACTTGCGCCGATTCACCCTCCCTTCCCGAGACCGCCGGGTATGGTTGCACAACATGGGCCCCCTGGAATACCTCCTGGCATGCCTATGGATGGTGTGATCCAGCCACTACCTCAAATGCAACATCACCCTTCTTAATCGTGCCTCGGCCCATCATTGCGTCCCGTTAACCCTACTGTTGGGCTGTTAGTGGCTCTCATGGGGTTTCTGGCTTTCAAATGCGGCAGAATGCGACAACGTCGGTCGGGTTCGACGATGGGATATATTTTTCCAAGTTTTTGATGTTTTTTGTTTTCTATATCTGCATATGCAAGTGTTGTGGTGACGGTGAGAGTTTTTCTCGGTCGAGCCTCTTTATTTCATCTGGTCTGCTCACTGGATTGGAACGTTCTCGCGCATTTGCACCGGTACCATTTCGATTTTTCTTCAAGGGAGCGATGGAGATACCACAATGTGTGAAATGCGGCCACGGTTATCTGGGCGGGTTTCTGCTGCTGTTATTTATTTCTAACCTGTTTTTTTCCCTGCAGATTGTTTGATCTCATACCTCAGTATTCACGAACTTGTCCAGCCGTCCACAGGGGTTCCCGTAATATAGGGAACCTTTAATTATTTCGATTTTTCGCTTAAGACTGAGAGGGTCATGTCATGAAAAGGGGGGACTGATGACTACATGTCAAGCTGGTCGGTATTTTACACCGCAAAGGAGGTTCCGAGGGTGTTGGTTGGTACTAGGTGTACAAACGAGCAAAAGATTTTGCGAGCAACAAGAACATGCACTTGTCCCCAAGGACTACAGGTGGGCGAGCGAAGCATTCAAAACCCAAGATTGTATGTAGATTGTGGCCATACATATGGGGGTTAGGAGAATTGAGGAGTTGTTGGAAGGGAAGGGAAGGGGTAGGAAAGTGGAGGGCGGTAGCGCATGAAGTGTTGGTCATGTTTATTTTGCGAAGGCAACAAGACGATATTTTTATGCAGCAGAGGCATGCTGACATGTGTGGATGGAGGTTGCTGCTGGCCTGTCATCATTGCATTAACATGATATAGGTTGGTCGTTTTCTGTGTTTATTGTCCATTGCGCCGTGCGTGCCTTTCCACCTCCCCCCACAACGGCGCTCTGAAGAGAACTGGATATGAATGTAATGTAATACAGTTTTACAAGAGCACGACTATGAGACACAGCCAGCCATCTGGATATGCCGCCTCCCGCATGAGTTCCTCGAGCGGCGCTTTGAAGGGCACGGAGGCGCCATGGAGGATGACGTTGGCGAGTACGGGGTCCCGACTGCTGGGGAACAGAGTGGGGAGGGTATTTTTGAGGGCGACACCCAATGTCTGCGGAGTCCCTGGGTGAGTGTGAGCAGCAACCACCACCAAAATACAATCAAAGGTTTAAGAGAAGAGAAAAAAGGAGGGGGAAGGAGGCATACGATTCGGCAACCTCGGCGCAATCAACGTCTGCATCACCTTGAACGACCCCGCCCCTCCCGACGTTGGTGACGCCCCTAGCGGCGACGAAGGCAGGTATATCCTCACGGGGATATTCTTAAAGGGACTCGGCGGATTCAGCAGCCGCGCCTGTACACGGGCGTAGGCGGCATAGTCACCATCCTGGACGGCGTTCCAGAGCGAGGTAGTGTCGTCTTTGGAGAGGGACATGATTTGTTTGGCGTTGCCGTTGCGGATAAAGTCGGCCTCTTTGGCCGAGTTCATAAAGGTGTCGGCAATGTCCCATTCGGGGCCGTCGGAGACGGTGAGTCGCCAGGGGAAGGAGGGTTGGTAGAGGTCGGCGAGGAGGCCGAGGGGGAGGTTGCGGAGCTGGATCTCTTCATGGTGGAAGGAGGAGCAGGCGGTGTCGCCGTAATAGACGGTTAAGCGCGGGAGGAGGAGCGCGAGGTAGCTGAAGCGGGGGAGGGAGGTGATGAAGGGGGTGTTGGGCTGGGAGGTGTGCGTGATGTAGAGGGGGATCTGGAGCGTCCAGAGGGTTTGAGGGATGGAGAGAGCGACAGGAGGTTGCGCCGTGGCTGTTGGTGTGATCTCCGGATCGGTGCTGCTTGGTGAGCTGGAAGGACGGTTGCTCCATGGGCTGCGTGGGCTTCGGGGGCTTCGGGGACTGCGGGTGGGGCCGTCTCCTCGGTCTCGACCTCCGTAGATGGGTGAGCCTGGACCCAGCGGTGGCGGGGACGCCATCCTCGGGTCCCGTTGGTGCTTTCCTTCTCAATATGGGCAGGCGGTGGGGATTGGATCACGCAGGACTAGGCGCAGGATGCAAGTGTGTCAAGGTTGCGGTAGGCGGTGAAGGTTTGGCGATAATACCTCGACCATCACTGTTTTCTCACACTAGAGATGTGAGGGCCTCGATCTCTGTTGGATTGGAAAATACCCTGAAACTAATCGTCCAAACCCTGTTGGTTGACTGGAAACCGCGTTGATTGCAGATATCTTGAGTTGACAACCTCTCACGGCTGAGCTGCAAAGCTTCGTTTCGGCCAATAAAGAAATGGCCGCACTGGCCAGTCAGGATTTAACCCCAACCCCCCACCCCAAAGAGATCTTCGCACAAGGGCAGTCACGGGAGCGGGGTCGAGCCAGGGGGGGCAGGAGCTCTCTCTCTCTGTCTCTTCAGTTCCCACGAAACGGAATGAAACGGGATAATAGTATCGTAGCTAGATCTGAAAGACGGCAAATCAGTCAAGGCTGACACACAGGCACGTCTGCGTACGCCACCAACACAAATTGTCAAGGAGTCGCGGTTGCTGTTGACCGACTGGTTCACAAAAAGAGGGCCAAGTGCGGGAGGACCATCCAGGTGCGGGGTTGGAGATGAGGGGTCAGAAAAAAAGGCAAGGGTCAGGGTGGGCAGGTTTTCGGAAAGCTCGGCGCAAGTTTATCAAATTGGCTTGCCGCTTGCGGCTGCCACAGTCACTGTGGCACAGTGCTGCTACTGCTATACAAAGCCATGCAGCATGCAGGACTCTTGCTTGAAGAAAACCCGACCCAGCAATCACGCAGCGTGCATGACTAGGTGCAGCAGCGAAGCGGCACATCCATCCCATCAAATTGCAGCAAACAAGGCAGTGCGCTTTGGGAGGGCTGCGCACTGTGCCCTTGTTTGCAAAGTACCGCGGGGTACTCCGTACAGACAGCGGAGGTTGAAAAGCGCACGGATCTGGCCGCTATCTTTGCGGCCCTTGTCAGGGATTGCAGCCTCATCGGCAGGCAAAATGGAGACAAGCATCAGCAGAAGCAAGCAAGCAAGCAAGCAAGCAAGCAGACGCCCATCATCGAGCACACTACCCGATCGCCGCATGCACAATAGTATGTGGTTTCCGATATCCGAGCCATTTGCCGGCGGCAGTCAAGGTATGGCTTTCTAGATTGCTGAAGCGGTCAAACTTGTGGCAGGGAGAAAACACCCTGTTAAACATAACAGTGGGCAAGTTCCCATTCACCACAGAATTTGTATTTTTTTTCCTTCTTTTTTCCTTATCATTTTCTTTTTTGTCCTGCAAATCAGGCCAGTTCTGCACAAGTTCAATACATGATTGGCCACATTGCCAAAAATGCGACAGCCCGAGCAGGAAACGAAACTGCACTTCCACTGTCACCGCTTTTTTCTTTCTTGTTGGTTTCGACACTATCAGTCCACATTCACTAGTGTGATACAACTATTTTAGTGCAGTGCCACCTGATTACTGCCAATGTGTCTCGTTCCTTCACCGCCTTCTCTTGCTTAGGCGTGGCAGGGAGTCCTCTTCTGTCTCCATTCACTGTGCATACACATCGCCATCCTGCACTCCTTTACTTGACATGTTTGGCCACGGGAAAAAAAGAAGAAAGAAAGGGGTGGTAGGACGGGTGAGCAAGTCTCCCTTCCCCAACAAGGCAAGCCAAGCCTATCGCCAACGCGAGACTGAAAAAAAAAACTGACATGTCATATGAATGTGATCAACCAGGTCGGCAGATAGTCACAAGTCGGCCCCAGTCCACCCACTTGACACCCACTCAGCCACAACCACTGACACTTACTCGCTCAACTAAACTTACGGGCTCGGTAAATCCACTTGCCCACGTCATACCACACACATACACTGATATCCCCACCTGTCGTTGTGCCCAAGTCATCTGGTCAGCACCGATCTTGTCAAGCTATTACCAAAGGTGTCAAGCCAAACAACACACCAAAGCTGCCGGTCGGACATGATAACTCTTTGCAAATTGCCGAGTCACCAACATGAGGTAGCTGATGTAGTGGCATCTATGCTAGGCATCCTACCTACGTGGCTACCTTGGGAGCATGAGCAGGCAGTTAGTTGCAAGCCAATCAAATCCCAGACAAAAGTTCCCTTTTTCTCCGCAGCCATGTAGTTTGATGATATGATATTGACCTCATTCCAGCCCGGTCTGGCCTTGCTTTGCTTGGCCTAACTGGAGTACTTGAAGCCAAACTGACATGATCTAATCTCTAGAATATCTATATATATACCTTGCCCTGTTTTTGTTCTGCCCTATCCCTATTATGCTATGCTGTGCTTTACAACTCTCTATCGATCCATTTATCTACTCACTAGGTACTTTCGACAACAAAAATGCGCGCGGATTCAAGTTGAGTCGGGAATGTACATCAAAACCATCATAGTCTATCACTCGGTGGGGCATTGGCACACAGCTTAGCAAAGGCCAGGTGCCAGGACAGGAGGTATGTAGGTCGGAAGTTATAGGTACTTGAACGTGCACCTACCTACCAAGCTAGCAGAGTAGGTAGGCTTTCTAGGCATCTTGGTGGACCTGGGCAGCGGAAATACGCAGTGCAATAATATATAGACGTGGCGTGGGGGCTGGGAGACTAGTGTAAGCTGCTGACAACTAAACCGATGGAGAGAATGAACTGACGGGCAACGTTGCTCTACATTGTATGGCCAAATTATCTAGCCACAGACATAGCGCTATAATTCGATTGAGGTGGGCTAACAAACTGTCCAGACCAAGAACCAGTCGATGATGTAACACTGCTCATGACTGATTTTCTACTTCGGATGGAAACGCAGATCCCATAGGGTTTTTCTCTCTTTTCTCCGTGCGAGCAACTGTGAGTTTGCGGGTTGCCAAAAGGCCACTGAACGAAGCGGGCTCGATGGGGACGGTTCGCTGAGTTAGTGGACAATGCAGAGTACACTTCCATCATCAGACGACATCCCCAGATACGATGCATGAGCAGCCAGTCAGTTATGTCCTCGGGACACAGTCTTCAGAACACATCGTATATTCGCCGCCACTACCTAGACAACGTACCGACAGACAGACATCCACCCAAGTCGCCGTATCTCATCAAACCACACATCTCTCCGTCCCGCCTGTTCATCGCCAATCCCTCCCTGACAAATTATAGGCATATCCTCCCTTGGCCTGCCTTCCATCACCTATCATATATCTCAATGATGACCGAATTGAATCCCAGACACAAGAAAATGGAACACCGTGGTATCAAAATAACCGAGATGGCAAACCAAAACACATCATCAGTCGGCAAGTAATCGCCAATGCGAAAGGCCTCAAACGCTGTTACAAGAAAGCAATGTGTAGAAAGGTAGAAAAGTAGTGAGAGTGACAAAGAGAAAGAAAAAGATACAGGAGAGATTAGGTCGTGACGGCGCACCGTGGGCCTAAACATAATGTCGTGAATCGACAAAGCCCAGATGCAAATGCTAGGTGCTAATAATAAACATAGTCTGTTTCACAACCACAAGGATCAAGGGGTGAGGCGATGTATGCGTTGCAATCAGCCGAGGACCCCAAGGCCTCAGGATCAAGCCACCCTCGGCTTACCCCTGGCATATCTAGCCGGGTAGTCATCAGAACCCATGGGAGGAGCAGAGTTCTTGAAGAACTCGGCCAGCTCCGATGTAGCGCGGCTCGACGTTGAAACAGCTTCTCTGGGCTCGAATTTCTTCATCGGCACCCTTCCGGCCGAGCGACTATTAGAGTTCATAGGAGGCGTCGGCTTGGAGAAGTTGGCCGGGTTATACTTGTCAGCCGCAGCGGGGATATTGACCTGAATAGGAATGTACCCTTTACCGCCGCTGGCACGACTGTTGGACACTCTCGGCTCGGGAGCAGCGGTTGGTGGTAGGGGACTTCTCGGGCTCGAACTTCCCGACGAGTTACCGCTGTTGCGACCATCACGCCTCGTAAGTCTCGCCATCAAGCTGGGGGCACTGGCCTTCTTCTTAGGCTTGGCTGGCGGCTGAGGATTGCTGAAGGACTGGACCACTGGTTCGGGTGGCGGTGGAACACTTCGGAGGAAATCTATAAGGCTCTCTTCCTGAGGCTCCTGTCGTCTCCTGGCCTTGGGGGTAGGCTCATCATCAAAGTTATCATCCTCGTCGCTAAGATCGATGGCGTAGGGGTCACGGACACGACGTGTCTTGCGCTTGGGGATCGGCATGTCATCATCTCCCGGAGCTCCAAAACGGCTGTTTCCGCCAGGTAGAGGCTTGTTTCTCCCGAGAAGTCCACTTTGCGAGTTGATTGATGACTGAATAGAGGGTGTCTCGGCGTTGGTCGATGCTTGGCTGCTTCTGACCTCAAAGTCTCGGAGCTGTGCGTCGACAGCCTTACCGCCAACAGCGCCTGATAACTGATCCGAGTCCATGGTAGTCCGGAACGGCGCCACAGCTTTGGGAATCCGTGGGTTGCCCGAAGTGCTTGGCGGTCCGCGGCGGATAAAGTCGATCAAGTCGGAATTGTCATCTCTGCTATCCGTGGTTGCATCGCGGGCTTGGAGCCGCATGCGGTTCGCACTGCTGTTTGTCGACACACGGCCCATTTCGGCGCCTACTTTGGCTGCGGGAGCTGTGACAGCCAGGGGGTTGCGGACCACGCTAGCACCGGGAGGACCTGTCGATCTAATGAAATCGGCAAACTCGGCAAGAGACTCGCGAGGCATTCTTGCATCCCGAGCTTGCCCGGTGTTCGCGCGAGGCTTCGCGGGAACCACCGGGCCAGATCGCGAAGCAGTCGGTGAGCCGCTGTTGACGCCGGAATAGGCGGTGTTGATACTATTTTTACGCTGCGAGTCTTGTGCGGCGCCGCCACTCGAACGGGAGAAAGACATCGATCTCTTCATCTCATTCGACTGGGCAAATGACGATGACCTAGACCGATCCCCATTCTGGCGGGCCTCCTCGCTCTTCCGCTTGACAGAAATCACAGGACTGCCCGTAACATTCGACCAATTTGATTGAGTCTAAACCAATCACTGATCAGCATGAGTTCAAGCAGCCAATAAAAGCAAATCACGACTTACATCAATCTCACGCATGCTCTCGGGTGTCAGCGTGTATTGGATGGTCTGATCACTGTGAATGAGTTCCTCAAAGTTTCGTGCAACATCAATACGCGAGCGGGTAGTCTCCTCGGATGTCCTCACGGGCTTCAATCTGGTCGTCGAAGTGCTCGAAGTGGAGCCCGAAGTGTGCTGTTGTCTCGTAGCTGGGCTGGGCTCGTGAGACCGGGAAGCGAATGGCTCGGAAGGGCTGCGGTTACGCGAGCGTTCCACAGAGACCTGTCCAATTGTCGAGGCTTGGCCGCGAGCGGGTGACGGCTGGGTTCGGGGAGGCGACGCCGCCACTGATTGCCTCGCGCTGCTTCTCTCGGGAACTGGCAATGGACCCGTAAAAGTTCCCGATGTTGGCGTCGTGGGCTGCGGTCGGGTCTGAGCCGGCCTGCGAGGGTGTTCTGGCCTGTCCTCAAAGTAGAATGTGCCAGTCGACGCCGTTGACGAGATAATTGTGACCTTGGTGACAGGCTTCTCTGGAGAAGGAGGGGCCTGGCTGCGCTGAGCAACCGATCCAAAGACGGATTGAGAATTGGGTGCCATGGACCTCTCCTCGGCCTGTGAGGGCTCGGGAATGGCTGGCAGACTGGTTGCCACACCAATGCTCGAGCTCGTTGGGCTAGTAGCGCGAGCCTCGTATGGCGCGATTCCGCCAATCTCCTCGGCCTCGGAAATCGAGTGACTTCCCGACAGACCAGATTTCACAGCGGGCGACCGGAACGCCGACATGCTGTCTGGGGAGCGACGCATCCGCTCCTCGATGATGGGAGGCGTCATGCCGCCACTCATCCGAAGAGAGTTGGCTTGGCGAATATTCTCGCTGGCGTCTCCCGAACTGCGACGTGATCCAATCGCAGGACTGCGGGGTCCAGCCACGTCGACCAAGCGGGCGGAATGGATGCTCGGCGTTCTAACTGGTAGGTTGGTATTGATCGACGCTGGCTTCCCCCGCTCCGAAACTGCCGGAGAAGCACTCCGGCCGGAGATGGAGACCCTTGACGACATCAGAATCAGGGGCTCTTCAATAAGCTCATCCTCATCTTCGTCATCCAGCTCGTCATCTTCCCCATCCTCCGCCTGGTCATCCTGGACATCGGCGCCGACCGGGCCGGATGAGGACATGGGCGATGGGCCCTCAGACGATTCCGACCAACCACCTCTCGGGCTCTGGAGTCGCTGTGGGGGATTCCTCAGGTGATATGCAACCTCATCCGAAGTGATGGCTTGTCCAATAATCTCAATAACATCATCCTCCGAGTCGCTCATCAGCAGTGAGCCATAGGGAGCGGCTGGGGGAGCTGGCAATGAGTTGGATCGCTGTCGGACAAACTTGGGGGTCTGGGGTTGTGAAGGAGTCGACGTCGTTTGTCCCTGGACGCGAGGAGCGGCGAAAACCATCCAACTCTTGGGGCGCACTGGAACCAGCTCTTCGTCATCATCTGCTTCCGTCTCGTCATCGCTGTAGTAAGCAAGTCCCGGAACTTCAATCTCGTCCACATCGCGGGGTCCAAGCGGCAAAGGAATATCAGCAGCAATCTGATATTCTTCAAGTGGGTCCCGAGAACCTTGCCCCTCTTCCATCACCTCCGACTCGTGTAGTGGTTCGGGAACTGTGGCCGGCACTGCAGGCTCTGTAGTGATACTGCTGGGTGAGCGGAGGTGGCCAGACATGCCCTGCATAGAATCCCGTGAATACGAGCGCGCTAAGCGTTGATCCATAGTCGCAATACCCGGGGACCGGATCTTTTTCTTCCAAGCTCTCCACAGCCTACCCAGTGTTCTATCCAGCGCGACACGCTCCATGTCGAGATCTTCGACGGTAATTCGATCGGTAGGATCAGAAGGACTCCGCTTGCCTTCCTTGAGCTCCTTCTCATACCTTCCGCGCATGCGGTGGTACGAGGCCTGACCCGAGACGATCAACGCCTGTTCACCCATAAACTCCAAGATGGAAGTCAAGAAAATGGCGACAGCGGGAGACACGACCTCCGAGGGTCCGTCTCCCGAACCGTCGCCAAGATGCTCCTGCTCCATATAAAAATCCTCATCCTCCTCTTCCATATCACCAAGCGAGGAGTAGACCATGCACCGTAGTCGCGTCCTCTTCCATGCCAATTCCAAGTCCCAATCCCTCGGCGAGATGGGATCTGGCGATCGGGCCTCGCCCATATCCTCATCGTCGCCGCCCAGGTACTCACGGAGCTCTTCGTCCGCTTGGTTGATGGCATCCTTGGCAAGCTTGGGCTTGAGAACTTCGGTCACGGCGGGACGGAGGGCGGAGAGAGACGTGGAACGAGCTGTGGCCAGAAAGTTAAACAGTAACTGGTCCAGAAAGTTATTTACTAGATGCAGAGCGGCCGGAGACACGGTGGCTGTCTCTCCGGACGGCTCGACGCCGTGTTGGTCGTACCAAGCATCAGCATGGCTATCATGGTCGTTCGTGATGATCTGCGAAGCAGCAGAAGCGGCGATGAAGGCCGCCTCGGGAGACACAGATAGCGGGGGCGACATAAAACTGTGGGCGATCGTCGACGGCCGGTCGCTGGATATGCTCTGGGTCCTTGATCGTGCAGGCATTTTCTGGGGAGGGGAGATGATTCCCGAAGAGGGCCGGGACACGGCCGACTCTAAAGAGGGAACCATGACCGCAAGTCCAGTGTAACGTGTAGGGATGCAGACCTGCTGCCACTATCCTGTGAGACGGCAGGCAGCTGTAGCGCAGCGAGGCGTTATGTGGGCGTGCGCTTGTGTGTGTGTGTGTGTGTGTGTGTGTGTGTGTGTGCCGACAGGGGAGGACCGAGCATTCGAGTGTTTTTCTCTTTCCTCCTGCTGTCGAAGCGGGCGGCCGGGCTGCGCAGAGCAGCAGGTTAGATTGCGCTGCGGGCTGGCCTCAAGGTAATAATTGGGGCGTGGGATTGGCAACGATGCTTCGATCTCGCAGGGCTGGGACGGCAGGCTGCTTTTGTTAGTCTCGAGACAAGAGGGCAGACCGAAGAGCTGAAACAAAGGACGGATAAGAGCCGGGTACAGCAGGGGTTCCAACTATGGGGGTGGGGGGAACAAAACAGCAACAGAGCGGCACGAATTGATCCAAATCTGGGTCGAGGCATATGTGTGTGAGAGAGAGGAGGCGGCACTTTCATGCGCCGTGCCAAAGATCATCTGCCCGCTGCCTGCTGCCCGCTGGATATATCCCGCCACGACGCCAGCACCCGTTGGCTGCGTGCTGTTCATTGCTCAATATGGGAGGAAAGGGAGTGGGTGGTGTGGACAGGCGCAGCCAGGCACGCGGCCGAGGTCCTTGTGTATCGCGAGCCGGCTTCTACATTGGAGTAGCAGTAACAGCAGCAGTAGCAGCAGCAGGAACGAGAGAGGCAATATTTTTGGGAAAATCCAACATCGGCGTGGCACATTGGCGTCAGGCTTCCCGTCTGTCGTGGACGGCAAGCAGAAAAAAAAAGCTGCAGCACACACCTGTCACTATCAACAAAAAGCCAATTGACTTTTAGTCCTGCCCGACAAGAACAATTGGATGTCGAAAAAGAGGCGTGATGTGGTTGGAAACAGCTGAGGAAGACGAATCGAAGCTTCGTTGGTAGGGGAGATGGTGTTGTCGGTGGACCCGTTTTGTCGACGGGAATAGAGATTTGGGGTCGCGAAAAGCTGCACGCTGCTGGGCGCAGGCGGCGTGATATGGGAGGGTGGTGGGTAGGTAGGTAGGGGAAGGCACAGGCAACAATTAAAAAAGAAGAGAGAAAAGAAACTACTTTGGAGTTACTGCCTAGCCATGAGGGATCCCCATCCGCGAGAGAAGTTGAAGATGGTCTTGTGGATTTGCAGAAAGATGGAGATCGGGGAAAGGACTCTTTTCCAGAGCAGCGGGATCGGTGGTTTTTCCCACAACACCCCTTGCTTCCCGTCGTCTTTCCCAGCTTTTTAGCAGGCCTTGATGTTGCCGGAGAGAGTGGTCCCTCCTTTTTTTGGGGGCGCGATTCCCAGAACAGGCTAGTTGGTGTGGAAAGGGGACCGCAATGGACTGTTCCTTGTGATTTCCAGGGTCATTCGCGAACGACGGGACGAAGAGCGGAGCAGCGACGGAGACAGGATGGGCTGATTGGTGTCCTCGCAGGACATCAAACGTTTGGGCCCTCGGTGTCGAGGACGGAATTGGCCAACGGCGCAGTAGCGGCGAGCGCCCCGAGAGACAGAGAGCAGTGCTTTG
>Ga0247760_1002855_pt1 | contig 12244 bp, 10 predicted proteins | sample UWRJL171409R4_FD_179936 | JGI IMG/M metagenome (GOLD analysis project Ga0247760, IMG submission 179936) | Plant litter microbial communities from Arlington Agricultural Research Station in Wisconsin, United States - UWRJ-L171-409R-4 | ecosystem: Environmental > Terrestrial > Plant litter >...
GAAAAAAGGCGAGAAAAAAAAAAAAAAAAAGCCAAGATAGTGAAAGAAAAAAAGTCACGGCACCGGACACAACGGGCGCAACGGAAACCGGGGTGCGGTGGGTGCTCAAGGCTAGATTATAGTGCCCAGCCTGCCGGGTAATCTACCATATATTGGACCGTTGCGACCACCTTCGCCTCCCTGGTTCAACTCACCCTCCCTCCTCCCGATGCGGCTCGACCAAACAAACCACTTTGCAGCCAGACCAGGCCAAGCCAGACCAGATCCCGGAGCCAGACCAGGACCAAGCCAAGCCAAGCCAAACCAAGCCAGATCCCGGAGCCCGGTTCTCGTGTAGCGTAACACCTTGCAAAGGCCGCATCGGGAAATATCCGCACTCGGAACGACATAGATACTCACGGCGATGGTTCTGCCGAATTTTTTTGTACCAAATACACAAAATATGTGCCTATTCTTGGATCTCGTTTTGCTACCTTACCATACATACCTTACCCTGCCCTCTTCCCTCTTGTATTCGTTTCTCTTGAACATCCTTGGGGTCTTGGGTCCCCTCGTACACCAAAAACCTTCATGTCTTGGAAAAGGAGAGAGAGGTTACCTAGCATAGGTACCTAGCGATAGATGAAAAAGCTTGCGCTAGCTAGGTAAGTACCTAGGTAGCTACCTACCTCCACCAGGCATCCAACGGTGCCAACGGTAACAACGGTAATGACAACGACCCCGGATTATCAACACTTGACAGTGGACACTAGATACACTAGATAGACAGGATGGAAATAAAAAGAAACCCGACTGCAACGGCGACACGACACCCCGACCGTCATGTCATGGATGATGGCAAGGGGTTCTATTTTTGTCCAGTCTTTTAATGACGACGACCCTCCAGAAAAAAAAAAACCGTCAAAATAAAGGTAGCGAGCCTTTCCCAAATGTTGCAACGCGAGTGGGCAAAGTTTGTGGAGAGAAAAAGATAGAAAGACATCATCACAAGTCATGTCATTCAAGCAGCCCACCTAGGTAATTTACTTCGTCGTCCAGTGACTTAGAGAAGTGGCGAGAGATAGGACAGACAGGTGACGGCGGTAGCCAAAAAGAGCTTTCACTTCGCCCTTCCCATCCCTCAACTGATACCTTTCTCGGTAGTACCCAGCGCCCTTCCCCGAGGTGCCGGGGCCAGGGCCGACTCGGAAAATTCGGGGGTATCACCGGGCCGAAGGTCCTTCACCTGTCTGTCCAAGGGGAAGAAAAAAACACCCTTGCAGCAAGAGTGGCACTGATGTCGCCTTATCTAGCATTTATTCTACTGTGCCGTCTTATCTGGCATTTGTTCTACTGTGTTAATCTTCACAAGGCGTTATTGCATTGTTGTCCTCCGTAGTCCATGTTCCCATAGCCAATTTGAAGAACACAAAAACATCCTGTCCCTGTCTCCGTCCCCCGGCCTTTGGTACAACGCTCTGCAAGATCTAATGCTATGTCCAACCGAAAGCCTTTTTTCAACGCCGAAATGAATGCATAAAAGTACACACAAATTTTTTATACAATGAAGAGGGACGAGGAGCGGAGGAAAAGGCCTCATGAAAAAAAGTACTTGCTGTCCCTCAGTTGCTGAACGTCCAGATTGCCCTTCTTCGGCAATGGTGGGACGTGGAATGGAAGCCAGAAATAGACACCCTTGACCCGGGTGGGGTGTGACTGTTGTCGTTTTTCCAGTCCAGTCGGTAGCGGACCCTCATCTGTTGCCTCCGCTACAACAGCCTCGTCTACTTCAGCCGATGGTTCGTCGATATCGCCGGCCTCTGGGTTCGCATCCAACAAGGTGGCCACCTTGATTCTGCCCGCGTTGGAGAAGCTGGTAAGATCCTGGTGGCTGTCTTCCATCTGTTCGTAGAGGGAGGCTGGAGTCACCATCTTTTGGCCCCGTGCTCTTTCCGCGGGGTCTTGGGATTGAAGGAGACGCTGCCGGATGCGCTCGACCTGGAGTTCCAGGTTCAGCGAACCCAAAAACTTGACTCTTTTTCGATAAGCCTGAATAGTTCGGCCCAAGAGTGTATCGCCACCAGCCTCCGCGAGAAATATAGACCCTCTGTACCTGGCTTCGAATTCGGCCGCGAGGCGACCAATAACATCCTCGCTGTGGATCCTGATAAAAGAGTCTCGCAGGACCTGGTTCATGGTATCGACATCGGTGGCGTGAGTCCAGAAGGAATCGTGAACCGCTGCAAATTCCAACCCACGCCTGTGGCAATCCATGGCTGAAAGTAGCATGTGACTGGCGTCGAGTGAATGGATGAAATTTGGCGGGAAAGCCTGCAGTTGCTTGGACCGGTGGACCGAATCCGTTGTCTTTGCATCCAGTAAAACGAGTGATTGCACGCAGGTCTCAATCGGCTTCGTCTTCACCTTTCGATACGGCTGAACTACGGGCATGCTCAGTGGTGTCGTCCATACGATCGTTGACTGAAAGAGATGGCGCGGATCCTCATCGGGTATTTTCTGGTCCCTTGTTTTGGCCCAACCCTCAGGGCCCAGCGATGGGTCGACCCCGTCGTTTACGGCAATCTCGACGGCCCGATCGATAACATTGCCCCACCTTGGGTCATGCGACAACTCGTCAATTTGCTCAGCCAAGACGGCCCGGCAGATACGGCCTCCCGCGTCAAGGAGCCACTGTTGGAGATGTTGTGCGCCGCCAAACATGCTTGTCAGCGACAGGAAGACGAGCTTCGCAATGTAGCTACCAAACCAGAGGGCATTTGTCCCGGTCTCGGCTTCCATGTTCGGATACAGGCTGTCCAGCTGCTTCGTGATTTGCTTCTTCGCGCCCACAAAGGTGACGCCGTAGACATTGGTCATTACTGTCTGCTTCACCACTTTTCGTGTGACCTTGCCTTGGAGATATTTGGCCATCTCGTTTCCGGATTTGGCATCTTTGTCTATCGCCTTGCTCACAAGGTCCGCGACGGCTGCGTAAACGTCGGCCGGGCGATCTCCTGGCAACAGGTTGACCTGCTGTGCTCCCCACGTATCGCCGCCCAGGGCCGCATAATGCTGTAGGCCATTGCAGGTGCCGTCTTGGTGCACCGCAAGATGGGAAACAAACTGTGTCGGATCGGGGCTTTCGAGGGCTGCTTTGAGCTCTTTGCATACTGCCAGTGTCTGCCAAGGGTCTTCACCCCCTGCCCACCATCTCTGACCACCGAGGGGATTCTCTGCCGAATCTAGGATATCGGCCCAGTGTTCTGTGCTGAACTCTTCACGTTCTGCGAGGCTCGCCTTGGCAAACCCGTAAACGTTTGCCAGGTGAACTTTGAGCCACCTCAACCCGCTCTCCCCTAGCGGTTTTCCCTTGGCAAAACACAGCAATCCGCGGACGTGGTCGGCACCCATGTGGTTGAGGTAGGTCGGCATGGGGTATGCCCGGCCTCTAAAGTCGATGTTGTGGGGGAAGTAGAACGTCTGGTCCACAAACGCCCGCGCAATTTCAAGCTGAAAATTCATAAAACACCGGACAGAGTGTAAACCTGACCTCTGATCCTCCACCGCCCTAACTGCCTTGATCCAAGCCTTCCGCGCCGAGCTATCCTCGCTTGGTTCGGGCTCCTCGGGAATGGGAAGATCGGGATTGAGGCTGGGAATGTTGGTAAAGCCTTGTCCACTATTCCAGACCTCTAGCATGACATCGAAGATTGGCCGGTTGATCCTCCAAGCGGTCTTGCCAAGAATGTCGAGCCCTCGCAGCACTGGGGCCATGTCCCCACGAGCAATGGCCGCCTCAGCGTAGTACCTCTGCTCTTGATCGCCGTCCTTGAGTCGGACCAGGGAAACGGGAGATGCGAGGAACCCCCCCTCATCAAACTTGGTCCAGGGTGAAGGCTCGGCGACCATGGGCAAGTGCTTGGCGAGCGATCCGGCACAGGGCTCCCGCGTCATGCGTCGCGCCAGTTCTGGGTTGGGTAAGACAAAGCCTTGCTTGATGCCTTTTGCATACTTGATATTGTGAACGAACGCTGCTTGTTGTTGGTGAACCATGCCCCTGTGGTCTGCGCCCTTGGTATCCGGAGATACTTTCCGGGAGACGTAAATTTTGCATTTCTTGAGAATGCCAAGGATAACGACCGCGCCGAGCTTCGCCCTTACCTCCACAGGCCAGCCTTCTGCTGTACCTCGGTGATTTAGTCTCATTGGTCGTGCCCGACCAAGTGACTTGTGCTTCTTCCCTGCTTTCTCCTTGGCCTGCGCGTGAACATCTGCCTCGATGAGCTTGACGAGATTGGAGACCAAGTTGGCGAAGGTCACGCCTCTCTCAAGGCCGTATGTCGTAAGGTTGGTCAAGACGGAGATGATGGTTACCGCTGCAAGACGTCTCGGTTCGCATTGCTTGAGAAAAGGCCCATACTGGCATCGGTCAAGTTCGACTTTGGACTTCTTTGGGGACAGTTCGGCAGCTTCAACCAGGGCAATTTCCTCTGTGAGATATTCTTTGAGGCCTTTATGCCACTCGTGGAATGTGGCGGAGAGGGAACGACTGGAGAAGGAAGGGTTCAAGCCCATGGCTCTGAGATTTTCGTTTTCTTCACGCCATCGGTCTAGGGCCGCCTCGATAGTATCCCGTTCGAGCTGGGCTTGTAGTTCTTGTTGTTCCGGTACGGGGAGGCTCGCGATGTCTTTGCCGATCGGCACGGAGGAGAAGAGACTGAGCGTGCGATGGACAGATTTGAGACCTAGGCCCTTGAGCGGCGTCCCGAGAACCTCCAACTCGGCGTCGCGATTGTCGAGAACATCGTGGGCAAGATCGGGAGCGCCCTCGGGAAGGTTATAAACGGGACAAAGCTCGACAATGGTCGAAAGGTCCTTTGCTGTCAAAATCCCAACCATGTAAAGCGACTCTAGCGCCGTCTCCTGGGGAAGTAGGTTCATATATCTGTCGACCAACTTGGATAGGCTCTGGCCTTGGGTAGTAAGAAGCGAGGCTTTCAGCATGTAGGCAATCATTTCTGTAGTGATCAAGCGACCCTGGGAATAAGTTTCGAGCTCGAACCAACTATGCATGGCATCTGCGCGTTCTTCCGTTGGATTGTCCATGAGCTGCAGGAGTTTCTCGCTGAGGAGGTCGTCATGCAGCACCATCAACCTCTCCGGATCGATCTCGCGACTCCCCAGGCGCTTGAGAATGCTGGCGGCTCGATTCACATCTCCGATGTATATGCAAGCATCAAAAATGGCTACCAAGTCGTCAACGCTCTGGTTCTGGGCGACGCGATTGGTTGGACCGGTTTGCCTGGACGATTTTAAATTCCCTAAGATGACGGGATCGGATGGATCGAACGATACATCGAGGTCGAGGTACTGGTCCAGTTCTTGATGGGAGGTGGGTTCATATGAACCTGAAAGTCCTTCAAATGGTATGTCGTAGATTGGCTTGTCGTGACTTGTGGCTACTGAATCGTGGTTCTCGAGCGCCGCCACGGCGGTCGAGAATCTTCGTTCTCGTCGCACATCGCCGGAGAGAGAAGCGAGTGACCGCCATGCTGCGGTTGCGGGTGCGTGGCGTCTGGGATTATAACGTCGTGTGAGCGCCGTAAATGAAGCAGACGACGCAGCTTGCGGCAGGGTTCGTCGTGCAATGGATGCTCGAGATAACATCTTGGGGTCTCACGTGAAATCTGGAGGGCCGAACGGGAAGGAGTGTCGGGCCCGGCGAGCCTGGGGTAATCAGAACATTGGGCGAACTCTTGTGGGAAAGAAAAAAAAAACAGATAAATATCCGGTATCTGAATAGCTCGTACGTATGAGACAAATAGAAGGGCAACCCCAATGACAGTGTCGCGGTGCCGCGAGCGAGGAGACCTGACGGGTTTACTCCCCAAAATTTCTTGCAAGGATGTTCTAAGCATTGGAGCAAAAAGTTTCTCCTGACGCGCCATTGGCCAACGCGAATCAAACTCCACCCCAAGATCCAGCGGTACTGGTCTCAAACGGTAGCTCCGTCTCCTTGTTTGCTGGAACGGTAGGTCCAGGAGACCGCTGGGAGAGATACAGTTCTGGGTATCTGCCATTTAAAGTACAGGTATTTTGTCAGTATGCTGCAACTTCAGCGTGCGCGTTAGAATTCCGAATTGACGCGGGGAAGCCACAGTCGCTGTCTTAACGTTCGGGACAATTACGGGACTCAGCCCACCTTCAGAAGGGTGGGCCTCCCCTTTCCCGCATTCCAAGCCTTGGCGACATGCATTGTATCGAAAACGAGGGCTCGGGGCCGACAGCTTTCTTCAAAGACGGTCTTGAAGGCTCTGACACCGACTCGCTTCCTAGTCGCCGCGACACCAACCATGAATGCAATTCCGGCATTGAGAGCCATTGGCTGTCCCTCCTGTCGACTGTCAGCTCTTCGTCTCTTCGTGCGCAATTCGGGCCCAACAAGGGCTGGGCCCACGCCGATTTGGAAGCAGTCTCGTGCAGCCCAAGTTCCCGCCCCATTTTCAACCTTCCGACCGACGAGTCCAGCCCTCAAAGGCTATGCTCTCGAGGAGCAATTAGATCGCACTCCCGCTGAGGATAAGCATGACGAAGGGAAGCATGATGAGGCTTCAGAACCCAACAATGCCGAAGTGCCGTGGTACCTCCAAGTCGACGCACCCAGACATCCGACCCTACTCCACGAGCCACCGCCTTTGCCCGACATCCCAGACGGGTCACCGAAGTTGATGGAGCCGCTGGTCAAGCATGTGTCGGAAGATCTTGGTCTCGACGATCTCACACTGCTCGACCTTCGCGAACTTGACCCTCCACCGGCTCTCGGGCCAGACCTAATAATGTTGTTTGGAACAGCACGAAGCGAGCGGCATTTGCATGTCTCAGCCGACCGACTTGTGCGGTGGCTTCGTGGGTACGGCATCTCGGCGAAGGCAGACGGCTTGCTCGGCCGGAACGAGCTGAAGACGCGGCTGCGACGACAGGCGCGCAAGGCGAAGTTATTGGGGAACGCAGGTGTTACGCGGGGTGGGGACGACGGAATCTCGACGGGCTGGATCTGTGTCAACCTCGGAACAATAGGGGGATCTGATACTGAAACCGTGATATTGGACGAGAAGGGCCGCCCAACTGGGTTTGGCGTGTCACAAATGGGCACAACGGTGGTTATTCAGTTTATGACCTCATCCCGGAGAGCGGAGCTGGACCTGGAAACACTGTGGCTGGGGAAACTCAGGCGAAGCCAAGAAAAGAATGAACCTGCAGAAGTTGTGGATTAAGTCAACATGGCTACCTTCTACGCCTGTCCGAGAGCGTAAGGGATAGCTGTTAGAGGTCTCTCGGTCAACACAGCAAGCAACGGAGCAATTCTCTATCAGGTATATGGGTAGGAGACTGCGCTCACACACACGCTGACGTAAACTTGTATCAAATATTGTCAACTTATGTGCCAATATGTATCCACATAGTGTCCCTCAGGACAACCATTTGTAAATTAGGTAGCTAGACAAGATATGCTCATAACTTTGACGAATCCCACATCGCCTCTCTCAGCATTGGTGCGATCCGTTTCCGACTATGCTCCACCCTCTTCTGCTTCCAACATGCCCTCCAATCCTTTCCATCTTCGCCTCCATCCAGATCTCCCTCTCCCCAAACTTCCAACCCTAACGCCTCCTTGTTCCTCGCCGCAAACTGCCTCGCCACCTTGATCGCATCCTCCCCAAACGCCCACACCAACAACTCCCTCGTGAACTCCCCGTCAACACTACACGCCGTCACCACCGCCACGATATCTAACCCTTGTTCACCCGCCCACGCCTTCACCTCACTCAGTAATTCGTTTCGACTCCTTTCCGGCCCTGTCGTGAGGTATCCGAACCCCTGAACCACTGCTGACGTACCCAGGGCAAATCCGCCATCATCCCACCGCTTGTAATCCTTCCTTAGGATATCGCGGTATGACAAGCGTGAGATATCCTCTTTGAGACGGGTAATGGATTCGTAAAATGCAGTGCGGCTGTATCTTGCCGCCGCGTCGTTGGAGGAGGAGGAGATTTTGGATTCGGCAAAGTTGACGGCGTCAATGTCCCATTTTGTGGTCTTTTCTTGGGATGTCAGGTTGGTGGTGTCGATGAGGATAGGTCCTAACGCGAGATGCGCTAGTGCTGTGTCGATGTTAATGTCACTGGGGGAGGAGGGGGGTTCACGCTGCTGCTGCGAATCCTTATGGAGGAGGGCTGACCAGGCGGATTTGCATTCGGAGATTACAAGGCTGGCGCAGCTGCCGGATTTGGCGAACACGCGGGGTGCGTCCGGGGAGGTGGAAAGGGGGGTGATGCCCTCGTCGTCATGGTGGTCGATACAGCCGAGGAGCAAGTTGGTTGTACTGGTGGTGGTGAATTGTTTGGCGATGTGCCCGGTGGGTGCGTTGTGGTCGACGAGGAGCCAGCGGGTTTGGTCCGGGTGGAGATTGTCCCAGGGGAGATCGGTGAGGGTGAGGAGGTCGTCCGGGGTGAGACCGGCAGGGTGGAGAACGGCGCCGAGCTCCGGACGGAGGGCGAGGTCCGCGCGGGGGAGGTTGGAGAGGGGAATGTGGAGAGTGTGTGGCGGGGTGTGCGTGCGGAAGTATGCTAGGAGTACAGCCGAGCAGAGCGAGTCCAGATCTAGTCGCAATGTTAGTCAGGGACGGGTTCGGGGCGGTGGTGGTGAGTTTTCACAACTTCCATACCCGCAGATTCATTTCCAATCACAAATGTGAGTGGGTTTTGTCTTTGCGCTGGCGGTGCAGTGAGCGCTTTTCTTGCCGTCGCCAGGAAGGTCTTCAATGAAACGCGTGGAGTGGAAGCCATGCCGATACGTAGTTATATAGCTGCGTGGTCTACGCTGTGTGTTCCAGTGAGAGTCGTGAATTTCGCCCCTGAAACAGAAAACCGGTTCTGTCTTTTTTGAGCCGGCGGGGATTGCGGAGCTTGGCGTTCTTTCCCGTCATTGACTTCGGCTTCGGCCTGGTCCGAAATCGTGCATGGCGTGTGTGGGGCTTCATTTATCTGTCTTGCGGCTGCCGCCGTTGCAAAGCTGTAACGCCTTGCTTGGTGAAAATAAATTGTGCTGCAGACTGCAAGATCCCGTTAATGGTCCAGCTGCCGGTTGATGTGTAACCCAAGGTTGCAGGCTCAAACATACGATGTTTCTCCACACATGTCTCACTCCCAGCAGAACGGAGCCAGTTACACCAGTGTTATTTAGATAAAGCAACTATGGTGTGTGTCACTTCTCATAGAACAACCTCTTAAGACTTTTTTTCCCCTTGAGGGTAACGACTTCCGAGCAGATCGCAACACTGTCCCGATCATCAACGGCGAGGACCTAACCGTTGGGGTCTCCCCGCCTCCGAGAGCGGGGATGGCGGGGCTTTTCCCCTCCACCGATAAGCCCCGCTGCCAACCCCTAATCCATCAGCTCCGATGCCCGGGATGGATAAGAGCATCAGCATCAGCATCAGCAGCAGCCTTTTTCATGTAAAGAGCAAAGGGCAGAGCAAGCTCAATGACCATCATGGGTTCTTCCACCACGCCCCTCCGAGTAGCAGTTCTCGAAGCCGACACGCCGTTACCAGGCGTTGACGCACGGTACAAGGGCTACCATGGCGTGTTTAAGGACTTGTTTAGGCGCGCCGTGGCGCCGCAAGACCTCGACTCGGTCGCCGCCTTTTCGCGCCACGACGTTGTCAACGACCTAGCGTCGTATCCCGCTCTCGATGACATTGACGCCATCCTCATTACCGGATCTAAGCACTCCGCTTTTGAAGATGACGAGTGGATTGTGGCTCTCGTTGAATTTACGAAAAAGGCCATTGCCCATCCGCGCGTGCGGGTAGTAGGCATTTGCTTCGGCCACCAGATTGTATCCCGCGCCATGGGCGTTCCGGTACGCCGGAGCGAGGCTGGATGGGAAGTGAGCGTTATCGAGACGCGGCTGACGGAGGCGGGGAAAGAGGCTTTCGGCCTAACCGAGATGTACTTGTGCGTAACTTTTTTTTCGCAGCTTCTGTGCGTGTGTTCCCGTTACAGTCACACTGATATGGTCCCCCAGAACATCCAACAAATGCACCGTGACCAAGCCTATGGTGTCCCCGACGGCGCAACTCTGCTTGCTTCGACCGACATCTGTCCCAACCAGGGTTTCTTGATGCCTGGGAAAGTCATCACCGTACAGGGACATCCCGAATTCACTAGCGAAATCATGGGGGAAATTCTCGAGTCACGACATGCCATTGGACTCTTCCCTGACGGCCTCTACGAGAGCGGCATGGAGCGCCGTGCCAACGAGCACGACGGCGAGGCCTTGGCCCGGGTATTTCTCAAGTTTCTCCAGGAGCCAGCAGCGCGGTGACAGCAAATGTTACCAGAGATGGATCAAAGACATAACCTAGACTACCTCCTCAGTAATGTCAAAGATACCAAGCATAGGAATTTGGGCACAACTTATCGGGCCTTTTTTGTCATCCACCTAGCTAAAAAAAACCACCGCGGACCATGCACCGCACCGCGCACCCTGATGGCCTCGATCCGTAACTCTGGGTCTGTCCTTGCTCATCGTGGCCCATTCATCCATCAAATCTAGGTATCTAGGTATACGTCCGGCTTAACTAAATGGGTAACCCATAACTACCTAGTGCACTGCTCGGTGGCGCGCGCGCACCACCAGACCCAGTCTGCCACGCGGCAAATACCAATAACTAACCCCCGGCTCCATGTAATGTCTCATGCGAAGTGTAAAATGACGAACATCTACATCCGAATGCGTGTTTCCCAGGACCCTGCATATTCAAAATGGGGCATGGCATGGCCTGGTGGGAGGGTAGGGTAGTGTAGGTGTCACGGAGAGTGTGTGTGTGTTTGGTCTCGGACAATCTTCCGGGGGTCGGTCGATCGGCCGGTCAATCATGATCGACTTGTCGAGCCCGGTCCACTGTAGCTCCGTACCAATTGCCTGTTTTGGGAGAGAGATCTGTCGTTTGTCGTTGCTTGCCGCCTTGTCATTGGTGAAGCCAAGCATCCTGCGATCGACGCCACGCGCGCACACCAACCCATTTGAACCATACCTACCCTAGATCCTGGATCCCGGACGCGGACCGCAACATGCAAATGCAAATGCAAAGCACGAGACTTGACGAGGTTTAGTTTGGCTAACCTTATTTCGACATGAAGTCCAAAATGAGATGTGGGGTGAACTTGAACTTGTCTTGCTCTTGCAGGCACACTGAAATACCTAGGTATGTATTAAACCGACCGGCGTTGTCTCAACTTGACTCGTTCTTGGCTTGGGGCATTGTCTTGCCTGTCCAGTCTTGTCTTGATTTGACTTGCGTCTAGTGTAGATACCTAGGTATCTAGCGGTACTAGCGTCTAAGTTGACCAAAGTGTCCAATGTCTGTCTGTGATTTGCGATCCCCTCTCTTGGGACTGACAGACATGCTTTTTAAATCCCATGTCATGTACAACCACCCATCCTCGGTAATTGTCCCGCCCCGCAACCAACGATTAGGCGCAATGACACGGCGTAGGGTGTAACTGCTCCTCCATGACTTCAATGACGTTGGGAATCAGGCGCTTGGGATTGTTATAGACTTACACTGCCATGACTTGCAGGGGATGATCTTGATCTTTTAGGGCTGGAAGATACAGATCCTGAGATCGTTCCTTTCTAATAAATCAAGATCATCCCGCACAAGGCATGACAGAGAAAGACCATATTGAAGCCCCTAGTCCCCAAGGTCATTGAGGTCATTGAAGAGCAGTTGCACCGTCGCACCATTGAGTCTTCTCATCCGCCTTGGGGGGAATAAATACACTGGGCGTCGGTAATGAGCTGTCCTTCTTTCTGAAAAGGAAGCACTTGTTTCTCCCTTTTCCTGCGCGGTGAACTGCACCCAACTGTATAGCTCCAACGCCGCCATTTGGCCAGTTCATACAAAGGCCACTCGACCCAGCCCGGTCCACTCAATATCCAGTGACTCCAAGACCAATATCAATCATTGCTATCGCTACTGAAGCTTTCAGAAGAAAGGGGGTATAAGATCATCCCTACCTCGACGCCGGAAAGCAAAGAAACAAAATAAACCCACCCAAGTAAAACTCAAAAAAAAAAAAAAACGCCTGTCACCACTCGTCCAGTCCCGGTCCATTATCCTAGCCCGGCCCAGCACAAAATCCAATCCAGTGCAACTATGCAGAAGGGCCCGTCTCAGCATGCTGTGTGATACTCA
>Ga0247760_1002857_pt1 | contig 12235 bp, 9 predicted proteins | sample UWRJL171409R4_FD_179936 | JGI IMG/M metagenome (GOLD analysis project Ga0247760, IMG submission 179936) | Plant litter microbial communities from Arlington Agricultural Research Station in Wisconsin, United States - UWRJ-L171-409R-4 | ecosystem: Environmental > Terrestrial > Plant litter >...
CATACGCCGAGGAACTCTTCCTCTGGATCTACAAAGGCCCCGATGAGGAGCAGCGCAAGCAGAAACTTCAAGAACTCGCCAATGCCTTCGACAAGGATGCAAAAACCGTCCTCGACGCCGTCCACTCGGTCGCCACCAAGGAAAACCTCTACCCTCAGGAACCCTCATTCCTTGTCCCCGAGGACGCTGCACCGACCTGGACGAATTGCATCGGAGAGCAGCCCTGCGTGCCACTGCAATACAAGTATCCCGCGTCACTGAGCGACTTGGTCAACATCGTCCATGACGCCGCCAGCCAAAATCCCAAAGTCCCTGTCCGGGCCATCGGTTCGGGGCATTCCTTCTCGGACATCACCGACTCACAGGGGGCTATCCTGGTTGATCCGAGCAGGAACTTCAGGCAGGTCCTTACTGTTGACCCCTCCATCCTGCACCCCGGCGCAGATGCCCCCAACACCATCCGCGCCCAGTGCGGAATCAAGGTTGCCGCTCTCAACCAAGAGCTCGACGCTCGCAACCTCGGCCTCATCAACATGGGCGCCTACGACGGACAGACCATCTCCGGCGCTTTGTCCACCGGCACGCACGGCTCTGGCAAGAACTTTGGGCCCATGGCCGATTTTCTCCTGTCAATCGTGCTTGTGACAGAGAGCGGCAAGGTCTATCAAATCGAACCCTCCCCAGACTTGGCCATCACCAACCCCACAAAGTTTCCTGGTCATCTACCCGAGGCACCCGACATCCCCGTCGAGCTGAAACAGGACAGCACCTGGTTCAACGCCGCGAAAGTCGCCATGGGCTGTCTCGGCCTCATCTACAGCTACGCCCTCCGCGTGCAGCCCGCCTTCAGCATCTCCGAAGTCCGCAGCATGACGACCTGGGAAGACGTCAAGCCTCATCTCTCATCATTCCTTGATGGAATCGACCACTTCGAGCTGATGATCAACCCCTACGCCGACGACGACAATAAACACAAATGCGTCAAGGTCGAGCGCACGCGCAAACCCCTGACCGCCCCGCGGGGCTATCGCCTCTGCGGTCCGTGGCAGTGGGTAGAAGACCAGGGCGTGCATCACTCTCAGGCCATGGTTACGTTGTTGAACTTTGCGCACTCATTGTGGTTTACCCGCTTCATCATAAACCAGGCGCTGGGGTTCCTTCCTGACATGGATCCGCCGTATGTTGATGTTAGTCATAAGGTTTTGACGCTCGGTGTTGAGAACACGGCGAAGGCGTGGGCGTTGGAGATGCACTTTAATGGGGAGAAGGACTGTGTTGGGACTATTGACAGTGTGCTCGCGGCGTTTAAGCGTCTCTGGGAAGAACAGGGGTACTTTATTGGTGGTCCGCTCGGCATTCGGTTCGTCAAGGCGTCTGATGCATTGATCGCACCCCAGGCGGGGAGGTTTACGTGCACGGTTGAGTGTGATATGCTGTATGGGATTAATCATGCGCGGAAGCTGCTGGGGGAGATTAAGAGGGCGATTTGTGACCAGTCGAGTCTGCCGGGGAATGATAGTATTCGTGTTCATTGGGGGTTGGACTGGGGGTATACCACGGCTGAGGATGTGCGAAGGTGGTATCCGGATTTGGGCAAGTGGCAGGCTGTGTACCAGGAGGTGAATCCTGGGGGGATGTTTGATAATGAGTTTACGAAGAGGTTGAGGTTGAGGGAGTAAGTGATTATTTTTTATGTGTTTTACCAAGAGCGACCCGAGTCTAAGCTACCTTACCCGAGTACCTAGGAAGCCAGCGGCTTCCTCCCGTACACAAATAGTCTAGCAATGCACACTGTTAGCAACTACTCTCCATGACCGTCAAACGGGCACTACCTAGGTAACTCACATGGGCAAAAAAACTCGTCAGGCTCTTCCCACTTGTAATCTCTTCCTCGACCTCCTTGATCAGCATTACAATCCGCTCCCTCTCCCCGGCCCAGCATCCCCAGAGCTTTCAGGCTCATCCCTTCCAAAGCGGCAAGCAAATTGTGCTGGAAGATGGCTCCGAGGGTCTTGTAGTATTCACCCTCGGCCCAGGCGCCGACGGGCCAATAAAAGTACCGCTCCACCACGTTCTCGAAGCCCGCCTCCTCCATCCACCGCTTGTAATTGTCTCGCACTCTTGTCAGAGGCCGACCCGCCGCCTCGCTGCCCTCGCAGATGAGCGTTGCCCAGCGACAAAAGGCGCTGTTCATGTTGGCATTGGCATTTGCATCGTCCGGAACATGAAGGCCGCCCGCGAACTGAAACGGGTAGGCGCCGTCCTGCAGCCCGAAATAGCCGCCGGGCGTGCAAGCGTCGAAGGGCCTGCCGGAAGACTGCCGACGGGTCCGAGAAACAGCTCACTAGCGCGCGCCCGTGGATGTAATCGAAGGACTGGGTGAAGGTCCATTCATCCTGGATTCGGAATAAGATGCATGTCCGAGTCATCGGCACTGAGGAAAAAGGGGGGAAAAGAGGATAGTAACCTACCTCAGCATCGTCGATTTCAAAATGGCAATTGGAGGGCAGACTGTGATAGTGTTAGTTTCTTGGGTTTTTATTGGCCGCCAGCTGTTCTTAAGAAGGGGGAAACCGTGCATGGTGGGCTGGATAGGGCTTAGGTCTGTGCCTGTCACTCGAGCGTTGGGGAACATGTGGGCGAAATCGATGGCCCAAATGCCCGTACCTGTGAAAAAAAAGTGTTAGCAGTCCGAGAATACGGCAACAAGAAGGTACCTAGGCAAAGATGGACTGACCCGTTCCGATGTCAAGCACGTTTCGAGGGTTGTCCCCGATGGGCGCCAAGCATAGACGTCCCTCAACCGTCAGTTGGAACAAGGCGCCTTATAGCTATGGTACTTCCTGCCGTTCTCTTCCAGAAAGTTGTAAACGCTAGAGCTCGTGGACATGGTACTTGAGCCTCTGCATTCCTTCCCAGTTAGCTCATCTTGGCACGGGTGGGACCAAGTAGGGGTAGCTAGCGCTGACTCAAGCGAGTTTCTCTTGGTTGAACACTGGATTAGCCTTCCTGGATGTAGGTAGATAATAGTTCCTTGTCACCGGTGGGCGTACTGGCACTCTAGAATTTCCCGCGCCGGGACCATCATCGAACGCCGGCAGGGGCGGCGGTCGGACATCGGCCCATGCAACCGGAGGTGATGTTTTCGAGACGGTTGGAAGGTTTCTGATGTTGTTGTGCTTCAGAAGACATATCTCCGCGGATCAAATGCCACTTTTTTGGGACTTTTGCGGACGAAGTAGATGATCTTAGATTGCTTAGGGACAAATCTCTCAAGACAACCTGAGAAGCGGGGGTCATGTCTGGCTGACGTATCGCAAGTGCAGGTTGTGGCGTCCGGAAATAAATCACCCCTTTCCGATCTCGCCAGCTGTTTCCCCTCGCTACAGTGCTGGCTATATCCGTCGACAGCGGGAACGTGTTAACAGGATATTGAGACTAATTGGCTGCTTCGTTTGTCGCTTCCAGTTTAGGATCAGTACTTATTAAATGCGCTATCTAGAATTTTAGACTGGCCCTGTAACCTGAGTTTCTTTGGGTGATTGTTCATTAACATTTCTAGGAGGGCTCCTGGTGTATTTTGGGGTTACCGTTGGGTGATATTTTGTTTTCCCTTCCTGGCCGGGAGGGAACTAACATTGTTCTTTTCAACGTATTTGCGTTCATGTGATCCACTATCTGCGTCCGAGACTTTATGTGCTTCGAGGCAGAGCCTAGGTGCTAGTTTCGATTGCTCAAGCATTGACAATATCTTGGGAAGTGAATGCTGACGCACTTGGGATTGTCTTGCCGCAGTGTCAACAACAGTTCGCGCAAGCTTGGCGCAGTATTGGAGATATTGCTGGCAGGAACCGAGCTGGAGTTCCAGTTCAATGCAGCTCCAATCCGATGTATGAAATGGAATTGGGTGATAGGATGGCTGGCTAGGGAGCTTCGCACCAGTAATCGTCCGCGAATGCGAGGGAAGAACGTCTGGCGAGTACAGCAGACTAGAAAGCCGATGACCTCGAACCACTACGACGCGCGGGTTAGGAGTTTAGAGTCAGACTACGCGCTGGTGATTTGAGGAAATTTTGGTGGGTGTCCGGATTTTGGTCAAGGAAGGAAGGGTGATGGAGCTGCAAAATAAAGGGCCCCGCAAGAAAGTCTTCTCTGAGCCGTTAGTAATAGGGCTGGCTCAAATATTTCTCATGCCTTCTGGCGGACATGAAGTGTAGCTGGACGGCCCTCTCAAAATCAGAAGCTTCACCGCAGCAATCTCACGGGCTTTTTGCATACCATCTCCTTAACATGAGGAAGGGGACTGGCTCAAAGATGTGAGTGTGGATCTGTGGGCCTCAGCGAAATGCCTTGCGGCGATATGCAATTTCCTGCTGGCCTGATTCAAGGTCATATCTGAGGCGCCATCGTATATCGCGCTCAAAGATCTCGAGACTGTCGGCGGGGATGGGGGCGCGGTTGGGGTTGTCTGTAATGTAGATATTGCGCTCGCACGGATCTTCGTGAGCTAAAACTGCACCTTCTAGGAAGGCTGTACTGTTCAACGGGCAGATACTAGCCGAAGGTGAGCCAGGCCTAAACTAATCGATAAATCCCTATAAATTTATGTCAGCATGCCCACCGCCCGCGGTCGGCGTCTGACACGCACACGTAAGCGACCTACTTACATAACACGTCAGCATGTCCGTATCTCTCTCCACCTCCTAGCCAAGGACGTAGTGAGTTAGCCAAAGTCGGGAGAATGCCCAATTCAATCGGTGTACGCACTGGGAGATTGGCGAAGCCAAGATGAAGCACTCAAATTCAGCCCTACTGTTCCACACTTTTTCCATTGTGCAGTGTTTCTGGCCCCTTGGCAGGCACTACTTCCCACGAACCACTCAGGGTTATAATTAGATATCTATGGACGCGGGGCTATCGGAGATTGCTTGAAGAGGCCCGCGCGCATTTGTCGAAGGGAGCCAATTAGATAACAATACTGGTTCGTCTTGGCAACGGGTGCCTGACGGTGCCTCACCCACGGCCGAGCAACGTTGTCCCTTTACCTCAGTTTTGTTTGGTCGTTTTTCCTCGTCATGCTCACTTTGGTCAATGGCCCCTCCTCGATCCATATTTTGAAACCCAGCATGGCATCCTCAGATTTACTCGAGCGTCTCATAGGGCCTATCACCGAAGACCCCCTCAATCCGCTCGATCCCTTGGGCCTTCTCAGTGTCAAGCATCGTCTTGACGCCGCCGTCGCGGGCGGCGGCATCTCCATCCAGAACGAGCTCGAGGCCCGCACCGTCCTAGCGGGTCGCCTCATGTGGGCGCACACCCGCCATCCAGTTTATCTCCAGGAAGCAATTGAGCAGTCTGAGATGGTCGTGGACCGGCTACCACGCGACTCTCCGAATCTGCACAACCATCTCCGCCATCTCTCCCATGCCTATTTAACTAGGTTTTGGGAATCGCAGTTACGTTACGACATCGACAAAGCTGTGCGTTGTAGCCGGCTGGCTGAGCAGCATGCTAAAGCGGCAGGACTCGACGAGCGAGATCTAGAAGCGTACCGAAGCATCCTTGACACCGCTGCAGACGTTCTTACCGCCTTCGCGCGGTTTCTAGCCCGCCAAGACACTGTAGACATGAAGGGAGTCACAACAGCTTTGGATGAGGCCATTGCGTGCACCAACAAAATACGAACGAGTGCTCCTCTAGGGAGCCCGATCTACTTGCAGTCGCTCGCCAGTCTAGCAAGAAGGCTCTATAATCGAGCCTTAATCACCGGGAGCGCAGAAAATCGTGAGCAAGCTGTCAAATTGCTCAGCGAGCTGCAGGTCGCTACACCTCGAGGGTCTAGGCACCATGGCGAAGCTAATATCCAGCTCGGCCGGTTGGCAGCGCTTAGATACGATAGCAGCGGACAGCTGAGAGATCTTGACGACGCTATCGCGTGGCTCAGTGCCGGCGTAGACTATGCGTCACCTGATGATCGGCCGACGGCGTTATTCTTGCTTACCGACCTCTACGTGGTCCGGTACGCTAAGCTGCATGACGTCGCGGACTTGTGGAAAGCTCGTCACTTTTCCAGCTTTATTCTTTTCGTTTCTCCTGACTTGGACCCGATGCGAGGAACGTACCTACTGCTACACCTAAAGATTGCGCGGGAGCTCGCTCACACGACAACCACGGATGGTGATCTCGGAAATCTACTTCGATACGCTTACATTCACCTCGGGAGGCTCGCGCCGAGATATTCCCTACCGCCGTTCGCGGTACCAAATAATCGTGGGGGATCGTCCAGGAAGCCACCCAATTACTCGCAGCGGCGAGAGCTGCAGCGGCTGTTCTGCGATATCCTCGGCCGCCGGTACATGGTTTCGGGGAAATTAGACCATCTTGACCAGGCTTTGGCGGCTATTGATGAACTTGGGTTTGGACACAGCAACCTGGCTCATCAGGGGCCTGACAACCCGCCGCTGTTCAACACTACCGTCATATCCACGTGGTCCAGCCAAGTGGGCCAGCTAGCACAGGCACCGCCTAGCTCCTCGAGAGAGGTTGGAGAAGGCGCCGCCTACGAAAAGTTGCGATCAATATGCAACGAGAAGGATTTTGTGGGTTGCCTATCCACCAACTTAACCGAAGACTTCACCACCGAGTTCAGGTTATACGTCGAAGCAGCTGTGGAAAGCACCTCGCCCGTGACTCCCTTGGCAAAAACAAGAAGTCCATGGTGGCCAATATCTGGACTGGTCGAGACGGGTGCCCGTAGCCCTGTCGACAGGCCACGAGCTTGGATCGCTAGCCCGCTAGTTGCAGCAAGTATCGCTTCAGCTATTGTTGCAGTTCTTATATTCTGTCTGGCACGACCTAAGAGAATGAGTAAGGTGAGAGGGAATGTACGGACAGCTATTGCCGCTGATGACGAGTCGGTAAAGTTGCAATAGCTAAGGTAAGCGATGGTGGATGGAAGATCAAGCAGTTCGAGGTAGACGGTTTCCTTGATCACAGATCTTGTGCCGCTTTATTTGCCAACGAGCTGTGTATTCTTGCCCACGACGAACTTGGTAGCCATCGAACACTCTTACGTACTGTCATTACAGCTTACCGCTGGAATGGCTCTGGTCGACGTTGATGTTCAGCACACCCTTCTCGTCCCAAAGGTCAAATCATCGACGTCATCCGCAACACAAGGTGAGCAAACCGCAGACTTGGGACCCCTCACCTCGCAAATCGACTTCCTCTCAGGAGCCAAAGACAGGTTAACCTTTTCGAGGAAGGCGGCCCTTGCGCACTGTTGCCCCACCTCAAATCTGGCCCGGAATCGAGAAACGAGGGCGGATGTCACCGATTCCCCCACGCCTTGGCAAAACAGCCCCGGATCCGACTGCAGCGAACTCCCAAAGCAGTCCGCTGCATCGAGTTTCCCAGCCAGCTGACGCACAGTCAACATGGAACGGATTGAACGAAGCATGCAAGTCGGGACTTTGCGGGGGAAAGCTGCATAGGTGTCATGTCACCGGAACAACTGTTTGTTTCTCATACGACTTTGTCGACTTTCACCAGATTAGCGATACGACAGGCCAGGGAATACGACTGCTCGGGGTGAAAGCGGACGAAATCGTCATGTCATGGCATGCAGCGAGCGTCGCCCTCTTGTGGGTCGAAACAGCACCGTCGTTGAGGGCAGGTGTTTCGACCACTGCAAAATGGTGACTTGAGTGGAGGTTGCGGAATCTGCAAGCCAGGTTCAGCATTAGCAAGACCTTTGCGCATAACTGACGGCTCCAGATCGGCTCTTGATCGTGGTTACGACGTGCAGTTATCTGCAGCAAGGCATTTGCTAAAGAGTGGAAAGTTGGAGATGCAAGCGACAAAATCACGAGGAAGAGCCAGCAGCGCGCCCCACGCCCTGGCTAAACTGACGGGCAGCTAACGCGTGCTCGTGCGGCTGCGGTGTCCTCCCTATGCTAGGTGCGCTTCGATCGGAACACTCCTCAATGCATGGACCATAGTAACAGATCTACACCAAACTTGCTGGTAGTGTGATAAGTGATTACGTGGGGGCGCCTCGGAGCACACGACCAGCGTTCTGCAGGTAAAACTAAACCAGCCGGGTTTCGGGCATATACATGCAGGTTTTGACATTCTCATTCGCACCTGGTTGGTGTAGATGGGCATGAGCATTCTCCTGCTTTGGTAAAAAAGCCAGAAGATGATCGGTTGTCCACCAGAAGAAGCTGAGGACTCATCCCCAACATAAAAGACCAAAAGTCCACCTCCCAAACCTCGCCTCAGCACTCTCGAAGTGAATCTTCACTTTCACCAGCTTCACGGCGGGGCGAGACTGCGTGTGTGCTCAGGTTTGACGCACCCATACCTCCGGCCGCACCAACAATCACCTCAGCTGATCCTCGGGCACAGTATAAATAAAACATGGTTCGTTTGTTACACATTCCGGAGCCACCAATATGCTCACAAACCTTCCAGCCGTCGCGGAGTTCGCCTTCAAAAAAAGGATAAGGATGGGAAAAAAAAGACCGACCGTGATGGTATGGCTCTGGATCTCTGTAGGTATTTCCGTCACTCTGCCGTAATAACTCAATTTCGCTTCAACGCTCCCTCTTGTCAGTCTCACCAACCCGCACTGGCGTGTAGTTAGACACAGGCTCCAGTTACTAACATAGTGACGTTTAGTGTGCATGTGGACATCAGGGAAAAGATATGAGGATAACTTGTAGAACATTGCCCGCGATGCCAGCACCTTCGCTGTGCAGATTGCCACACCCTCCAAGTAAGGCGGTTGAGGTAGTTTGTGTCACGGTGCTAAGCCCATCTAGCAATAGTGTTGGCTGCAAGCCAAGAATTCTCCCTGGAGACCGGGTCCAGCCCCCACCATAAGAAGGGGCCACCCCAAACCTCCCATCCTGTATCTATGTGGAACGCTGGGCGGAGTGCTTCATCGAGCTTGCGAGCAGTGGAAGAGCAGTTGCAAAGTGCCTTGTATTTTGGAAGTGAAAATAAGGAGGTAAGCTCCATTTAAGTACAAAAGAAATGGTGCCCTGGAGCCCAGGGCACCTGACCACTGGTTCCTGCGCTCTGAAGGAGCGCGGGACCGAGGGTTCCACGCTCGTGGGGCCTTGGCTTGGCGCCAAGGCACCCCCCAGATTTTGACAATCTACTCATTTGTCTTTTAGAAACCACAATAGGTTCTGTCACCAGCTACAGTTCGTACTTAGCTAGCCCGTCACAGTCTGCATCAGTCCCTGTCGTTATCTTCTCCGCTCCACCATTCTCTTCAAATTTCAGAACTGGGATATAGGTTTCGATTTCTAACATTTAATCTACGCGTGCCTTCTTTTACTGATCCTAAAGGGTTTCAGAGTAAGCGCCCTCCTTGAACCCAGAATAACCTAGCAAAAGTAACCACTTGCACTTGACGTGATCCATGTTCACCTTAGATCGGCCTCGGCTCAACTTCTGCTAGTAGACCGAGACAGTTTAAGTCTCCCAAATTTGTAACTTTACGCCGTGACTAGATTTCGTTTCTGGAAGCTATACTTATAGAATATAGGTTATCGAATTTCCGTTAATAGGAAACTTTAGCAGGGGCAGGTCTGAAAACGGGCCTCTGACGCTGTGCGGCGGCCATGTGTGGTATCATTTTAGCTCAGGATGATGAACGAAACAGCCTGGTTTCCTGCGACGAATCTGGGCACACGAAATTTAAGCTAGATGAAAGCGAGAACCATTCGCTTTCGAAAGAGGGGGACTAGTTTGGCCATTTTTGATGTATGGGACCAATTCTGGGCTCGCTCGGCTAGACTTGAAGTAGTTGTTCATGCTGTGGCGCAGCCTTCCGGAAATGGCTCTTGGGGTGAGCAAGCCTGAGCAAAACCTGAGCCAATCCTGAGCCGGCCTGAGCCGGCCCTGAGCCGGGGTGAGCCACGTCACGTGGGCGAGGTACGAAAAAGGAAATTTTGTGTCCCCAGATTCGTCGCACAAAACAAACAGTTACGGTTCCAACCCTGGTTGTTATCTTATCGGGAAAAAGGACTGGAGCGGCTGCTTTACATGTACAGCGGCAGGATTTGCACGAGAACATATGCGAAGAGAGGCACGGTTTCGGGAGAGGTAAAGATCTTGGGGGAGTTTGAGTTCGGGATACTGGATGTTCTGGGATTGAGGAGTATGGCAAGTTCAACGCAACGCTGCTCGGCTTTTTGGAGCGCAGCTGACTCGCCGTCGACCAGGTGAGTTGAGACTACCTAGGTACCTATTGATATCTGCCTCGCGAAGTGATATATACAGCCCTCCTCAAACCAGAGCGACCTCACACTGCTTGGCTTCCCATGCTTTGTTGAATACCGGGCCCCAGTATACGCCAACCCCACGGTAGGTGCTCCCAGAATCAACCCTTCGCAAGACGAGGGCCACATCAGTTTTCTCACTGCTACACAGCCGTAGATAAGTCCTATCCCAAGGATTGGTGAAAACGGAGTAAGAATCCATCGCAATGTATCCATGATATACATCCCGAAGCTGATGGGCGCGCCTATACTCAACGATGCTTTTCTCAAAAACAGGGAAAACGGGGCGGATGGCCCCCCCTTCCAATCTTTGCCGTGAATCATGCTTCCCGAAACGATTAGTTTCCAGGGATCTGCATCATCGGCGAGACGCGAAGTAGAATATCCTTTCCTCGCAATCGGCTCCGCGACGCGGAACACAATATCCTTCCCCACAGTCGGGTCGTGTGTCACCACCGCTCTGGATCACGATGTGGGAGATAACACCGTCGCCCAAACAGCCCCAGGACTAGCTCGGAGCCCTGGGTGACTGTGACAATGCCGGGAGCTGCACCCTCCAGGTGAGCATCAATCGCAGGCCACGATGTAAATATGCCAAAATTGAACTGAGACCCGCAACGTGCCCCCAGCGTGCCACTAATAGCCCTGGAACGCACGCACGCAAGCTGTCACCCGGGTACGTCAGCCGGCACTCTGTGTACCGCCGAAGAAGGCTGATTGAACTCTTCCGACCAGTCGGATAACGGCGGAAAAGACGTGCCTGCCTTGGCTCAGCGGAGATGCGAAGACGATCCGCTGAGGGAGCCGGGCATCAACTCCAGGGACACCCGGACTCACGTCAATGACACAGCTAAGTAGGAACGGAAGGAGGGGTTTGGCGCAACGAGTATGGTCTCTCTCGCACACTTCGAGCCCTGTGCGGATTTCAGAAAAGAGTCCATCTCCCTTTGCGGTGCTCGGAGGCTTCTTGCAGTCGCTCACTCCCTGCGAAGGGTCATCTGTGTGTGGTTGGTTTGGTTAACTAAGCAAAGTCGCTAACCAAAGAACAGCAACAGAAAGCACCAATAAATACGGATACTACCTACTATCGCTCGCCACAAGGAACAGTTCCCTATAACTGGCTCGGCCATCACAACTCTGCTGCCCGGAGCCCCCGCAATCAGTGCCGGCTCGAACGCTTCTCCAAATATACTCGGGCGGACGGGGGTCCGTGAGAGTTGGTACTCGAAGCACGACCGAGTGCTGCTCACGGCAGTTGGGAATAGTTATGCCGGCGGCGATGACTTTGTAGAGAGGGCACATAGGGACGGTCAGCCTGGGCCCTGCGAAAGACGGCTGGTACGGTGTCGTGCCTGAAGATGCATTTCTTCTGTATCTGCACTATGCCGTCGTAGGTTGCGAGCTCCTTGCAATATTTGCAGAGGTCACCCGGTTCATGCTGATCCCGGGCGGGCTGCACCGACATAATATTGATCGCTAGCATCCATGTCCCCGGACTGTTTCCTCGCTGCTAGTCTCCATCTCGCGTCGAGTCTGAATGATGGGGGGCAGAGAGAGGGCGCGGAGAAGCGATTTCAAAAGAGCTATGGGAGCTCAAAGCAAGGCTATCTCGCAACCAGGCTTTCGATGATATCAAATATGCGTGATTTTTGACGAGAGGTGTCAGTCACGTGGCGAAGGGCAGCCACCGAAGTTCCGACACTGAATGGTTCTGAGCTGTCGAGATATTTCGACAGATACAAAATATCTGGCGACAATTTTTTTTTTGTCGTGCCGCTGTCGCTCTCGACTCGCGTTCCACCTGCTGGACCGATGGGCCTTCATTGATTCGTGTGAACCATATCCCGTTGTGGGGGCACGGGAATAAGATGAGGCACTATCTCAAACCCCGCGCAAATGAGCGGAGTAGCTGATAACAAGTTAACTACACCCGATTTCCA
>Ga0247760_1002858_pt1 | contig 12234 bp, 11 predicted proteins | sample UWRJL171409R4_FD_179936 | JGI IMG/M metagenome (GOLD analysis project Ga0247760, IMG submission 179936) | Plant litter microbial communities from Arlington Agricultural Research Station in Wisconsin, United States - UWRJ-L171-409R-4 | ecosystem: Environmental > Terrestrial > Plant litter >...
GAAGGGGGGGTGGGGGGCCATCTGGGAACCTCGAGCAGGTGTGGAAATGCAGCCCAGATTTCCTGATGAGATTGGCGGTGGGTGGGGGGAGCAGCAAAAGGAGGGCAGTGGAGAAACTCGGGGACCCCCTTGGTGCGGGAAAAGAGGGGCATGAATCTTGAGCTAAGTGGGTGCTGGGACGCCTGGGGGTGCCATCGGGCTGGGGCCTCGTCGATGCTGGGATTCTGACAAGCCAGGATCCTGGTTGTCCGATGCGGTGAGTGGAAAAAGGTCGCAGCTGGCGGCCCGGGGGCTGCCTGTCGAAGGACAGTGCGAAGTGGCCCAAAATGCAAGTGCACAATACGGATAGGTACATACATCTCTGTTCTGCTCAACACAATCATATTGGCTATTGAAATGCAACATGAGTATAGTAATGGTTCATCCAATGGCTCATTGACGGCAGCAACTCATCTCTATGCTCATGTATCAAGCCCGACCTGCCGGCACAGAGACGCCCATGGTGCCCGAACCGTGTCGCGCCAACTCAAGGCCAAGCGGGCGGCATTTCCATCACCATCACCCCCAGGCCACTCTCCAACGACGCCGTCCCTGCCATCTTCTGGAATGGGGAAGTGAAATTTCCAAGGGGGACGCGCTCTGACGGTGCATTTTTTACAGGCAGCGACCCAGCGATATTATCCCAGTTAACGAGGCCATTATCATTTCTCAGGCGACAAGGGAATTGACAAGGGTAGTAAGCCAAGACGGCTTAGCCAGATGCAGCTTTTCCTTGATACTGCATAGTCGTTTTGGCAGGGTGACAAGCTCCCTTCCCGGCCGTTCGACACAATCGGGGCATTGCCACTGCGCACCGGATAGCGGATATCGGACCTACACGTGTAGGGCGGGCAGCCTTGGCGCCACATTCTAGAAGGGCTCGTCTGATTTGTCCCTCTGCCCGCGCTGGGGCACTGGATCGAGATCCAGGTAGCGCGCACTAACGATGCCCCGTCCCACTGGTTGGTCAATCGTCTGGTCCAAACGCCGATCATCTCCAGAGGCGGACCCCCTGTTTTTTTTTTGGCTGGAACGTCTAGCGCGCCTTGTTCGTCGCTTCTTCGCACACTGTTTGGCGACCAGCCCACCCAGTCATCTCTGATGCTAGTGCAATGCAGTCTCATCACAGCCCAAAGTTCGAACCGAAGCGCAAGTTCGCCGCTGCCCAGAGATAAGGCTGCAAGTCAGTCCTGACAGAGATGCTCGGTATTCTGAATTAGCGCCGATCCACCGTGACTCTCTGCCGTCGAGTTGCTGGATGCGGCCTTTTAGGTGCGCGCGAGCTACGCTGAACCTATACACTACCAACGACACGCGGAGCAAATTGTTCAACTGCACACTACTACAAGGAAGCTATGTGCAGGAGCCGCCCGCACTCCAGTTCAATGCTCAGGTGCTTTCTTCAGCGAAATCGGCTGCCCCTAATAGTCTCCTACCGCTCTGCCAAATCTCCGAATGGCCCCGCGCCGATGGTAGACGTCTCCATGACGCCCATCACCTTCCTTGAACCCAGTCGTGGCCACATGGAAAGCCTGGGGAACTTCCACATAACCACTCACCAAGGGAAGTGGAAAAGGCTTGTGGCACGAGCAGCGATGCTACGTTAGTTTGGACACGTGGGCAAGTTGAAGAGTGAGAGTTTGGGAATTCAGGTCAATGCCAGCGCATCTCATTGATCAGGCGAAGCCGTCCCGTCTTTGCCGCAAACCTGCCAACCCCAATAGTGTGTAGGTTATCCGTAAAGCTAGTTTGCTACAATGTGGTGAAGGCTGCGCACAGTACGAGCGCGCCTCGGGACTGGGTACTTTCCTCGCGGCTTTGGGATTGGCATGGTGTTCTCGCTAATCGAACGGTTGCATCGGGCGGGGCTCCTGTCGAAACAGAAGGACAGATCTGAGAGCGTCAGACGGCCCAGAAAAGCATGCCAACCCTGGCTGCAGGACATTCCCAAGGTCAATTCCTCACCTCCTAATGGAAAGCCGAGCCATCCCCTCATCGAGCAAAAAGACCCGAACAAGATACGTTAGAGGGCATTTGATGTTGGAAGCGCTGTCGGTTCGGCAAGGACGGGACGTTGGCTAGTGGAAACGCACCAGTGCAAACCTAGCAAGGGACGCGCGCTGACTGACAGGCACACCTCCTTGGTTTTTCCATCTGGTCGCGCAGATCGCATGGTTCATCACATCCTCGAAGAAGCCTCCAGGTGATCAGAAACGACGATCTGCGCTTGCAACAGACAACCCTGGCGGGATCTATGGAGAGGCGTTACTAATGTGACACTACTCGCAGCTCGGCAAATTGGTGACTGTTCATTGCCTGCACACTGAGCCTTTCTGCCCTGCGCAGGTTATTGGAAACTTCCATGGGATGAGAGCCAACGCGTAATGCGATGGTGTGCAGGCACCCAAGCAGGGATGGGATATTGCGTTTGCTGCACTAAGCTTCGAGCGTCGCCCACCCCCAGTATTCTCTCAAGTCTCCAGGATTCGTTCCATTATCCCCCGATCCGACCCCCCTATACTAGGAATTGTGTGCGCTGCAGCTAGGTCATGAAACAACCTTTCAGAAAAGAGACTGCTGAGCACCGCATCGGCACGTGGACCGCAACCGACCTTTCCCACCCACCAACCGACAAGCTTGTTGTTCCACACGTGCGCCCAACCCGCGAATCTCGGCGACACTGGCAAAAAGAGCGCAGGATCTTGTGTTGACCGTGTTGAATGCAGCCTCTCACGGCCAACACAAGGCGCCTGGTTTTGTTTTACGCCAGTGGAAGGTGTGTATCGAGCTGCTCGGTCCAGCAAGGGGGTTTTCCCGGTTGAGTGCGACCACAACCACCAACAGACATTGCTTGAATCGTTCTCCGCCCCTGCCTTGCCGCTCTCCTGGCTGCGCTGCATCGGATTCGCTGTGTGTCGGGTGAGCCGTCACTGGATTAGGAAAGGCGGTTGAGATCCAACGGGAGAGTAATCAATCTGGAATCTCTGGATCGAACCACGCCGTCTGGGGTCGTAGCGGTCATCATCATCATTTCGACATGGATGCTATCCGCTTGTAGTCCACAATCTGAAGAGTGACAAGGCCGGGGAAACGGGGAAAGCAAGTTCACGCCGCCTCGGGTCTAAAAATATACTCCCAGCGTCCCCTAACTAGTGTAGTGCACAAATCGCACTGCTTCCCGCCCTCCGTCCTTGGGACACTGTGTAGCACACATGCCGATGGGTACGGGCAAGCCCCTTTTAAAATTGTCGAGCTTGGCGGTGCTCTGCTCGGGAAATAACGATGTCACTGCGGAAGAAAGAGAGCAAAAGACGCTGAGAAGGGCCGTTGGAAAACCCGCCAAGCTCTGCTCCGTTGTTGAGCGCACCTTCCATGCATGTGCCCTGGAGACTGGCGGGGGTGTGGGGCTTTCCGTCCAATAAGCCGCCGTGGAATCGATTCCCGCCTCGGCGCGATTGGACTGCTCCTCCCTTTCACCAAGTCCACAGCTGCGGGTGCGCTCCTTCTGCACCCTTGCCGCTTGTCTCGTCTGTCTGCCCACCCCGCCATTCTCGACGCCTCAGCATTTTTTCTGAGACGGTGAACAGCAGGGCCGACAGCTTCTAGTCAATCAGGTTCCGCACCCCGGGTAGGGCCCTGCTCGCTTCGGGCGACAATGCGACCTGCAGCACAGCCGTCTACCTATTTGCTCCCACAATCTGCATTCCCGTCACTGAAGGGTGAATTCTGACAAGCTTGTCCGACAGCCAAGGTCCGGAGCGTGGATGGCACGGATGGCTCGCTGTGGGAATGACAGGAGTGTGGCGACAAGGATATTTTGTGTGGGGCAATTCTGGAAGTGATCGCCCAAGGTTTCATCGCGCTACTCCGTACATTGCAGTACTTTCATATGGGGACGTTTTGTGACGCCCCTCTGCCGTCTGCCCAAATGGGGCATTAGGGAAGGTGGTGCGCGCACGCTGGAGCGATCGTCGTGCCCAACGACAGGCCGCGGCCCGGCAGTTCGACTGCTCAATCGGGCCCCGATCCGTTGCCAAACGCAAACCGCGAACCGACGCGACGATAGGCACAGGGTACTGCTGACAGCGCTCATCAACCAACTCATGCCCATCGGGCACGCTCTCAATCAACCCCGCACCCGGCGTTCTCCTCCTATTAGCAGCCTGGTCAGTGGCGAGCTTCCGGCGATTCACAGACGTCCAGTCACATCGGGGAAGAGTGCGAGGGCAGTGTAGCAAAGAGACAATGACAGGGGTGGCTGCATCCCAATCACCCTCTCTCCCTGCTTCATTGTATCGATCGGGAATGGTTCCCTTCTAGGCAAACGCATGTTTCTTCAGCGCGCCGACCAACGCAAGCCGGCCCTGCCCCGTTGTGTGTCATTGGCTGCGGGATCATAGCCGTGTACCAGATCAGGCGATGACTGCAGGAAATCACATCTCGCAACCTTTCCTTTGGGTCAGTTGTCGGGGAGGTCTTGATAACAAAGGCCGAAGTCGCTTCTCGCGCCAATCCAGAGAGAGCATTTTGCCCTCTTCGTGGGTAAACAGCGAAAGCGCGACTGTCACTTCACTACGAAGCACAACTGTACAACCATTGAATGGGGTTCAAAGCCAGAACGCAAGTTAGGCGCCAACTATGATGGAGGAGGAAGGCGTCTTCTACGATGGGCATGATCCGGAACGGCAAACAAATACTGGACAATACCTACAGCCACCTACAGCCCGGCGGTGCAGATGGCTCGGGATCGATTTTGATTGGGATCTGGTTCGGCAGCGTTTCTCGTGCTGCAAGACTGGGTCGGCCTTGAATCGGCGGACGCAAGACTGCGTCATCTATCAGGGCAATTTGGATCTCGCGGCCGATATATTGTTGCCCACACCACTCTTCATTGACGATCCGTTGGTTGTACCTCGACCCACGTTCCGTCCCCGCTCGCCGTGCGCGAGGACAGCGAACTCGATGCGACCGAAAAGCTCCGAGGGTGGTGTCCCGAGCCAGTCAAATTGGTGTGCCAGCTCCTCCTATACTAGTTCCGCCGTCCAGCCAGCCTTCCTATTGTCTCAGTGACAACAACCGGTCAGGCAGGCACTGGCGGGCTTGATCGAACTAGCTGCTGATGACCTGCACAATTCTGGACGCAACCTTACCACTGGCTCTTCGTATCTGGACCTGGCAAGCGCCTGGGAGACTCGTTGTTTGTTGGCTGTTTCTGTCCGCGCCGTATACCAACGTTGGAGGCACTTTGCCCTTGCCGCCGTCGCGCCATCATTTCTCGTACCAGAATATTTGATTCGGAACCTTGAAAGCATATGAGGAACCTTCTGAACGGCGATTCTGAGCATTGGCGACCTGGATAATACGCAGCAAAGGTGTAGTGATCGGTCAGCTACCGACACTAGCGCTCAGTTTACCGATCTCATCCGTCCCGATCGTCCAATCTCGCGTTGGCACACCCGGCTTCAACAGTCCCTTGGCACCATCTTACCTCTATTGGCACCGAGAACTCATATGACTGATCCACCAAAGCAGGAGGTACTCCATAGATAGTGTATGATATCAGCAAGGAGCAAGCTCCCCCATGGGTTTTATGAAGCCGAGCAATGCCTAGTGTACTCCGCACAAGCAAGGCTCGGGCTAAAAATACTTGGAAACGATGAAATGGAGAATCTGCTCTTGGCCGACCGTTGTAACCTCGACACATTTCTCGTCGACGCCCGCACGCCCGTATTCTCGTTCCGGGATGGAAACGGCATATCACTGGGGTGCTTGTCGAATGGTTTCCGGTTTACCGACGCGGTGCAACGCCCCCCGCCATGGGCCAACGCAAGAGCGGGAATTTTACACCTATCCAGGTATCCGTGGGACGGTGAGTAACCAGTGCACAGTCCAACCCCTGAAAGATTGTTCACGCAGGACTTCACGGCTTGGCGGCGGGAAACGGCATCTCCTCTTTTTTCCAGGGCTTGATGATGGGAACTTGAGGCTTTAATGAATGAAAAAAAACGTTCGGGGCTTCAGTATTTTAGCTAAAACCCTCACAAATACATACTCCGTAGTTTCCCAATTATAAAATGTTGTGCAAACCCTACTTAATCCCCACCAAATCCCAGACTAGCAGTCTTTAGGGGGTTGGATTGTACGTAGGCGCGTTGGAGGCGAGCGAGGGACCAGAATTTGGTCATTCCAAGTTTCCAGCCACACCCCGGGCAGGTCCTGTGTGTGTAAACTAATGTGTCAACCTAAGCTGGTGCTATCTCGAACCTCAGATACTAAAGACCAGGTCAACTTGGCGCGTCCTCACTTTCTGGGCAAGGCTTGGAGTGCTCAGCCAGCCAGCCGATGGCGAGAGTACCTTGGGCCATTCCGTTGTCCAAGTGTGTGCTCGTAGGGCAGGCCTTCTTCATGGCAGTGATATCCCCCCACTGAAAGTGGGCCTTGGCATGCTCAATCCCTGGGGTATGGCGCCCCGGATCTTGCCTAGTAAGTCATCAGGTAAGCCCAGCGAAGAGAACAGCGGGATCTCGCAGCAGCAGCTAGAGAAAGAGTTGAGGGAGACACGGGCTTGTACATCACTGAGTGCTTCGTTGCTTGCTCCCCTTCTATTACAGGCTTCTGCTGGGGGTTCGGGCGCTCTCACTGGTCGGTGGGGTCGAAGGCACAGCTTATGCTGCACAGCAAGTCACACATCTCTCAGATCATCAGATCAAATCGATCGCCTCCGCTGGATTGCAGCCCGTCTGTTTGGGCGTCTGAGGCGGGAAAATCTTTCCCCAACAACCTCCGGCCCCCAATGGGCGAAGCAGGATTCCATGTCTGCTGACCGCAGTTCTCTTGCTGTTGGAAAGCTGGCCTCGATCTTGTTTTGCTCAAGCAGACCTGGCTTCGCTCAAGCGTTGGCATCCACGACCCCGGAGCCAGTGGAGTTGACCTGTCATGCGGAGACATGCAGATGTGATGAGACATTTTAATATCTGGCGGTGCTGGTGCACACCACCACCACCACCAACCTGTTGGTGACTTTGGTAACAGCTGGTTCTCCCGAGGCTTCGCCTGTGTTCTCCCGTCGCTGACTGGATCATTGAAAAGGCCAAATTGGTGCCGAAACAAGGATGATGGTAGGCTAGGAAATGCAGTGGTCACCACGGGCATACTGGGCCGCATAGCGACTCCCTGGATGTCGATCGGGCAAATCCATGCATCCGATTTCTCAACGAGGAGGCGCTGACGTTTCCGAGGGCGGGAGGAACCTCTCCGCAGTTGTGTTGTCTGCTGGGTTGGGGCTTGCACTTATCACGCAGTTGACAAGTACACTGGCAGGCCGCCGGTGGCGGCCAGCCCAACCTCAGAGAACCGTTAAGACTGAGGGCCATTCCGATTCTGTTCTCACCTCTTCAACAGAGAGGGAAGCATCCCAGTGAACAGGGAGTCGCATCACATTTCTCACCCAGCCAACAGAGCAGTGCACTTCGTCCACTGTGTCGCAAGGAACAAAAGGGAACAGAGGAAAGCGGGGGCGCAGTCGCAGCAAGTGCACTACGCATGCAGGCGCATATGCACAATCGTGCAGGAGGCAGATTGCCAGCCGCGCCAGCGCACTTCTCTTGAGCTTTCTCGCGATTCGCCACCAGCCAGGTCAAGTTCTGCAGCCAACGACATCTCCACGCTTCAGATTGCCTTCTTACCGGCGCTAGTAATCATGAATTTTATTCATTTCAACACCTACAGGTTAACAAGATGGGGGTCAGATATAACCCAGTTAGGACCCAAGGTGCCCAATAAGGTTTGGTAGGGCTATACCACAGTACACACCACACCAAGGAGGAGGGAAGTGCCGAAGACACATCGAGTCAAGGCGGCGCGAAAGGGCGGGGGCGAGAGGATCAGTCACTTGCTTGTTGGTCACCTCAGTGTTTCGCGTTTCGCTGTGCAAACTGCTAGATATGCAGCAACTAACTACTTCATACTCCAGAGCACATTGCGGCTGAAGCACAGCACCAAAGCCAGCAGGAGGAATGCCGCTAACTAGTGTACACTGGAGAGACATTGCGTTAGCTTGGTGTTTGTGCTTGGTCTAGTGTTTCGAGTCAGGCTGGGATTCCCGCGGGGGTTGTGGTGAGGAGAAGAAAAAGAAAAGAAAGTTGGCGCGGGGCGAATAACCATGGTTACTCAATTGGGACTAGGGGGGGCAAGAGGGAACAGCAAGCGAACAGGACCCCTTGGAAGTCAGGAAGCAGGAAGAGAACGGGTGAGAACCTAACTGTGACGGGGGGTTGGGTGCGGATGAGAACCGCACTGTAGTTGGCAGCTGGAGCTACTGTGGAGGGTGCGGTGAGGTGAGCTTTTCTCTGCGTCAGCTTGCTCCTTATAAGCAGACAACCAAGACCAGTCGGTCATGGAGGCGAGCCAAGCGCTGTCATTCGCTCGAGATGGCTATTGTTGGTGCTGATGGTGGGGAGGAAAAGGCAAAAATGCACTGGCGGTCATCGAGTCAGGTCCCCGCGTCCAGTTTGAGGCGCTGCTCAGCGCGCGCGCGAGCCGGTTTGGCTGGCTGGCAGGCAGGTCTGCAACAGGCTGGTCGTCGATGACGGGGTACTTTTGTTCGGCGACAACAGCTCGCGGTGGTGTTTCTGAGGAGTCAATTCGTCGATTCGATTCGATTCGATCCGGGGCAAGAACCCGTCCCAGCTGCTTACAAAACCATGCCGGTTGGTCTCGCGTTTGTCCACTGCACGCCACGCCGCTGCCAGTGAGACAGGCCCAGCCAGTCGGCGTTTCGCGTTGCCCTTCTAGGGACGAGGCCGGGGTGCTGGATGTGAGAACTAGTCATGGACTAACCTAGTGCATAGTTAGGTTCAAGTTAACAGGCCGAACGGACGAACGACGACTCGACGAAGCCGGCCCTCCTTCTTCCCCCTCTCTTCGGGATGTGCTGAATCTCTTCCCCGGCAGTAGCCCTGTTTTTTCGTTGTCACGACCGGTTCTGGCGGCTGCCCATTGTTACTCACCGCTCCCTTCCCCACTCCTATTCGACCAGTGGTGCGCTTCCCAATGGCCTTTTTTTCCTTTCTTTTGGGGCCTTGTACACTTATTGTCTGCGGCCAGCATTGGACTGGGTTCTAGGCGAACCGTTGACAGGGGCCAACTATGCGCAATGCTGAATCTGTGCTTGTCCGGATGTGCAATACCAAGCCGATCGATCATGGGGTGCGCACAGCTCAAATGCTTGCTCCCGGTCTGCTCGTCATCCCTCGATATACTTGGACACTACCTTTGACACCTGTACCTGTACCTGCACAGCAACACGAAGCAAATTGCCAAGTTCACGTGTCTCGCCATCAAATCGTGCTGTCTTTCTACGCTCTTCTTTGCTACAAAAATATTAGCGTGGTGGAGGGAGTGATCACCTCACGCGGACTACGTGGACACATGGAGGCGTCTGGTCAAGAAAGTCTAGACTCGGGTTCGACTGCAGGCAGCAGAGGCAGGCGCCTTTTTTCTGTGTGGCTATTCGAGGGCTGCTCGAGCTGGGTTGTGCAGATGTTTCTGCTGGTCAAGAGTGAGCATTGCAGTACTCGCGGTCATCTCTTCATTCTCCTTGTTGTGTGTTGTTTCTTGTTTTGCTGGCATTGCAATTATGTTAGTTTTTTTGGTGTGTGCACAAACTTAAGGGGAGTCCCGGCTAGGTCAGGCGGTCAGCGATATGAAACCTGCGGGTAGTTCATTCGTGGATGCTCCAACCGACGGGCAGTGAAGGGCAGGGCACGCGTGAGTGCGCTGACGCAGCATACTGCACATAGTCAGGCAACGGGGTGAGCTGGTCTTTGAAGAGCGGCGTTTAAACACCCCTGCTAAAGTTTGTTGATAGCAGAGGAGATGTAGTTATTTACACGACGTGTTCGACTTATAGCACATAGCCCTTGTCCGAAACCTTGCTGTCATACTCATCCTCCTCGTCATCCTCATCGGTATCCACGCTCGCCTACTTCTCCTCAGGGTATGAATCCTGTTGAAAATGAGGAATCTGTGCCGAATTCTCCACTATGAAACGCACTGTTCAGTCTTTCCATTTTTGTCAAGTCCATTTGATGGGCAAGCCGGTCAACAGCTCAAACTCCAGCAGCTTTAGATCCGCTCAGGATATCTCCTACGATGTCGGAACCAGGTGGGAAGTCATGTTTGTGAGGACAGCCTGCGGGTTATTGAAAAAACGGGCATCCAGAAAAGTCCCTACAATACCCGCACTATCTGGCTGGAGATTTACATTCGCTAACGTTACCCTCTTATTAAATGATACTGTCATCGGGATTGATAGAGTTGTAGGCCAGGCGAAGCGCTGCTGACCAATCAGAAACGGAAGCCTCGACAGGCATCACATGGATTACAGTCCAATCCCTGAAAGGATTGTTCGTGCGGTACTTCACAGCTTAGCTGGAGCTTATCAGCCAACATTCTTTTCTATCTTTGAGGGCTCGATGGTGGAAATTTGAGGCCTCGACGAGTAAATATCCACATCTTGGATCTTGGAATTAAGACCCAAATCTTCTGGATTGACCCCTTGCAAAACAGCTTCACAGCTTCCCAGCTGTTTACGGATGTGCCTTTCAAAAGTTTTGTCGCCTCGTTTATTACATACACTACCAGGTCCGTGCTTTTCTTACCCCGCACACCATCCCTGGCCATCTCAACCCCTCCCTCTTCATCAACAAAATACCTCAATTTTCTTCTCCTTCCAGATATCATGGCTCAAAATACCGATATTGCAATACGCGTAATCATTGTAACCCTAAAAAACCCTCTTATAGGGATGAAAACATCCGATGTCGCGAAAAAGCTAGGATGTTCTGCCCGCTAAGTACAGCGGATATATGGGCGCGTAATCGAACGTGGATTTGATCCAAACGAAACCCCATTTGTCCTTAAAGATAAATGGCTTTAAGATGCTCCTCGTTCTGGTCGACTTACGAAATAAACTCCCGAAACTACCTAAGCTATAGTAACTAAGGTATAATACGATCGATATAGCCGAGAACAAACCTATACTAATTTTACTGGCGAGCTTAGTTAGATGGGTGTAGATATCTCGGCAACAATAATATAGCGGATATTAAGAAAGAACGGGTATTGTAAAACGAAGCCGACGAGGAAGCTTGGGTTAACGAAAGTAATGAGGGCTGAAAGATTACAATAGTACTTAGCTTATTAAAACTGGATACTTAAAGATTGGAAAAGAGTTATCTGGACAGATGAAATATTAGTTGTTCTTAATTTTCGGCGTAGTGGTTATCGAGTTTGGAGAAAGTCTAATAAAGCGTTAGTTAAAAGTTATATTCGTAAACGGTGGAAAGGTTATTCTGAATTTATATTTTGGGGGAGTTTTAGTTATAATATAAAAGGACCATGTTATTGTTAGGAGCTAGAAATAGTAAAGGAAAAGGAGGCTGCAAAAGAAGAGATTAAACGATTAAATAAAGAACTGGAACCATTAATAAAAAAGAAATGGGAGCTTTAAAATGGTTTAAACCGACTCTCTCTTCGGAATTTACCTGGAAGAAAGCCAAAATGGAGATGGGTTAAGGAAATAGGGAAGCTTTTTAGAAAAGGTAAAGGGGGTATTAATTAGTATCGATACCAAAAGGTAATTTTTTTTCCAAAACTCTTTCCGTTTGCAAAAGAGTGTGAAAAAAAACGACTAGGAACTTTAATTTAGGAGGATAACGTACCAGCTTATGCTTATTATTACCAGCAGGTTATATATGATTACTAGAAGGTTTAGCGGCTACTTTGGTATCCTAACTCTCCAGATTTGAACATGATTGAGCCATGTTGGATGTGGATGAAAAGAAGGACAACCAAAAAAGGGGCTCCAAAAAGCAAAAAGGATGTAATTCGAGTTTGGAAACAGGTTTGGGATGATCTGAAACAGATACAAATTCAGGCTTGGATTGAGCGGATTATAGTGCATATTCAGCAGGTTATTAAGCTTGAAGGAGGAAATGAATATAAGGAGGGGCGACGGCTGAGATAAACGGATATAGGAATGTATCTAATAAACGGGGCGACAAAACTTTTGAAAGGCACATCTGTATAGATTACACAAACCCCCTACTAGGTACTAAACAAGCCCCACGCTAACAACCTTTCAGGGGTTGGATTGTGCAGACGTCACCCAAGTCTGCGCACCGTTTGAGAACG
>Ga0247760_1002860_pt1 | contig 12226 bp, 6 predicted proteins | sample UWRJL171409R4_FD_179936 | JGI IMG/M metagenome (GOLD analysis project Ga0247760, IMG submission 179936) | Plant litter microbial communities from Arlington Agricultural Research Station in Wisconsin, United States - UWRJ-L171-409R-4 | ecosystem: Environmental > Terrestrial > Plant litter >...
GTTACGTGGTGGACTCGTTGCGATCGAACCGAGCTTGAGGCCGATGCGGTTGAGATCAAGTGGGATGCAGCCATGCATGATCTGTATACCGAGTACCGTGAGCAGCTGGGTCGCCGTCCAACTGATGGTGAGGTCCGCAAGTACCTGACGGCCATCACGTCGACGAGAGTTGTCCCCGATTCTGAAGATGATGACTCTCAGAGGGTTAAAGAGACATATCAGAGTCCTGTTCTCAACAAGCTGCTGGCCAAGCTCAAGGCTATGGACGTGGACGTCGACGATGAGGATGAATCGGTAGTGTTGATGCTGCTACAGCAGCACATGGAAGACTATCTTGAGCACATGGAGGACTATCTTGAGCACATGATACCTGAGCCAGAGGATATCGCTGACGAGGACAACGACGACTTGATCATCGATCTTGATGCCAACCGGAAGAGAAAGATTGGCACTATCAGCACGCTGTCTTCCCGCGTCTCGGACAAGACTTCCCGCCAGTCTCCTTTCAAGTCGTCTCCTGTTAACAGCCAACAGCAGTCTCAAAACGAGGCCTCACAGTCGACCGTGTCGACGTACGCGTCTGTACTCACTGAGGACGACCACAGGGAGATGTTCGCCCCTGTCCGGAACAAGCTCGCAGTGCGTGATCCGAAGTGCAAGTGTCAGAATCTGTCCTGCAAGGGCCTTCGGAGGGTGTCGACTGTCTTCGAAACCTCAGAGCAAGCCGACCTCGCCCTTGAGTTGCTATCAGGAGATCACTACCGTGTGGTTGACCCCTGCGCCGTCCAGGACATGGAGGTGTTCACGATGACGCTGGAGGAGTATCAGGCAACCTGCACGGCTCTGATGACGCAGCATATGAGCAAGCTAAGACTATATCGGTCACCCCTGAGGTTCCAGCCGTATCAGGGTCCAGTGTCACCTGTCCCAATAGACCCATTTTGGTTTGGTTTCTGGCTTGGTGATGGCACTAAGAATGACAGTGAGATTACCAGCACGGATCCGGAGGTCGAGGTCTACACGCAGGCACTCGTCGACCGCCTGAACCGTGAGAGTATCCCTCCTGGAAAAGCGCCTCTCAAAGTATCCAAGTACAAGATTGATATCGGCACAAAACACGTCTACAAGGGAGAAGAAATCAAGGCAACAAAGGTCGCTCATCGTTTGCGTGTTATGAGCACTGTAAGCAACCTTGGCAAGACACACTGGAACCCTGTTCACGACGGCCTCAGAGAACTCGGCCTGCTGGGAGACAAGAGCGGTGGTATCCCCGACTGCTACATGAACGCAGACGAGAATACGCGCCTGGCTGTTCTTGCAGGCCTCATCGAATCCGACGGATGGCTTTCTCACGGTCTCAACTGTTACGGCTTTGGCCAGTTCACCTACGAGCACAAGAAGCTTGTTGAGGATGCCCGCAAGTTAGCCCTCTCCTGCGGGATCCAGTGTAACCCTATCATCGAACGGAAGAATGGTAAGGACCGCCCTGAGCCTGGCTGGTTCTTTTATATGGGCAGAGGGGTGGAGAAGTTCCAGCATCACCTCCTCCTCCCTCGAAAGCGCATGACGATCCCGTTCACCACGTCTAAGAACAGGGACGTACGGCCCTTCGACGTCGAGGGCGCCGGCGAAGGCGAGTTCCGCCTCATCGAGGTCTCGGGAGAGCTCTTCCAGCTTGCAGATCGCACCGTGGTTCATAATTGCACGGCCCACGTTTACGAGTACACAACGCAGGTGTCGCTCGACTCGGACCTCAAGTTCAAGGGCGCCGAAAAGGGCATTGTGCCCTGTCAGATGATCTTTTGTCTGAAGGAAAAGAACCAGAAGAAGCTCAACTCGCATCGTTGGTTCTTCAACGCCTTTGGCAAAGCCCTGAATCCGAATGTCTGCATTCTCCTCGATGTCGGTACCCGTCCGGGGGGCAACTCGCTGTATCATCTTTGGAAGGCCTTTGATACCGACTCCAACGTTGCTGGCGCATGTGGAGAGATCAAAGCCATGAAAGGAACCTGGGGAGTAAACCTGCTCAATCCGCTGGTGGCTTCGCAGAATTTCGAATACAAAATGTCCAACATCCTCGACAAGCCGCTCGAGAGTGTCTTTGGGTACATTACCGTGCTACCTGGTGCTCTCAGCGCCTACCGCTACCACGCCCTGCAAAATGACGAGACGGGCCATGGTCCGCTCAGTCAGTACTTCAAGGGGGAGACTCTGCACGGGCAACATGCCGATGTTTTCACCGCGAACATGTACTTGGCTGAAGATCGTATTCTGTGCTGGGAGTTGGTGGCGAAAAGAAATGAGAGATGGGTGTTGAAATATGTCAAGGGCTGTACGGGTGAGACGGATGTTCCTGGTAGGTTTTTTTCTTTCTTTCCCCTTCCCTTTCCCTTCTTCTTTTCTTTCTTCTTTTTCCTGTTTTCTTTTTTTTTTCACGTGTTCGTTTCCCCGGAACGAGATCAGAGTAAGGAAGTCAGGGAGAATTACTGACGTGAAAACAGACACGGTCCCCGAATTTGTCTCTCAGCGCCGCCGCTGGCTCAACGGAGCTTTCTTCGCTGCCGTGTACTCGCTGGTCCACTTTAAGCAGATTTGGCTCACCGACCACACCATCGCACGCAAGATTACACTGCACATTGAGTTTTTCTACCAGCTGCTGCAACTGTTGTTCACTTACTTCTCGCTCGCCAATTTTTACCTCACTTTCTACTTTATTGCCGGCGGTCTGACTGACCCCAATCTCGACCCGTTCCATGGCGGTGCCAAGGTGGTCTTCAACATCTTCCGCTACATCCTGGTGCTCCTCATCTCGACCCAGTTCATTCTCTCGCTCGGCAACCGACCGCAGGGGGCGCGCAAAATGTACCTCGCGTCCATGATCATTTACGGCGTCATCATGACCTACACGACGTTTGCTAGCATCTACATCATCGTGAAGCAGTTACAGCACAAGGACGAAGACGGCAACAGCAATTTGACCTTGGGCAACAATGTGTTTACCAATCTCATCGTGTCCATGGCCTCTACCGTCGGCTTGTATCTCCTCATGTCGCTCATCTATCTCGACCCGTGGCACATGATCACCTCGTCGGTACAATACTTTGTCCTTTTGCCCAGCTACATTTGCATGCTTCAGGTCTATGCTTTTTGCAACACGCACGACGTAACCTGGGGCACCAAGGGTGACAATGTCATGAAAACCGATCTCGGCGGCGCCATTGGCAAGGGTTCTACTGTCGAGCTCGAAATGCCTTCGGAACAACTCGACATTGACTCTGGCTATGATGAAGCCCTCCGCAACCTGCGAGATCGCGTCGAGGTTACTCCCCCGGGCACTTCGGAAGAACAGCTCCAACAAGACTACTACAAGAGCGTGCGCACCTACATGGTGGTCACCTGGATGATTGCCAACGCCGTCCTCGCCATGACCGTCAGCGAGGCCTACCCGCTCGGATCCATTGGGGATAATTACTACTTGCGATTCATCCTGTGGGCCGTCGCGGCGCTGGCGCTATTTCGATCCATCGGGAGTACCGCGTTTGCCGTGATCAATTTGGTCAACATGGTGGTCGAAGGGAGAGTCCGCTTACGACTTAAAGTCCCCCAGTGGATGGGCGGTTGGGGAACTCGTATTAGCGAAAAAGTCAGTGAGACGGTCAGCAGTGTGGGGAGTAGGGTGCGGTGATTTCTCTCTGCTGCTACCTGCCTATCTTGCGCAGCTGTCTCTCCAACTCTCACATGCATACTTGGTCGATGTTTCAGTCGATCATTCACCCTGCCTTCGGGTTGGTGTTTACCCTGGCTCTTTGAGTCTGTTGGAAACTTGAGGGAGAGAAGCTGGTGTTAAGAGTTGTCTCTACTTGTCTTTCGAGGATGGGGTTCATGAGGGAGGTAGGGAGATATGACGTTCGCCGCTCTCACTCACGAAGTTCATGTTCAACAAAAGGGAGGAGGGTGCTCACCACTTGTCTCCCGATGATGGCGTTCATGAGGCAAGCACGGTGTTCATGAAGCCAAACATCAGAGGGACTGGGAATCCTCCGCCTGTTGCTTGTTTGTTTTTTTTGGTGCTTTTTCCTTTTCCAAGAGGAGGCACTACATGTGATGCATGTGGATTCCCCGTATTTTGATCTGGGGAAGGTTTGGTGTTTACCATTTGCAAGAGCGGATACCCAACACTGAGATCGAAGATGGTGTTTAACTTTTGAAACGGCTGGTTTTTGACACGGAGGGGCTTTGACTTTGAGGGGGTTTTCGACTTTAAAAGGGAGGGCGCATGTTCCACGGTCGACTGAAGTTAAGCCCCAGTTGATTCACGAGCAGAGCACGAGCAGGGCACCAGCGGGAGTACAGCAAGTTTGGCATGCTCGAGTCTGCATGCTGCCCTGGTTTGTATGTTTAGGACGGGGTCTTTCTTTTCTTTTCTCTCTCACCTTGGAAATCTCTCGGGTTCGGGTTCGGGCTCGGGGTCGGATTGGAGTTGGAGTTGTGGGTGTCGGTGTCAAGGTTGACTTTTTTGTTTCCTCGCTGGCTGGTTGGTTGGCGGTCGGTTGGTGATGGTGGCGGCGGTGGGGTAGTGGTAATGTTGATCATGTTAATCATCTGTTGGTCATGTCAGTCAGGTCACTCATGTTTGGATGGTTGTCTGGTTCGGGGTTGGTGGTTTTGGGTCGGCGAGATGAATGTTATCATGATTGTCGGATTCGGATACCAAAGTACAGAGAGCGATTAGAAACGTTTTGTTGGAAATTTCAAAAAGCCGATGTTGAATATCAAATGTCCAATGTCGAATGTTAGTATCGATCTCGAATGTCGAATGCTAGTGTCAAATGTCAATGTCGGTGCCAACATCAAATGCTAGTGTTGGTGTTGATGTGAAATGTTTCTTGCCCAATGTCTGGTTGATGTTGAGGTCGAGTGTGCTGATGCCGACGTTGAATGTTAGTGCTGATGCTGAATGTCAGTGTCAATGTCAATGCCAGTATCAACATCAATTGTTAGTATTAATGTCAATGCCGATCTTGATGTTAAAATATCAGTGTCGGATTAAAAGTTGGAAGTTGACCGCCAGGGCACGGTGTCGTCTTGAAGCTAACACCAGCATTAACATTAAAGTCACACCATGCCAGAATGCAATATATCGAATGTTGGTACTGGAGTAATATCCTGTGGATTTATCTCTAGACTCAATGTTATTCCACCAAGTTGGTAGCTTAGGTACCGACTAGGCCAGGCAGCTTGTACAGGAGTGTTTAATTCGCCGTCTACTCTAACCTCTTCCCCTTGCGTGACACTAGTTGCTTGGCCTGATACATTTCTCTAGTCTACTCCTATAATTCACACACACACACACTCTCTCTCTCTCTCTCTCTCTCTCTCTCTCTCTCTCTCTCTCTCTCTCTCTTTATAAAGTTAGATAGGACGCTGCAATATGTGGTTTAAAGCTTAGGACTAGGCTTAGAGTCAAACTTATTCTGTCCTATTTTGCCTTATCCATCTAGACACAAGTGAAGAAAGTACGCAAAAAGGCTAGCTTCCGAAGAACTCTCAGCTCAGCTGATGCAATTATGTGGCTTCTGGAGTACCTAGCTAAGCTACCTAGGTAGGTAGGCAGGTAGGTACCTAGTCTCCTCGCTTTTGCATAACTCCGAAAGAACGCATGCATCTCGCAAAGCAATCTGGCGCCTATCTAACGACCTAATTAGCTCCTGTGAGGCTTCAGCCTGACCAGAAAAGGTAGGGCCGAGACGCCACTTGTCACCTTTTTCGGGCATGACAGCAGACCCCCTGTCACATCACCCACCTTGGAGCCTTTCGCATAGTTATCTCATCAGGTCGAATCTGAGAATTCATTTGCGGCTCGGCGGGACTGGTACGATCCACAACTTGGGCCAGTGTTGCAACATAAAGAGACAGCATCCTGGGTTTCAATACCGGGAATACCGGGCAAGGCCTCGAGGTGTGGACAGCTCAACTTCATCATGACGGTTAGGTACCTTAGGTATGTTGGCTCAGCCTGACCACGTCAGCGCCATTCATGCTGCAGCAGCAGCCATTCCCAGCCGCGCAGTTTTTCTTTCTTCTTTTGACGAAACTATTAAAGCCTCAATGCTTGGCAATCATGGCCTTTCCCCCCCTTTCTCTCTCCTTCTCTGCACACTATAGTCGGTTCCCTTTCGTCCTTGCGTGTGTGGTTAACATCATTTCCTCTCACACTTTTATTTCTCTTGGCCGCGGGACAGAGGCTTCTCGTCAACTTCCTTTCAAACATGCGACTCCTCCTCCCCATCATTATAACCCTTTTATCTCTCGTGGTAATTCCAGCCCATGCCGCAGATGGCCCGATTGACTGGAGTGAAACCGGCTTCTCAGCGCTTCGAGAGTGCGCGCACCCCATCTTTAACGGGTGTTGCGGACAGCAAGCCATTAGCCGTAGCATGGGATGCTCCACCAAATCGGTATTAATCCAACTCCCAATTGTGCATGTTCCCCATTGAGGGGACCCGTTTCTGGTTTTGCTAACCATTGAGGTGATTCAATGAGACATGCAGTGTCTCTGCAGGCATGATTTGATCGTCGACGTCCAAAAGCTCATCAAAGACAGTGTTTCGTCGAGATGCAATAAGCAAGTAGACGTCGATGCCGCACTCAAAGTCTACAACGATTACTGTGCCTCGAATGGCTTCCCCATCCCAGGGTACACGTACATCAGCACCCAGACTGTCCGCGTTTCCACCGTAACTGCGACTCCCGCTGTCAATACTCCCACAACTACAATAATTGATGGTACTGGAGGCAGTAATGGAGGAGGAGGAGGAGGAGGAGGGCTAGGTGGTGCAGCTACAACAACAATCGGCATCATTACGGCCACAGCGACGGTATATCGTTCCAGTTCTGCCGCTTCGCAACTCAAACCCCTCCCCGCTGGAACCACCACGACCTATTTGTTCACCATGCTGGTTTTTTTTCTGGCCTCTCTCATGCTTGCTAAAACCGCAAGAGCACAAACCGTGGTGGTGACACATACGGAGCCTGCACCGCCACCGGCCTTCTCTTCGGTCGTCACCACGCGTCAGACATTTGTAACGCAACCGATTGTGAGTATCCAGAGAGTAACTCTAACCGAGGAGGACTCGGGCACCACCCTCACCATTACCAAGACTCAAAACTCACTAGTCGGGGGGTCTAGAACTAGTACTACGAATGGGAATGAGAATCGAAACGTAGGGGAGGAGGGGAGTGGTGCGAATGGGAAAGGCGGCCTTTCACCACTAGAGACTGCGAGCATGATTATTTCAATTATCCTGGGTGTGCCTACTACGGTTGTGACTATTTGGATGTTTATTAGGAAGAGAAAATCTTGACAAAAAAAAATAAAAAATAAACCTAGTTTTCTGTATGTATCCTGTGTTTGGAACAAATCGCAGTATAGAAAATAACCCCCATGCAACTATACTACCCCCACTTTTTTCACCCGAAAAAGATTATATACATTTGGGATTATGTGGCGTATTAAATGTCCAACTTGAAACTTTGGCCATTAGTCATAGTCGTAGACACGAACGGATTTTGATGCTGACAGTCTGACTACTGTGGACGGGACTGTCGTAGACTGGACTGCTTGCTGACAAGCAAGAGGGTTGCAGCCCAAACTCCTGGGACACATCAATACAACACGACACACCACATACATCACATACACACCACACACACTGTATACACAAAGCACAACACACACACACATCCACGATCCTAAATGCACAGATTCCTAATCGGAAACTCATGCCCTGACGCAACACGTTTTGGGAACCAGGGGGAACTGGAAACCGGAAAAACCGACACACACACAGCCCCCGAATTTCGTAAAATCGGGAACGAATCAGTGCATGTTGCCTTTGTGTTTGTCGAGAAACTGCGTGTGTAACATGAACACCTCCACTCTTCTACTGCCACCGCCCTGACTGACGAACTACCCGTAGCCGTTATCTGTCTGCCTTACCACGTGCACTGCGCACTGTGCATTGTGCACTGCACACTTCCTTGGCGGGTAAAATAAAATAGAATAGAATAAAATAGTTCTACGGCAAATTAATATTGCCAAAAATGTTCCATGAACTGTTTGTTGGCTCCATCGTTGTTGGCTCTACACTGCACACTACATAATGCACTAAAACTAAAAACTAGTCAGAATAGGTAGGTAGTAGAGCAGAAAAAGAAAAAAATCCGAACAACTTCGCATTTCCCACTGGTTGAAAACTTGGACAAATGCCACCTCGACGGGAGATTGGCGTTACAACCGCGGCACAGGCAGTCGCGCCAGTCGCGCCCACGATCCCACCGAACCAACAAACTTGTCAAACTTGTCATTGTGTCAGGTGAGGAGAAAAAAAGAACCAGTCATAATTCGTGTATTCGCATTCTGGGCATTCTTCGCACTTCAAAATGTCCCAGCCCCATGTATTGATAGGTCAAGGTAGTGAGATAATATTTGCGGTGCACGAAACCCGACTTTTTCTTCCGGCAAGCGGGGGGGCTATGTTGCGAATTCCGCTCAGACCATACAAACACATTTTTTACTGGCTCGGGCCGGGGGAAGTGTGGGAAATGTCGCCTTACACGCCGCGCTCCTGCAGGATCAAATCAGGAGAAAGCCGAACCAGTCAACGCCACAACCCTCTCCTCATACCATGTAAAGTGTCACGACGTAGTGTAACAACAGCCCCCTCCCTTTCCCCTCCCCCAACTCTCGGCAGACCTTATTTTACCGTAGGCAGCAACAGGGGAGGGGAGGCTTAGAGCCCATGCTGTAACAAGAGGCGCGAACCCCTGCCAGCCATGAATCACAGAAAATGGTCGTATATATTGCCCAAGGCATCCCGTTACCATCATGGTAGTTTTTTTCGTCTTCCCTCCTTGAACGTCCATCGACCCAAACACCTTTTCGTCGATAACGATATCATAGCACAATGTTGGCTGCCGTAGCAATAGGCCTTCGGGCCTTCCAAGTAAGCATTCTGCATTTCCCCTCCTCCCCCTCCCTTCACGATATTGACCTTTCCCAGATTCTCTTCGCCATTGTCGTCGTCGGCTTGGCCGGCACCCTGATCAGCAAGCAGGTCTACAACAGCGCACCCACCACCACCAAATACAGCAGCTTCACGGGCGGTTTCGGCATCATTGTTGGCGCCGTTGGTCTCGCAGGCCTCTTCATCGACAAGATTCCGGAAATCGCAACCATGGCGCTCGACGGTCTAGCTTCTATCTTTTTCCTCGCCGGCGGCATCGCGTGGGCTGTCGGGCTCAAGGGTTTCTCGTGCGATAGCAACAGCCGTGACGACGTGACCAAGATGCTGGACAACGACCTGCTCAACCGGGGCAAGATCGAGACCGGAATAGGCGTGACCTGGGGCGTCTTCCGTGACGTTGATACATCTGGAGAGGCTTTCAAGTTGCTCGAAGAGAACTGCAAAAAGGCCTTCGCCGATGAGATCTTCCAATTCTTGGCATTTGCCTTGGGACTCGGCCTCATTGGCCTGGGATATGTGCGAATGAGGAAGGGGGGCTCAACTTCTTATGTGTGAGCATGATTGGCGCCGACGATCAGCCGCCGTGTATGTTACGAGGAAATGCTGCTGGAGAAATGTGTTGATGTTCAAGAGCGGTACGACCGATTGAGATCATGAAGAACGCAGGGTACGGGATGATAAGCAATGCAAGGAGTCGTTTGGATAACGACGGATTTAACAACTTAATGACGCCGTAATGAAAGCTAGATAGCTAAATGTCAGAGGGATACCCAGCTGAGAGTTTAGATACGTACGTTGCTGTCGGACATCGTTGCGCAGAGCAGACTATCCAATGACGTATGACATGTGCTGAACCTGTTTCACCTGGGCCCGGTCATGTTGGCAGCGAGTTTTCGGGATACTGCCATACCCGTCAGTATCACTGAACTGACACGTTTGACGTCTGTCGCAATGTTTGGAACGGCAGATTGGCATTGATCACGCTCGACGGCTACAGCGCAGAAGAGATCGTTGGGCTTATCAGCAACAGACAACTCAGCAAGGCGGGCCGAATCGCGACGGATAGACCACCATAAACTCCATATTGACTTTATAAAGCAGGCACTGCATGCTCCAAAGGCTCTCGTTGTGCTTCCCAAGCCAGCCAGTCGGATCGTGTTGTTCTATGCCATGTGTTAGCCAGTGCTCAAATCACAGACGCAGTCTACTCACGGTAACAGCCCCATACTGTTGACTTTCCAGACGCCCAGCGCCAGGGCGACCAGCTGCATGGCGACATAGGCCAGCTTCACCTGGAAAATCTTTGTCCGGTTGCTCTCCGTCTCGAAGCGCTCAAAAGCCTGGTTCGTGGCCAGGATGCCCATGACTGGGTTCTTAAAGGCCATAAAAACCATCATGATGCTGAAGATCTGCAGCGAGTTGCCCGACATGTACATCATGATGGCCGTCATTGGTAGGCCCTTGATGGGGCCAAGCGCCACTTCCCACGCTTTCTTCACCTTCAACGTGTCCATCTCTTCGGGCGTCTGGGTTTTTCGCAGCGCCTTGGCGTCTTTCGAGGCATCCTTCTTCTAAAAGCACATGTGTTAGCTACCGAGTTATGGCGATTGGTGGCGACTGGCCGCGATAGATGACGCGACTTACCTTTGAGCTCGGAGTGTGCGATGACGGAAACCCGGGAGGATCAGGAATCCCCGCGTTTTTGGCCTTGTATGCGGGCGGGCTTCTGAGATCTGCTACCCATCTGGGCGCTGGGTTTTGTGACGTCTTGAGTCCGGACATGATGCGCTGGTTCTGCTGACGTTTGGCAAAAATGGTGATACTGTGAGCTTGAGGATGCGAATGCGTTGGAGGCTTGGAGCTGACAAGCCCCACCGATTCCGTTTGAACCAGCCGCGGGTGCCCGCTGCAATGGACCGTGCGTGGGGCGTCCGGGCCTGTCCCCACTGAATTTTGTCGGTGGGGGCCTTGAACGCGGATCGTCCAGCAGGGTCCCTGACATCGGATCCCCAGCTTCGGATGCGGTCATCTCGAGGTTTTCGACCTTCGATCAACAACTTCCCGACTTCGGACGTGCGATCTCGACCAGCGACGACGCCATCAACAGCCGACGACGCGCGAAAATAGAAAACGAACGAGCCGCACGCGAAACACAGCGGCCAATTAATTGTAGCATCGCGAGACCCCAGCGAGCCAGTGCCCCTGAACGAGCTCAGCTTCACCCGCAGAAGTGGCTGCATGTGACATTCCTCGACTTGCTTCCCGTCCTGCCAGACTCCCCGCGGCGTGAGGGGTATCGCACAACCCGGCGGTTATCGCAGACACTTTCGAAGCGCGACCTCGGGCGCATTCGTCCTCAGGCAACATGGCAACCTCACAGGGAGGAGGCGACTCCAAGCTGTTCGCTCGAGTAAGCTCTTCCCGCCCTCCGTCGCATTCTCATTCTTTGATCCAACCCACCTTCGCAACTGTGTCTGTCTGGACGGGATAGCGCTCCCACCCTCGTTCCAGCAGACTTCACAGATCTGCCGCCGTAAAACACCGCGCTCCTCCCCCTCAATCCCACGACACTTCCTCGATCCTATCCCGCTGTCGCCATGTTTCTAGCATATGTTCCTCCGCCAACTTACAACCCCTTCCGGGGTCCACAGGGCAAGGTAGCCGAGCTGCGTATCGAGCTCAACAGCGGCAGTAAGAAGGATAAGAACTTCACCACAAAGAAGATTGCCCTCAAGAAGATTGTCGCCAACATGACCATGAGCAACAATGACATGGTTGCCCTGTTCCCCGATATCATTGGCTGCATGGCCATCCAGAGCCTTGAGATCAAGAAGATGTAAGATGGGAAGTCCATGGCAGTTTCTGGCAGTTTGCTAACCTGTTTCGCGGTCTAGGTGTTTTCTCTTCCTCGTAAATTACGCCAGGATGCGCCCCGAGATAGCTGTGAAGGCGATACCCGTCCTCGAACATGTCGGTTCCCCCTGACACTACCTTTCCCCAGTCGAACCCCCGCTGATATATTGCAGGATGTTGAAGATCCAAATCCTCTAGTTCGGGCACTTGCACTCCGGACCATGTCTTACATACATGTCCGGGAATTTGTCACGTCAACGGTCCCGATCGTAAAAGCTCTCCTACGAGATGCAGACCCATACGTCCGAAAGACAGCCGCGTTCTGCGTTGCCAAGCTGTACGATCAT
>Ga0247760_1002862_pt1 | contig 12224 bp, 12 predicted proteins | sample UWRJL171409R4_FD_179936 | JGI IMG/M metagenome (GOLD analysis project Ga0247760, IMG submission 179936) | Plant litter microbial communities from Arlington Agricultural Research Station in Wisconsin, United States - UWRJ-L171-409R-4 | ecosystem: Environmental > Terrestrial > Plant litter >...
TTTTTTTCGTTGTCCACGAAGGAGGGGGAGAAAGGGAACTGTAATCTCGTCTCTTACCTCTTCTAAGACGCCATGAAATCGATGGCTGTCTGGGCAAATTTTGACCTGTATCACCACCCCATAGGCACCGACCTTTTGAGAGGTCCCCTGATACACTTTGTCGTTGCCGGGTTCCATGAAGGGCAACACCACCGGATCTTCGAAGTAGTAAGTTTTATCTATGTCTTCGAAGTCGAAGGAGGCGGGGAGCACCTGCCACTGCCAGTCACAAAGGCTCTCCTTGTACCACAATTCCCAGCAGCTGTCGCTCAGAGCCCGAAGCTCGGGGTTTCCCGGGGCAGCCGTGGTGACCTTTCCCGCCGTGTCTCCCGCCGTAACTAGTTCCAAGGGGAAGATGGCGTCGGTTTCCTTCTCCTCGATGAACCGGTGGATTTGGTTCCCCTTGCCAAGGAGGACGAGCAGGGCAAAGACTCGCACGTAGTGATCCTTGTCTTTGGCTGATCCGGGCTTGACATCATCGTCGGCAGGCCGGATCTGGCCGACGGTTTGTTCGATCCACTCCGGGGGCTGCACCTTACCGTAGCATCTCTCGAGCTCCTGCCGCAGTCGGTCCGGGGAAAAGAGCCGGAGCAGAGCGGGCAGGGTATAGAATTTTTTGCTGTTGGGCTTCTTGGATTGTTTGGTGATGCCCCGCAGGAGTGGGGCAAGTTCCTTGTTGTTATGGGGTTCAATGATGGGAAGACCGAGATGGTCTAATTTGGTTGGCGGCAGCGACATCTGGTGTTGTGGCGGGCGACAAGATTGGCTGCGGTGTCAGATCAATGATGTGACGGGACCGAAAGAAGTCAAGTGTTGGCTTGGGAGCCGTGTCGGGAAAGAGAAGCAGGATCAAATTTGTCAGAGCCCGCGCTGGGTTATATTGAGCCCGCGCCGGGTTTTATTGAGCACTCGGTCCGGACAGCTAGGGAACCTGGAAGCCACAAACCCGCCGCTGCGGCTGCAGGGTGGTGGGACTCCATCCGCAGAGCCGCACTTCAAGACCAAGGTTTGATAGGTCAGAAGTTCAAGCCTCCGAAATGAAATGTGATGTGTCCCGCGATCACTGGGACGCCAAGCCATGCCTGACATACTAGGTACCTATCACCTATTATTCTACAGTTGCCTTGTTGCCCTAATACTTTACTCGGCTGTGCGCAATTCTGCGGGGTTGACGCAGTAAGGGGCCGGGCGCGTATCGTTTTGCACCGCCGCGCAGCCGGGACTGGCCAACCATTCCCAACCCTCACACACCTTCCTGCCTTTGTACTGCAAGGCTCCCACGCAGTCTCGAATGATGGGCGCGTGCCCTGCCACGCTGGACTTTGCTGCCATCCAGTCATGGCAGTGTGCTCATTCGCCTTCATTGCCTTGTAGGCGCACCGCTGAAAAGTGCAAGAGAAGGGGAAAATTCGACTTTCCTCTCTACCTTGACTCCCACAATGTCGCAGATGACAACTGACGCCGCACTTTACATGGTATCATGGATGTATGTATCGCCAGCAGCAGCTTGATTGAAGATGCGACGCTTCATTTCTTGTCTTCTGCGATAGCATAGATACAAATACGCCTCTATATCCTCTCAGTTTTACCCAACAAGCCATAAACGAGTCCTCATGCACCGACAACCTCGTAATGAAGAATATTGACCGATTGTTTGAAGTCATTGATCTCGGCCTAAGGTAGGCAAACCAAAGAGTGTCAGCCAAACTTGCAGGTGTGTCTCTGGATTGATCTCTGGCGCCATACTGCTGTCAAAGCACGAGGAATCTGGCATTGGAACCGGCCCCGCCGCCATGTCACCTCAGCCTTTCCGACGCCAAAGACCCGCGTAAAGAAAGCCCCAAGGGCTGTTTCCTCGGTGTATGTCGCCCTCACGGTCATGATGGCCATTGCTGAGATAGGTCTGGCAGATGAAGGTGATATGACGATGATGGGGTGTCAATTGTGGGCGGGCGGATCTGGTTCTCTGCCGAAAATGTAGGAATTTACAGAGGAATTAGACGCACATGATAGAATGTCATCCCTTGGAAGAATTTTGATACATAATGTATCCTCCAAAAAGAAGAAAAGGCGGTAAAAAACCGAAAGGCTCTAGCCCATGTTGTGTGCATGTGGCGGTGCAGGACGCGCTGCGGCCCAACCACCCACCCACACATATGCAGTGCAGTCCCTGGCAACGCGGCGAACTGCATATGGATGCGGGGCTCACGGTGGAGAGAGCTTTTGTCCATTTAACGAAGATTGGGGCGAAAATGTTTTTCTCCCTGAGCCAATAAAATGTTGGTCATATGTCGCCCCCCCTTCCTTACCCTCTCATGCAGTCTGACCAGATTCCTAAACTGCCGTGGATGCGCCCAACAAATACGCCAAGAAGTAAAACAGCTGCGTGGGGGTCTGTGATTGAGTAAAGTGCACTTCCGCGTTAGTGACCAGATAAAAGTATGCGGATAAGGCATTCTCTCGCGTGGCACTGTGAGACAGGGTTAGGCTGCACAGTGCAAGGCGTTCGAGCGCCCAGCACATTCCGGAGGGGACTTACTCGGCACCCACCCAGGTATTTCCTACACCCACCCCCCTACTCCGTTACTGCTAGTTACATAGCTCCTATTTTAAACCTTGTTATCTAGCTGGAAATCTGAGAAATTTCTATGTATTAGTTAGTCTTAGTCCTAAAAATTCCTAACCTTAATATAAATCTAGTACGTAAAGTACAAAAGTAAAAAGAGTTAAAAGTATATCTAGAAGTAAAAAAAAGAGTAAGGCTTTATAAAAAGAGCACTCTTAAGCTTACAAACTTCAAAGCTCCACTTTTATAAAGCCTTACTTATATTTAAATAAAGTTAAATATAAACTATTTATTTATTTTATCTCTTATTTACTTATTAGGTAAATTACTTATATATATTTATAATATAATGTTATATGTAAACTACTAATAATGATAATATTAAATTTATAATAAAAATAATTATTATATTGTAATCTATCAAGCATAGCTTAATTTATCAGTGTTTAAAACGGTAGCTTCATGGTAGGTCCCAAAGGAGGGGGTGGTGGTGCGAGATTTTGGGTGGGGGTGCGAGATTGTGGGGTGGGGTTGCCTAGTACCGTAACAGTGGCTTAGCATCATACAACCCTGCCCCCCGCCCCCCTGCGAATTCTGGCTTGGCTTCAATCTTTTTCTCTGTCGAATTCAACCTCAAAAGACAGCACCAGATCCGGCATCCGACAACATCGGGCCCGGAACATCTCGGAACAATGGACTATCCTCGAGACAATGGGAAGCTCAGCATCATTGACAGGGAGACGGTCTTCAAATACACCCCTGGCTCAGGATGCACCACAATGGTGCTGGCTCTCGCAGGACAAGAAATGGTACACCAGCAGCCTCCCTTCCTTTTCCACTACAGGACACCCCGACGCTAATTCCAGACCTAACTTTGAACAGAGGAAGATAGCTCTTAAAACGGAGAGAGAATGGCAGATATTTCTGGAAAGAGTGCGTCCCTACAACGTTCAATTGCTAAGCAGCAGCCCATTCGGAGAGTTGCTAAGCCTGGATAGGAGGACTTTCCTCTCGATGGCACTACTTCCGGCCTGGTCCTCATGTAAGAATTCGATTTTGATGGGCATACACAGTCGATCTATCTATAGCCTGAAACGCTTACACAGAAGACGCACGACTTCAGGATACCGAGACGGGCGAGGAAGAAGCCTGTCGCTCCCAACGCTATAGCAGAAGAAAAGGATCCATTCAGCTGTGGGGCAGATGTTGCAAACGCTGCCCCCACGCCGCCAGCTATGGACTATAGCACTCTGGACGCCAACCGTGATGGCTTGCGGACTCTCCCATTCTCCCCTGACACCTTTCGCCGGTTGTCCATCAAGCTTTCCATGCACGGCGAAATCGCCCGCGTCGTCAGCCGCGCGGACATTCCGGTGTTTTCCCACTCGGAAGTCACCATGGCTGACTATCCTACAAATAGTACCACTCCAAGCCAGCCCACACACACTCCCTTTCAGGGATAAGCAGCAAGCTGACCAGACGTTTACAGTTATTCACTGTCGAACTACAAATGCGTGGGGGATGGATCTCGCCATGACGTGCACCTATTTTCCCCACTGCAAGCTCACCTTCGCCACCATCTTCGGGTGCACACCGCCCGTCGAGGATGAGATCCTCAAGCGGGTGGAGGTTTCGCCCGAAGATGCCCTACATCCTCTGCTTGTGAGCGGCATCATCGCCGAGCTGGAGCGCAAGAGGCTAGCGGGTATACTCGACCACAACGTCGACAAGCTGGAGACGCGCATCATCGAGCTAGACGGCCCGGACGTGCAGTTCATCTCGGACGAAGAGACCACGCGCAAGAACGTGGCCAAGCGGAATGACTGGTTAGATATGTCCTACCTGCGCAACCAGTGCATCAGCTGGAATACGCAGCTTGGCAAGATGGTTTTGTTTGCCGAAGAGTCAAGCAGAGCATCATCATCCTGGCCCAACGTGGTGAATCCGCCACCGGGATCACCTTCAAAGGCCATCGACTTTGCCTCGAGTGAGAGTCAAGACGGTCGAGAAAAAAAGCATATAGGGGCGGCGGCAGCAGTCGCAGATGACTACCCGTTGGCTCGCCTCGGTGACAGGGAATTCAACGAGGAAGCTACCACCAGAAGTCTCAAGCACGGCGTCATGATAGATGCTAGCGTTCCCGATTCTCGAGAAGAGAACATGTCCGGACGGTCCGAAAAGATCAATACCATGTCCGACAGAATGCCCGTCAATCTGCCTCTTCTCTCAGAGAAGGAGATGGACGCTCGTAGAAACCGCGTGCGTCAGACGGGAGGCCGAATTGCCGCCCGACTGCGAGAAATCCGGGACGAGAATGAGGACAGGATTCGGGAATGCAAAATGCGGCTAGAAGGAATGGCTATGGCTAGTCAATGGGTACAAAAATTTTTTTTTTTCCTTTTCTCCCATTCTCATGCCAAATTCATTTTGAAAGGCTGTCGAGAAAGCTTCGATATTGGAGCATACAACCTAACGGAAAGAATTTTTACTTGCAAAAATAACTAACCAAACTCTCTTTCTTTTTCTTTCTTTAAATACAGGCCGAAGGCGAGACAAACGTGCAAATCGCACGCGAGATGAGACGGGACTCGCGCCACATGCGGTCCATTGCTCTGGTCACCATGGTGTTTCTCCCAGGAACCTTCTTCGCTGTAAGCATAACTGAACACCTTACTTTTACGGCATGAACGTTGAACAGAGAGAACTCTGCGTGCTAATACATGATGCAAAAAAATCCAGTCGTTATTCTCCATGACATTCTTCAACTGGTTTCCGGACTCGGGTGGCAAGGGTGGCAGCGGCAGCGAGAGTATCGTGTCGACCTGGGTTGTTCTCTGGGTCGGGTTCACTGTGGTCGCCACCGCTGCAACCTTTATGTTTTGGTATTATTTCGTCGTTTATCGCGAGAAGCGGGCGCAGAAGCTCAAGGCCAAGCAACTGGCAGGGGGCGAGGTCTAAGAAGACATACCCAGAAGTGTGGACTATGCGCATCAGATAAAATGTTAGATGCTTGGGTAAGCCCGGTAAGCCCGGTAAGCCCCATCATCTCTTACTAACAGAGGTTTACGAGCCCCGAAGCTCTTGCAGAGTGACTTGAGGAAAAATATTCTCTGACCACGTGCCAAGGCACGTGGCCACCCCCTGTATATAATGAGGTCCCGGCCCAAAAACCACCTCTTTCTTTTTATTTTCTACATACCTCCCCACCAATTTAGCAATTCCGGGCGCCTTTAGCGCCCACCCACCTATAGTCTCTTTGTGATCAGAGTGAGAAATTAGTCCATCTTTTAGTAGACTTATTGATTGTCATTAGAGTACAGTCCTCCTTTTAAGATTTATACCGTATATTAGACATACGGCTGTACATTTATGTACGATGATTAGTTTATCCTACTGCCCACCCCCTCAGCAACTGACCTCCCGGCCAATTACCACATCCCTGGACCACTTTTTTGTGTTGTTTCTAGGGGTGTGGTTGTGTTTGTTTTCCCTCTTTCAATAGAGATGATCAATAAATGCTAGACCTGAATGTATTTGAGACAATGGCCAACTGTAATATGGTGGCAGCGATAGAATATACTGCAAGTCTTGCTCAATCAGGCGTAGCTCATTGAACACACGCTGGGCATTGTCCACCTCGGCACTCCTCTCTTCTCCGCCGCTGATACCAATACCAGAAAGGCCATTGTTCCACTCGACACTTTTTCCCGCGACCATCCTATCGAGTCATCCGGTACCGTCACCAAGGGATTACAGGCTCTGGGAGCAAGAGTTAAATCGTAAAAAGTATATTGTGATTATATATATATATATTGTCCTAGCGGGAGCTGAGGCGAGATGCTTTGTTCCTACCTACCTTAGTATATAAAAGAAGGGCTCTTATACGCGGAATTCTCGCAATTACGAGAGCTGGGATGTTAAAATGCCAATGGCAGTGGATTATCGCTCAGGTTGAGATCCATCGCTGCACGATCTCCCGTACCCCCTTTCATAAGACGTCATCACTTTCTGTCCCGCTCGACATGTACACAAAGGTGCAGTCACTGTGACATCAGCGCCCCGCGATGTGCTTGTAATTGCGACATGCCTTTTATTTGGTCTTCCCAACACCGACCACCTCCAGTTTCATCTGCCATCTTTTGAAGCCAACTGCACCGCTTTTGCCTTTCCATCTACCGACCTCAAAATGACTGACCCCCACCCGCAAGGAGGAAATATCTTTGACATGGCCAAGGACGGCACCAAAGGTGATATTTTCTGCATTGAAATCCCGAGACCTAAAAAAAGGAGATGGTGCTAATTCTGAAGAAAAAGTCCCCCCCGATGCTGCCAAGCCAAACATCATCCCCTCGGTCGCCCGCCCAGACCAAATCACCGGAGATACGGCCGGCGGTCTCGGCGCTTCAACACTGCATCAGGCGGCGGACAATCCGCTGGGTGGAACCGGGCTGGGCGAAGTGATTAGCGCATCGGGCGGACAGCTCCCGGAAGATGTGGGAAGCAAATATAGCATGGGAGGCGGCAAGGAACGTAGCCATAAGGAGAGGGCACCGCATGGAGGGCGGAATCAGCCGAGTCATGGGTGATCCCCCTTACCAAGGGACAGTATCTGTTTGGGAAACGATTTAGAAATAGTTGAGATGGAGAAATTCTCGCATATGGCGCTGCAAACATTCCAATGAAATACGAGTTGACGAATCTCGCTCCTGCATGTGCGGCGGTTATCCAGGCCTGGATTGCTTGGGTGGGGACCGGCAGCTGCAACGGGCCGGGGTGCGGCGAAGGCAATGCGGCGGAGGCTCAAAGGAAGACCGCTGAAAGGCCTTGAACCTAAGGCACAGCTGCAGCTGCGGGCCCATCAAGTCACTGACGGGACCGAAGCTCGAGAATGCAGGCACAATGTCAACCTTGAATTGCCCCGCGTCAGATCTCACCAATCCCCTCAATTTTCAACTCGGAAGTCTAACCTGAGCAAAGACAATGTCGCTTCTTCAAGTCGAAAATGACGAGATAAAAGAAAGGGTTTACGGGTTTCTGTCTCAGACTAGATATGCTTGCTCAGAATTGACCCCTCTCAGTGGGGGTTCTGCTAATTTTGTTTTTCGAGGCGTGCTTCGCGTCCCTGTCTCCTCTTCTGCGTCCGAAGAAAAGGTTGAGGTTGTCATTGTCAAATACTCGGCTGCTTTCTTGTTTGTGGCTCGAGCTTTTAGTATCGATCTATCCCGCTGTGTTAGTGATCCCTTTTTCCTCTCTACACAGTTCCAAGCTGATGCGATTCAGACAGCCGAGGCATCGATGCTCCGCGCACTCCACAACACCACCACCAACCTCCCATTCAGAACCCCTCAGCTTTATCTCTTCGATAAGGTCGAAAACATTCAGGTCCATCAATACTTTGCTGCTGCTGCCAACCTCGAGCAAATCTTTGCTTCTCAGACGCTGAGCCCTGCTGTCGCCGAACGAATCAGCTATGATATTGGCGTGGCTCTTTGGTCTTTTCACAAATGGGCTTCTCATTCAGCTCAGACGGGACTCGGAGCCGAGATCTGGAAAAACGAACCGATGCGGCGGCTAAAGTACCGAACTTCCTATGCCAGTCTTGTGGGTGTGCTTGAGAATTTTCCAGGATTACTTGAGGGATGTAGAGGGCAGTTCGAAGATTTGACGGCCATGGCAGCTGGTGAATTCAACAGGGTTGCTGCGGATACGAATGGTGATGCGAACTGGGGGGTTATTCATGGTGATTTCTGGGCCGGAAAGTGAGTCACATTCTGACATTCCCACCAAAAGAGAATCACTGACAGAGTCTAGTGTGCTTCTCGAAAACATCCCATCTGATTCTGAGCATAAAACCCATCTCGTCATCATCGACTGGGAGCTAGCCCAATTTGGCCACAGAGCTTACGACCTCGGTCAGATGATTGGCGATCTATGCGAGAAGAAATTTCTGGATAAAGCTTCTGGCGCGGTGGCGGGCATTGCCGGATTTGTCCGGGGTTATTGTTATGGCCATGGTGGGGAGATGATGGATGACGAGTTTGCTTTTCGGGTTGCTATCCATGCAGGTGTGCATTTTATCCACTGGTATATACGCCGTCGGGAATGTGGTTCGGCTTTTACAGCAGACGAGATTGTGGATGCGATGACCCTGGGGAGGGATTATATCCTCAAGGGCTGGGAGAAGGACAAGGCGTGGTTTCTGGGGACAGCGCTGGCTCCTCTGTTCACCAGTTTCTGTAGATAAGTACCTAGGTACGTGGGTGCAGGTGAAGTGTACTCGGCAGTAAGTAAGCTGTGCATTCAGCAGAGTTTTACTTTTAGCACTTTTGACAATTTCATTGCTATCTCCACTGCCGAGTGTTTGTCAGACAGTGAAACTTCCTTTCGTACTTCCCCCCCCACCTCGCTTAAGATGACGAATTCAATCTCGTCTGATACTCACTCACTCACTCCGTCAGAGGTTACGCTGACAGGATCTTGCCAAGCACCTGCCTGCCTGCCTAGCATCAATGGAAAGAGAAACTTCTGGGTGAAAGTGGAACCTAGGAGAGGTAGCCGTCTTGGCGTTGTCCTCAATGCGACTTATTCTTCAACGGCGCTTTATCTTAGTTTACCTACTCTAAAAAGGGAAGAACATTGCGAGTGACCCGACGGATATGCAGTTCTCTTGGCCTTGGAACATGTGATTTGGCAAGTTGCCTTGGGGTCGTACCTAGGTAAGGTAGGTAAGATAGGTAGTAGTAGTACATAGGTAATAGGGACCACGAACTTTGCGGCACAGGAATTGCGCCTCGTAGGAATATGCGACCATGAACCCTCACGCCGATCTCATCTTTCCGGGATTTTTAGTTCAGTTTGGACTCTGGTTCCCGGGAACGGAAAGTTGCGTGCATGACCGGGGGGTAAGCACTAACCTTTGACCTTTGTTCATGCAAAAACGCGTTTCCCAGCTCAACGTTGTATTCTTAGTTTGGTTTACCGATCCATGTCTGGTATGTCTGGCATGTTGCGGCACAGCAGGGGAGGACTCAAAGCTCAAGGCTCAATGCGGTCTTGGGTTTGAAGGCTGAGTTTCTTGCAGAGGTGTGTACCTGTGAACCTGGTCGGTGGGTTGTACGCAGGGCCGAATGGTACATGTAAAATGGGAAATTGCGTCTACGAAGCCACTACGGAGTAAACTGCGAGTATATAACAATAGTTTCTTTCCGTCGTTTTAGTCAGTCACTCACTCACTCATCACTCACTCAGCCACTCACTCAAGAGAGATCAAAATGCGCTACCAAGCTCTCGCCATCGGCCTCACAGCCGCCTCGCCCGTTCTAGCCGAGGAGATCCCCCTCAAATGCGGAAATCAATATGATTTCGCCCCGCCGGTCAATTTGGCCAGCAAGGTGCGCGGTCTGGAAGCCCGTCAAAACTTCCCGGCGCTGCCTCTGGTGAATTTGACGGTGCATGTCGTGGCCATGTCCAACAAGCGGGAGGATGGCTATCTTTCTGTAAGTTTTATCATCTCTCTCTCCTTTAACCTACCTACCTACCTACCTACCTAGGTATATCCGAGGTAAAAATCTAACGGGATATAGGCAGCCGAAGTGAACACACAAATCGACCTCCTCAAAAAAGTATACAAGGAACAACTTGGGATCACCTTCAACCACACGACCGCACACAACCGGTGGGTCGTCAACAAAGACTGGGGCGGCCCGCAGGTCGGCGATAACGCGCAGTATTTCTGGCCGATGAAAGAGGCGCTGCACGTGGGCGATTACCGGAATTTGAACATCTACTTCCGCCATATACCCGACTACACGGATTTCGGCGGACACGGAAGTAACCCGCAATATGAAGCGTGGAAGAACATTCCCATTCGCGACCGCACTCTGCGCGACGGCGCCGTGATTTCGGATTTCACACTCCCTGGGTCCACGCATAAATGGATGAACAAGGGACACACGGCACTTCATGAAGTAGGGCATTGGTTCGGGCTGTACCATCCCTTCCAGGATGACCAGACGCGTCGCGACAACCAGAACCCGGATCCGTGCCATCCCCTCGATCCGGATGACCATGTTACCGATACGCCCAAGATGCAAGCTACGGCCGGAATGTCCGGGACGTGTAATGAAAACGCCGATACCTGTCCCAACGCTCCGGGGAAGGACCCAATTCACAACTTTATGGCCTATAGTATCGATTCGTGCCTCACGGAATTTACGGCCGGCCAGGCGGCGAGGGTGAGGATGATTTGGGCGACCTATCGCGCGAATGCGACGAGCAATACCTGGCGGGATTAGGGAGAGACAAGAGTGAGTGGCAGCAGCGAGGATATGCTTCTTCTTCTTCTTTTTCTTCTTCTTCTTGTGGATACTTTTTATAGAATGGGTTTGGTTTTCTTACACCGACAAAGATCTTGGTCATAGATAGAAAGTCAGGGAGCTTACGTACTCATCTCACAAATGAAAATCCCTGTCATCTCATTCAACCTGGACACCTTGGTCAAGTTCTCAACTAACACTACATCTGCTCTGATTCTTTGGCTTGATAGAGATCCTTGTATCATAAAGTTGAAGTACAGTTAAGATACATGGGTAAGGGGTAGGAGATCCCTATAACGTTGACAAAAACAGAAACCACCACCTCCGCCGTAACCGAAAACAGATCCTTATCCCTTAGCCTTCTTTCCAAATTTGCTTTCCTCCCTATACAGCAGTCTCTGTTTAATATCCCTTGGAAACGAATTCTTAAAAACAAGACGGACCAGAGATTCTTCTGCGCCTTGACTCAAAACAGATTATTATCCAACTTCCTAAAGAAATATGTTTGCTCGTGACATAATGTCCAGGGACCAGTGCATGGCTAGAAATGACACAGATGTCTCAAGAAGAAAGATGCGATTTCTACCACAATGGGTTCGGACCACGACAGAGATATGTTCCAGTTTTGACAGACGCAAGGACATTATAATTCCCTTGTTGAGATGGAAACCGGCGGCAACACATTCCCGATATCCATTAAACCAATTCCAGCGACAAAACACAAATACAAGCAGCAGATGTGCTAGACTCGGCCCTGCCAGACCTTAAAGCCCGATGCCATCTTCGGACAGCACAGGATCCTAAAACCCGGCACGGGCAACAACCTTATTCGGACTCACTGAATTCTACGAAAGGGGATATATTTCTCCGTAGACCTTTCGCCACCCCCTCCAAAAACATATACCGATCCGTACAAAAACTCCACAGCCTCCCACATAGCACATCTCCTCATGCTCCCGCCTCTTCTCCCGCCACCACCTGCCTACTCTAGTGACGGTAGCCTGGCCGTCGTGCCTGACCACACCTCCCAATCCGACCCGGACCCACTGGAACATTCTGTCAACCTACCCCGCCCTCCCCACTAATCGCACCACCATTAGGGTGGTGCAATTCAGGGTTTCCTTTTCCTTTTCCTTTTCCTTTTCTCTTTAGCTTTAGATCTTTGCTAATAGTACGGAATAACCTTGCGTGAGCAATCGCATTCCAACTGCCGTGACAACTCCTCGGGGACGGGGAAAGTCTGCTGTACGCGCTGCAATCTTCTGGATAATCTCTTCAGGCAACGGCTTTGGCCACCTCCAAAA
>Ga0247760_1002863_pt1 | contig 12221 bp, 14 predicted proteins | sample UWRJL171409R4_FD_179936 | JGI IMG/M metagenome (GOLD analysis project Ga0247760, IMG submission 179936) | Plant litter microbial communities from Arlington Agricultural Research Station in Wisconsin, United States - UWRJ-L171-409R-4 | ecosystem: Environmental > Terrestrial > Plant litter >...
AAAACAGTCGGCTTGGAAGGCCCCAATTGACTGGACGAGCAGGTTGTGGTTGCCGGCAAATATGATGTTGGCGGGATCTTCGAGGATGAGTTGACTGCTTGGGGCGGTCGTGTCGTATGGCAGAAGTAGTGAGCCGCTGCCGGCCTGGCTGGGGAAGCCAAAGGGATCAGCGGGGTTGAAAACGCTGACAATGTTGCTTTGTTGACTAATGATTTGAGTGGCGATGCCACCGACGCCGAGGGGGACTGGGAAGGTCGAGGCTGGAGTGACCGCCGCGCTGGCGCTGGAACTGGCATCGGCGCTGGCGGTTCCGGTTGCGCGGGCAACAAGGGCGGAGGAGAGGAGGGCAGCTATGTCGAGGGTCGAGGTGACGTCGGTGGCCTCGGTTGTCGTGGGTGCAGACGTGGACGTAGCCGCTGTCGCGTCTGCAGTGATGGTCATAGCCTGTGCTTCGGTCACCATGATGACCTGCTCCTTGTCGGTAAAGCCGTTGTCCACGAGGAGGTGATCGAGGAGGTAACGGCGGTTAACATTGAGGGCGTCTCTTGCATCAATGACGTTGGTAACCGTCACGATTACCGTGTTTACCTGTGGAAACCGTGCCTTGAAAGTGTTGATCCGGATATTGTTCTTGATAGTTTGAAGCTGGGCGGCCAGAAGAATCTGCGACTGGACCTGAGCCAGGAGCTGCGCCTCGGCTATCTGGACGAGCTGGGCAAACTGAGAAATCTGCGCCAGCTGGTCAATAGCCCCTATTTTCCCAACATTGGTTGATCCGACCTGGGTCTCGTTGACGAAAGATGCAGAAGAGAAGGCTGGCCTCTTGTGTCGGGATGCCCCCGAGACAATGTCACCCTTATGCTCAACTGCTGTAGGGACTTGTTTGACTGTCAGCGGGTGATGTATGAGTGAGTATACCCAACTTACCTGCTGTCGCTAGCGAGCTGAAGCCCAGAAGGACCGTTAATGTTTGCCCAAAATGCATATTGCTAGAATTTAATGATTGCCCCTGGCAGACAAAAAGAATCAAGATTTTCCTATTAGAAACTAATGTCCTCTCAAAGGAGAAGAACGAGACAACATCAACAGCAGCCTCCCGGGCGCTCGCGGTAGAAGAGAAAGAGCAGAAAGAGACAGACAAAGAGAAAGGAGGGTAGTGTCCGGAGAGCAATGCCAGTGATGCCGAGTTCAACTAGAAGATCCCCGGATGATCATGACTTATAAGACGCACTAGGCTGACAAAACACGAGAGAGTGATTTCCCAAGGGTTCCCTATCGAACTGACTGTATGATCTCCGCGCTCCATGACTCCCTCCTTGGGATCACATAGCCAAGAGACGGCACACCGGGCCCAGGGTTGGGTATTGAGGCGGCCCTGTGCCTCAATCGAACCACGAGTGAAGAGTGTGGGCGCATCGACGGCAACCAGGATGGTGACAAGGTACCTCAAGTGCCGTCTGGGATGTCTGAGGTTCGGGCTGCGATACCGAAAAGAGTGCTGTGGCTTGGCTCGATCGATGCGCGAGCCCTAAAGGTGGTGGTGTGAACGTGACAAGTGACGAAGCTGCGACATCGTCTGAGCATTTCCAACAGAAGTGGAGTCTGAGCGTAAGTGGTGATGGAGGGTGACCCGAATCAGTTGCGCGCCATCATCTCGATCATCGTCTTGCCACCATTCCAAATCTACAAAACCGCAGCCCCTTCCCTCCTAAGGCTACTCAGTCAAGCCATGTCCGGTATTTGCGCCCTTCATGTATTCCACTTCATTGACCAGCATATGAAATTGCCGAAATTTGAAGTTGTCTGCAGCTCGCAAGATGACATCGCAAGCAGCCTGTCAAGAGTGAGAAAGGGGCTCGTGCAACTAGGTGCAGGGTGATCTTGAGACAAAACAAGCTTCAAGTCTACGCACAGCTGAGGTAACACGGCACAGTACTCGTGCGTGTCCAGGATGGTGGGATGCTTGTCTTGCCCATGGCCCAATACTGCAATCGCTGATGTTATTTGGTAAATCAGCCAGAAACGATCAGCATAATACGATCGTCGCCATGGTTCGCGAGAAGACGGCATTGAACTTGGGCTGATGTGCCCCCATTCACTTTCGTTTGGATCGTCCATTGGGATCTTGCTGAGCTTTTACTTAGGTACCCGAGCAAAGCGATCCATGCTCAGGACTAACAGTCACATGGTACGTATCGTTGACCTACGAATACACTTTCAACCATCTCTTCCAGCCCCCTGGATTTCTGAACTGATTTTGGCCCAAATCCTGAAACTGTGAAATGAGAGAATTTCAGTACGGAACCCTTGTCAGTGAACGCTTACTGTTCTCTTATTAGTTATCGGCTACGCTTGGCATCTTGAAGTGAATCCCAGCTTGTTGCAGGGCTGGCAAAATCGATCACCCGTCAAGCCGGCCTGCTGGTACGAAGTATGTTTTGCCCTGAGGACCGTCTCGGCAGGGCGAACCGGAAGAAGTGGGGAATGCTAAGTTTTGCGAATTTAACATGATTCCCCCTGGTGGATTTGCCTGTCCAGCTACCCCACAAAAATAAAGGTGGGCTGGCAGAAGAGGAACGCGGTGCGAATAAAATTTTGTCAAATACCAAATCTTCCCCCGAGTCTCATCTCAAACATCTCTTTGTTCCACTCACCTCTCATGAGATGGAGACATTATGCACCCACCACGACACTGCAACGGCATCAGCGCCGACACCAGCCTACACGGCTCAGGAAATTGACCAAAATTACACGTGCGGTTCGTCTGTGCAAGCTATCTGGCCGCCTTGGAGAAAATCTCGGAACACTCCTAATTAAAGACAAAAAACTCTGCCTCCACGCTTTTAAGGTCTGGAAAGATCAAACGAAAGTCACGGAAAGAGGAGTGAGAAGTGAGTACGGCGTAAGCCCGGTGATTGATGGCAGAAGAAGATGCGACGCCAGAGGAAGTGAAGCATCGCACTAGCTGTTCTCAGCGGCGTCTTGTTACACTGATCCACACTCTGCTTCACTAAGTTAAGCGCTGGGGATCTCTAGGTATCCATGAAACAACGGGTGGTTACGCTTATCTTTCCTACCTTCTCATTGTTCTGTTCCCTCCCCGCAAGAAAGGAGGTCGAGAGGCATACGTGAAAAGATGGATGACATCGCCATCGACCGACATGTGAGGACGATGGCACTGTCATGATGATGGGTATATCAATGCTCAGCTTTTTGCACGTGTCAAAAGCTTGTAAGGCAAAACTTACTGTCAGCCGTCTTCTGCCTGAATCGGTCAACCCTTTACTACCTTGGTTGTATCTTGAGCCAGGATACGTGTGTTTTCCCTCGTGGAGCGCGTCGTACGAGACAAGAACAAAAAAAGGCAATGCTTTTTGAGTACGGGACCTTCTCATTTAGTGAGGGCTTTCGTAATTTATCCCTTGCCACATCGGTTTGTTGGGTAGGTCTTCTATCAAGGCTTCGATGCGAAACTCGTGTGGCTTCAAGGCATCGAGGTTAGAAAACTCGAGAGTTGAATACAAGAAATGAGCTTTTCCCATGAAAATCCATTAGCTATGTCCCGTGAAACAGGATATCCATCCCCAAGTTCCTCGCAAACCACATTGCCAACTTCCATACCATTTTCCCAGCCAACCGTATCTTCATTGCCACATATTCCTACACAGTGACCACAATTACCACCCAAAGCACCGTCAAGACCATGTGCCGCATCAGTGAGACTGCGATGTCTTTCTAGAACGTCTCCGTCTTCACATTTACAGGTTGCCATGGGCTCTTGTTTGCCGACTTTTCCAGAATATCCGCCAACCTGCTCGCCTGTAACATACCAGTGTCCGCAAAGATGGTCCTCATCATGGCCAGGCCCCATGCGCGGTAATAGGGCGGAACTCCAGGTGCGGCGCTAGCTACCTTGATCTGGAATAATAAGGTCGGTATCTGCACAGCGCCTATTCCAGCGCCCCCTTGTGTCTTCTCGAGAATCTCACATTGGGATCTTCCCAACCGAGGATGACGATAATGCGTCGAGACCGACACTAATGTATCTCGGGCGACTCGACTAATAACATCTTGTGAACGCTGTTGCTGGCTTGCGGAAACTAGTGATGGGCCGGTGAAGGGGAAGCGCTCGACACCTTCCAGCAGCATCTGATTGACCAAGATGCGCGCAAACCTGTAGTTGGTCCAGACACGCGCTGTCCACATATCCGAATATAAGTGGTAGCACCCCTCGAAGACAGCATCAGGGGGAAAAAATCCATCGTCCATCCGCTCTTCGGTGAATTGCCACATATCATCCAAGTTAGTCTCCCATCTGTTCAGCAGCTCTTCGATCTCGAGCGCCTCATGCAGCACTCGCTCGGTTTCTGGATGCCTGTCTCTGAGCAACTGACTGCGCACCGAAGCGGACAGCTGAACGAAGCTGGTGATAATGCTAAGCAGCTCTGCGCCCGGTACGTCGGCGGTCGGTGCCGTGCTGCTGCCCAGCGTGACCCAGTCGAATAATGCTGGAGGGAGAATTCCTTGTGCCATGCTATGGACAGGCACCGTTGGTATCATGATGTTTGGCTCGGGAGATAACTGTTGTACCGAACACATGACCGTTGCCACCATAGAGTAGCACAGTTGCATGAGACCACGCAACCCATCTGGTGAGGCCTGGAAGAACGGTAGGATAGTCCTCATCAGCGCGGCACCCCCCATGATGTGAGTCTGTGCCCCCTTGGTAGGCTGGTCATCGCCCCTGACGATCTAGAGATGCGGTCAGCTTGGCAGAAAGTAGAAATTTCAGGGCCAATTTGGCTCAGTCTCACCTCGAACATACCCAACATGGCGACGGCTCGCATAGCGACAGCTATGTCAAGGGATTGGGGGTTCATGAGTGAGAGGGCCGTCTCTCGCAAGGCGACGCCGTATTGCTGCCTCGCCATGATCATCGTGTCGCCATTACCTGAAATGTTTGCGAGACTGGCAAAGCCAACGGCTGCCATGACCTGACGTGTCGTAGGAGCAAATACCCATCGTTCGTTCTGTAGGTCTTGGCCGACCTTGGCCTCGTCAGGGAGCCCAATGACATAATGTTCGAGGTAAAATTGGACCGCTCGATCGATAGCAGCGCTGGGTACTTCCTTGGGCACACGGACGGGAACCGCTGGCGACATTGGCGAAACTGAGCTGGCACTTTCGGTGGCAGAGGTTCGCCTTTGGCTAGAGCTGCCACTTGTAGATACCGAAGTTGGCGACGATCCGGAAGCCTCGCTGCTGTCCGGGGACAGGTCTTGGACTCCCCATTGTGCGTGTGCCTTCTGTATGACCTTGGTGCTCTCATCCCGGAACATCAACGAGAGCTGGTCTCGGTACCCGGGACACGGCTTGCCGACTCGGACGCATTGGGTGCATTGCGGTCGGAGTTTGTCGCACTGCGAGCTGAGTCAATGCCGGGTCCCGAGCAAAAACGCAGAGAAAATCTGGGTAAATATATCGGCATCTGCAGAGTGCATGATGGGCCCAACGCATTGAACAGCGTCTCGCGACCAATATCTGGCCATCGGAGCCACCTCCGGACCGGTGCAATGGGTCGGGGGCGCCTCGTGGGACGCGCTGGGGTCTTGACTTGCAGTTGAAGTGGAGGCTTGCTTACCTTGATTCTCCTGGTACGACAATTCTGGCAGTTCTGGGACGCCTTGCCGCAATAGACCATTGTCGACAAGGGACCAGGTGATCGGATTCAATAATAAGTGTGGATAATGTCTTTGATAAGCCGCACTGCTGCACAGCAAAGTAACAAGCTCAGCCGCCCGCGTCCCCTCCCCAGCGTCTGCAGTTTTGGTGTTGCGGTCAAGCAGCGGGGAGCGGCGAAGTGGTTGTCGAAAATGGGAACCAGATCGCGGGGGGGGGAAGGTTAACTGGGAATGATGAGCAGTCCATTCCTGGGGCTGTCGGACAGGTCGTATCAGCCGCCGCAGCAGCACAGCAGCACTCAATGCACGACGTATGCTGATGTCGCATCGCAGAACCGGCTTCCGACGGGGCGCGAGCTGTCTCAATCCGGGAGGGGCCGCGGGTGTTCGCCAGAGCACCGACGAGCTGCGGTTGCCAGCAGAATTACCAGCACAACGAGAAGCTTGTCTCCTGGCTCTTCGCCTCCGATCAATGGGGGCAGAAGGCAGGTGGAAATAGCGCCGACTCGCCGAGTATGCGAGACCGAAAGGCGGGGTGGGTTCTTGTATCACACCCGAACAAGCCAGGACGGGACTGGCTTGGTGGCACAGCACTCATGACGGGACCCTTGGTTCAATGCCAAGCCGAGATACCCAGCCGGGTGATGATCTGGGAAGCGTTTGCGAACCATGATCAGCGGCCAACAGCCAGGGATACCGGACAATCTTCGGCCAAGTATTAATACAACCTGATAGGCGCGACCCTGTAGCAGACTTTGGAACTGACTTTTTTCTTTTCTTTCGACGGGAGCTGGTAGATTTTTCACCTGCCATCGCGACAAAACGAGAAGGGGAATTCGAAGGATTCGGCAAGCGTATTTCGCTGTCGGTTAGCTCCTCTTCGGCACCAATCACGTCTGCCTCAGAGTGCTGCACGCCGGCGCCCTCAACGGTCAGGCGGTCTGTGCAGAATCCGCTAGACATCGCGGGGCAGTTGACGGGACAAGCTTATGCCCCCTGATGCTGCCTACGATCTCTGACGGGAGGTATCCCGAGGACCGAAAGCAGCACAGTGGCCGGAGTAGGGTACCTGACATTGATTCTTTCCTGCGCTTTCGCTGGACATTGAACAAGACCGAGAAGCCGAAGGCGTGCTGATGCCTGGTCTCCTCCATCGAGGGTGCTCTCCAAAGAACCCCGCATCGAGCTGTGGGGAGGGAAATGAAACACACAGATAAGACATAATGACTTTTGACTACACTGCTCACGCCCACCTGGACACAAGTTGAAAGATCTAGACCCTTTGTATCAATGTGGCCCGTCATTTCACGGCGGAACCATTCCGTACTGTCTCTCGAAACGTTTCCCAACCGCGGGTCACGCATGCCGTACAATGTTTTCACTCGGCCCACAATGCGGCTAAAGTGGGTAGGTAGCCTTGGACCCCGGTTGTAGCTTTCAAACTGGAGCAGACTCGTCAGGAAACGAGCCCTTGCAGTTACTTCGTAGTTCATTGGGAGTTCATTGTGACGGCGATGTCGCCATTCAACGTGTTCTGTTCAGGCTGCCCACTTGGTCGTTCTCCCTCGCCCTTTTCTCTAGCCGGTGGCCACTGATATCGAACATTCAGAACCCCCCCGAATATGAAGAATTCAGGACTAGCAATCAAGAATTCAATGACATGCTTACGGTAGTGGACAAAACTCACAAAGTTGACGCGATGTGTGAGTCTAAGCAAAAACTTTAGATCCCTCTTCAATTCCAGTCGTTCCTGGCTGGACACCAATGGGGTTTACCCTTGTCCAGTGGAGAAACAGGTGCAGAACAATGTACATCCATAGTGTAGAAATGGGGTTAGCCACGCAGGCTGCTTGTGTAAGTCAACCCGTAGTGGCGAGCGAGCGGAGGAGGAAGAGTCAAGGCAGACCCGCGCTTGCTTCGGCAAGACAATAGCTCTAAACTCCTGGGAAGTTAACGTTAGCACGTGGCCAGTAAGCTCCAGTGAGATGACCGTCTCAAGCGACTGCTCCAGACCTCAGCTGAATGCCGCTCTGGCAGTGCACCGATCGTGTCGTCATGGCACTCCACGATGGAAGGCACCAGCGAGACTGAGACCTGACGTCGAAAGGATCGATTTGCGCCAAGTATCACCTCAACCCGCCAAAGAGGCCCACTTGGACACACAAAAAACATGATCCAGATGCACTTTACGGATTGGATTCATATCGTGCATCGGATTGGCTGAGTGGCAGCGAAAAAGGTGGTGATTGGCTGGCCCTAGTGAACCCAGCGGTATCTCTGTCAAGCGCTTGCCGGCCTCCAAATGGCAAGTTCCGAAAGTGGGTCCACGCGAACTTTCTTGTCATGACCCAAATCATTTTTCTGCTGTGAGCAAGCGATCCAGAGCTCGCGGCATCAAGAATCCACCCAACAACTCGCACCTTTCTCGACACTCAAATCCCCAGAATCTTGGAGAAAGTGCCACCAACCGCTTTAATTCTAATACTGCCTCTTGTACGCGCTGCGATTCTCCCGCATCGTGCCTTCCCCAGTTCTACCATCTGCCTTGATTCGCCTCCGGTGGTTGGCGTTTTGCAAAGTCTCGAGGCCGCCACTTGAAAAGTCAGCTTCTCTCCCTCACAGCCCAGAATTCTCAGAACCACCTGAAAGCGGCCGCTGACATCTCTTCGGCAGTATCCTCCATCACCCAAGCTTAACGCGCGATCCTTAGGACCCGTCGCGATTTTGATCATCGGTTTCCTTTTTCCTTACAGTCGCGTATTCCGAGATCGCCTCATCTACCCTCAACACGCAACGCTCGAACGATCATGGCGACCAACGGCACCCACGACTACGCGGCCCCCGCCGAGCCATATGCCGCGGATGCAACCGTCCCGGCGGACCCCAATGCCAGCGCCAACTCGAAAGATCTCCCAAAGGATGAGGTGGGCTGGTACTTCGTCGAGCAGTATTACACTACCATGAGCAAGTCTCCCGAGAAACTTCATGTAAGTCTCGCTAGACGGCTGCACAGAGCTTGATCTTGTAGGTGCTGACAATTACCGCAGCTCTTTTACAGCAAGAAGTCTCAGTTTGTGTACGGCAAGGAGGCCGAGCGTTCCGATATTGTTGTTGGCCGCGCAGTATGTACTCTCTGTATCGCTGTGCGTTGATCGATTCACTAACTCGCCACAAGGCTATTCAGGAACATATCAAAAGCCTCGATTTTCAGGACTGCAAAGTCTGCATTTATAATGTGGACTCGCAGGGCTCCGAGGACAACATCGTCATCCAGGTTATCGGTGAGACCTCTAACAAGGGAGAAGAACCCAAGAAGTTTGTGCAGACATTTGTGCTTGCCAAACAGCCTTCAGGATATTTCGTTCTCAATGATATTTTGAGATATATCAAGGAAGTGCCTGAAGAGGAACCCGAGGAGGCGGCCCAGACCACGCAAAACGAAGCCTCCGAGGTCCCCGTTGCTGAGGAGGCCGCCGAGCCTGAGGTCGTTTCTGAGGAGACGCCTATCAAGGAGCCCGAGACTGCCGAGGTGACCACTGCGGATGTCGATCTGAAGTCGGAGGACTCAAGCACCCCTGCGACCGAGGCTCCAACCCCTGCTGTTGTTGAGGCACCTATCGCCGAGACTGTCGCGGAGACCCCAGCGCCTGTTGATGACGATAAGTCAGAGTTAACCCCCGATCCTGAGAAGGTCGCCCAGGATATTGCGGAGGAAGAGGCTAAGAAGCCCGAGGAGCCCAAGGACCCCAACCCGACTCCTGCCGTTCCCACAGTCCGTCCTGCTGCCCCTGTGGCTGCTGAGCCTGAGAAACCTAAGGAGCCTCCCAAGCCCATGACATGGGCTAGCCGCGCTGCTGCTGCTGCGGGTCCTCTGCGTCCCGTTGTTCCTATTCCGAAGACTGCGACCCCCCCTGCTCCTGCTCAGGTTCGCCCACCCGCACTCGCGGCTCCCCAGCCAACTCCAGCCCCGGTTGCGGAGAGTACCCTGACATCTGCCCCCGCTAAGGACCAGGGCAGCGAATGGCAGACCGCTGAGACCAAGCGGCAGAATCGACCTCAGTCGGTATCTGGCAATCTGACAGAAAAGGACGGCACCATGGCATACATCAAGTACGTCACTGACAAGGTCCGAGATGAAGACCTGAAGAGCACTTTGGCAGGCTTTGGTGAACTAGCTTATTTTGATATTAATCGCCAGAAGGTTTGTCTTTGCTTGTTCTCGACACCATAATGACCTGATTTTGCTAACAACCAGTAGAACTGTGCATTTGTTGAGTTTAAAACCCAAGCCGGCTACAATGCCGCCGTTGCTGCCAACCCTCATACCGTTAACGGCGAGAATATCATCGTGGAACAGCGTCGGCCCAAGGCCAATGCCTATGGTGGCAGCAACTACAACCCTACCCGTGGTGGTGGTGCCGTTGGACGTGGTCGCGGTGGCTTTGACGCCAACCGTGGCGGCCCGGGAGCCGGCCGCGGCGGTTTTCCCCAATCTCGAGGTCGTGGTGGTGCACCCCGCGGACGCGGCGCCCCGCAAGTCGGTACTGCTTAGATAATCAGCACTATCTAGGAGACTCAGAAAGTTGTTCTGCCACAGGCAAATTAAGACGAAGCTGGACCGAAAACCGGGACCGTTTGGCGCGGTTTGGTAATTAGAGTATTATAAGTATTGCTCGTCCTTTGGTGCAGGCTGGAGTTACGGTTAGGAAAGGCACATGGGGGATAGCATCCAGATGGCAACGCGGGAAGGAATGGTGATTTGATAGGTCTGAGAAAACAAAAGCTAAAGCATTTTTTTTCCTTTTTTTTGTGCTGCCAGAGGCTTTTGGTGGGAGCACCCAAGACATGGAGTTGTCCACATATAACAGCTGAGGTCATTTACCTGTTTTCACCGAGATCCGCTGTAGTATATCTTACCAGGAGTGTGGATTCGGGGCACGGCGCTTCACCCAGCTTCGGCTGTCAGAGCGGTGAGATGGGAGGTTGCAAGGGTTTCTGGTCATGGTGGATAGGTTTGCACCGGCCCTGTCTTAATTATTCTCCTTACCACTTTGTCCCAAGCTAGGAGTTGGTGGTTGTCGCAGATCCTGGAGGATGGATGGGATTGGAAAAGTAATGAGTTTCTTCGAGTTGTAAGCTAAGTTAACATGACTACTCTCGATCATACTTAGGGGGTGAAGAAAAAGGCGATGCTACACGGTGTGGGATGGGGTTGGTTTGGGCGTCGGAAATGTAACTCGTACGAACTGTCATGCTAGGAGTCTGGTGCATTGTTGAATCTCAATATGATATAATATCGTTGGTCGGTGTTGGTATCAAGTGCTGCCTCTGCGATTCTCCCAGCTACATGGATAACATTTCTTCTTGTCATGACGGCTCCGGTCACAGTATCCGGGCATATCTTGCTATTTGAAGAGAGAATCTATATGTAAGCGGCAAGTTCTAGCGTGTATCACCCATCTGATCCCGTTCTGGTCCCAGGACAGGACACCCTCGCTCCAAAATGGGCATGTCGTTAAAGGTCACCCTCACCTCGGCCGCAAACACACTAACCTCTTCATACCTACATCGACCTTTCGGTTTACCTATGCAAACGCGGCGACATCTTCAAGAAAATAGTGATTCTTGAACTCTGACCGAGGTTCTGTTGGGGAAGGTCAAGGCCGTGGAGATTGCTATCCTGTCACAGACATCCATCCACACATACTCCATTCGGCAGTTGCTGGGCCTGTACTGGTTGTGTCACATGCTTCGTGTTCGGCCACCGTCCCATCATGCCGGCGGTACGGGTATGAGAGTAGGATGACATGGATAACAAGGAGCTTTTCGTGCGGGGTCTCAGATGGCTTGGTTATCAGTCGCCTGCACGTCCGGGCAGACGCAGAGCGACGTCACTCTGGGGAACCCTGGTGGACGCCCAGAGCCTACCGGCACTTATCAACCTTGATGCCGGGCGTGGGATAAGAGCCAGCTTTAGCGACCAGCCGGGGAACCATAATGTGCTCTGGGATAGAGATGGAGGACCACCTCACAGCGGATAAGCTATATGACGCGTGGATGCGTTGGTCCTGAACGGATTTTCGTGTGGCAGAAATTGAAGCCAGGCTGTCGGTGATAGAAAGAAAGAAACAGTCACACTAACCAGCACAGCCAAATCAAGCGGTGGGGGCTTAGGTTGAGATGTGCCTCGTATCTGGTAAGCAGGTGATGTAAGTGTTAACCCAGCGAGGCTCGTGAGGCTATCGAGATATGTTGGTCTCAAGCGCGGGATGAAGTGCCCATCGGCTATGATGTAGCCGGCGGGTATGCCGGTGCCGGCAGTAACTGGCGAGGTGAAGGTCGTCCCGTTTTCGAAATGGATTGGCGAGGCAGGAGGCGATGGCCGGTGATAGCAACAGTAGGCATGACACGACATGACGTTGTAACCCATGCGGGCCACTCTGTCGAAGAAACGTGTGTCACCCAGGCAAGGCCGGGGATAGCGGGTGTAGATATGATGCTGCTGCGGCGTCTCAAAATGGTTTTTTTTTTTTGGGGGGG
>Ga0247760_1002864_pt1 | contig 12217 bp, 4 predicted proteins | sample UWRJL171409R4_FD_179936 | JGI IMG/M metagenome (GOLD analysis project Ga0247760, IMG submission 179936) | Plant litter microbial communities from Arlington Agricultural Research Station in Wisconsin, United States - UWRJ-L171-409R-4 | ecosystem: Environmental > Terrestrial > Plant litter >...
TAGTGCAGTCGGCAGCACTCCCAGGGTAGTAGATCAACTAGGCTACAGCACCCAAGGGTGCTGTAGCTACAGGGCAACTGGGCTGTAATTTCAACAGTATTAAAAGCGGATCTAAAAATCTAAATAAATTGGTTCTAAAGCTTTTGGTTCTAACGTATAAGTTGCAGCCTTTAATAAAGGTAGTAATATCGCAAAATATCCGTAGCTAAAAATATAACCTACGTAGGATATTATATATTTTAAAACAGCTAAAATAACCCACAGGTATTACGGTATAACTCCAGTAAAGGACCTGGAATTAAACGTCATCAATTAGGGGAATATAAAGCCTATTACAGTAATAAACCTTCCCTTAAATTACCATATAATCAGCCATAGCCGCTTTAAACTCCTATTTAATTAATTTAAGGAATTTTCTGCAATTAGGATCCTTAATAGCAGCCCAAATTATTTTTACTATATCAGAGGATTTATATACTACGTTAATATATTTATTAATATAACGGGATATATTAAGGGCAAGTAATCTAAAGGGGGGGTTCGGACCAGTACCAGGTTACTAAAAGAACGGGGGTAAAAGGGTATAAAGTTTATTTACAATCTAGTTATTAATAATATCAAAAATCCTAGGGGTATCGCCCAATATACATATAAATACGTTGGGTATTATTACTTTTTTACTCAACTTATAGGTGATTTAAAACCGAAAGTTGGAGAGAAATTCTAACCAGCAGATTTAGCGTTAGTTTAAAAGCTTAGTAGTAGTAAAATACTTAAAGCTTTTATAATCTGTAACTACCTCAGTTACGTCCCTAAAACCCTATAATTTTAATCTTTATTTTTTAAATACCTTAACAATGGCTATTAGTTTTTTATCGTAAATCTCGTAATTATATTCCGTAGGTATATATTTAGTTAAAAAGAACGTAACAGGGTAGAATTCTCCGGTTTTATTATACTAAGAGAGAACTCCTTCGAATACCTAGTTAAAAGCGTTAATTTTTATAATTATTTACCTTTTAGGGTTAAAGTAATTTAAAACTAATACCGAAACGAAAGTAGTTTTTAACTTATAAAATATTTAAAATACTTTATCCAAAAGTACCCCTAGTTACTTCTCGTTACTTATAAGGTTGGTTAATAATTATACAATTTTTAAAAAGTTCCTAATAAATCATTAGTAAAAGTTTACGAAACTTACAAAACGTTAAAGGTCCTTTAATATTTCAAGGGGCTTTTAACTAGTAATAGCGTTAATTTTTTCAAAATTTATTTTAATATTAAAAATATTAATAATAAGGCCAAGGTACTTAATTTCCTATACCCCAAACTCGTACTTTCTAATATCAATAATAAATCCTACCTTAATAAATCACTATATTACTTCCCATATATACCTACAATATTTTATTTATATTTTACTAAAAATAAGGATATTATTTAAGTAAGTTATAACGAATTTATCAAATATATCAAATAGCGTATAATTTATATAGTATTAAAAAAAGCTAGGTACCCCTATTATATTAAAATTTGCTACAAGGTATTCGTAAAGGCTAAACCTAATAATAAACGCCGTCTTTTATTTATCTTCAGGTACGATACGTAACTAATTAAACGCCGCAGTAATATCTAATTTAATATAATATTTAACACGGCTAAATAAATCCAATATCTTGCAAATAAATGGTATAAAGTATTTGTTTTTAATTATAATATTATTTAATTTATAATAATTTACGCAAATTCTAATCCCCCCCTTCGGTTTCCTAGTAAAAAGGACGGAAGCCGTTACCGATAAGATACTAAAGCGGATAAAGCCCTTATTAAGGTATTTATTAAAGTATTTTCTAATAACGCAAAGTTTTAATACTAATATAAATCTTACTTAGTAATTTAGTAATATTTTACCTACTATAATCTCTATTTAGTAGTTAAAGGGGCTGTAAAATAGTAGGGTTTTAGCTTCGCTGGGTTAAAATGCCTAGGTAAGGTTGTAATATTCCAGTAGTAGCTATATTTTAATTTTTTCATTAGTTACAAGTAGTTTATTTTGTAAATATTTTTCAATATCTTCTTCTTTTACTACCCAAAATTATAAAACCTTTTTAATTTAGCTTTAAAAGATACGGAATTATAACTTAATAAATTCCGCGGGCTTTTTACTAAAAAGGATAAATTAAAATATTATTAACGTAGTAATAAAAACGATATTATTAACGGATTTTAGGTTAGGTTAATTTAATAGGGTATTTAAGGTTGTATTTATAATAGTATAAAAGGTAGCAAACGACGTTTTAAAAACTTCTATACCTTTACCTTTTACCGAAAAAAGGAAAGATACAGCGTTAAGAAAGGTAATATTAATTATAGGTATTAAGTCGGGTTTATATAAGGTTAGGGCTAATATTAGGTTAGGTCTGGTATAATTTATAACGTAAATAATATAGCTATATATAGTAAAGGATCTTAATACCTAATTAATAATTAAATTGTAGTAGCGTAGCTATAATAGGCTAAGGATGGTATTAAATCTATTTAATAATTAGACGTAAAGTGAGAGGCGCTTATAGAATCTTTTTAGGTTATAGTTAAAAAGATAGTATTTTGTAACTATACTGGCCTTAATTCCGTCTGTAAGCTAAAGGATCCGGGGGCGGGGGAATTTATAACGGGTAAAATTACGTTATATTAAGTAGGTTTTATTAATAAATCTGTAAAAAGAGTATCCTAAATTAATTATAATACTGGTATTAATTGGTTACGTTTTTAAAGTAAAAAGTTTAAAGGGGAGAGTAAATATTAGGTTTAGTTTTATAAAATATAAATATAGGTTTTTATTTTCCCTTTTTCTTACAATTTAATTAAGCTTTTAGTAGCGACAATTATTAAAGGTTAAACTTTTCCTACATTAGTAGTATTTATTACCGGCCTATGGGAGTTTAAGGGCCTGCTTGGGCACTTAAGCGTTTAATATCCTAATTTTCTATAATATATGTAGAAGTTATTATTATAATAGCGTTATTATTCCTCTACTATTAATTACTCCTACCTAAAACCGGCCATATTAAGGTCTATAGTATTTGGGTTAATAGTTAGGGTATTTGTAATTGGGGTTAACGTAGTACCGGTTTGGGTATAGTAATTATTATCCAAGATATTATTATAAATTTCGCAAAATAAAGTTACTTATACGTTAAAGTTATTAATAGTAGGGAGTATAGTATTACTAATAATTACGTTACGGTATAGTTTGGCGATTTTATTACAAAGTACTTCTACCTTTTCGTAATTATTTTTCTTAATTAGGTTTCCAAATTGAATTAGGGTAAAGATAAAATTAGGGTAGATCCGGCCTTTTATTATTAGTAAGGTGAAGTTGCGGAGGGTTTAGGCGTAGGTGTTATATATAATATAAATAGTATTAAGGTATTTTATAATATTTTTTTAATTATTAAAGAGCTATATTTCCGGGATATTTGGGTTATATAAGATATTATTAATATAATTCTAAATTGTAATATATACGTCGTTTATAAGGCGTTAAGTAATATATAAAATATAGTTAAGTAGGCTAGGGTAAGTATATTAGTTAAGTATAAGTTTATTCGTAAGTATAAATTTTTAATTAACGTATTTTTCCTATTAACGCCTCGGGTCCGAGGTTTAGCCATTAAAGTATTTTAGGTTAATACCATAGGTTTATAACGTTTTATAAATAATAATAAAGGGTATTTATACTAGGGGGCCCTATTAGGTACTAGGGTTAAGGTTTATATTAAATATCCGTTTTGTAAAATTAAGTATATATAAACCTGGTATAAAGGCGGGTATTTAGTTATATAAAATATTATTTTAGGTAGTAAGGTTATCGTTTTCGGCTTTGTAAATATTTACAGTATATTTAAGTATTTATTAGTAACGTTCCGTTTATTTTAATACTTTTTTACTTTCCTGGAATTATATTTGTAATTTTTTATTAATAAATTAGAGGGCGGCTTTACGTTTAATAACCTCGTTTCTTTATTATATTAAGGTTTTCGTAAGGGTTTTCCCGTTATTAAAAACTCTCTGGAGATCCTTATAACGGTCCCGTAATTTAATTTCTAATTATTTAAATACCTTTTATTTCCGTTTCGCCTCCTCTATTCGCTTAATTTCCGTTTATAAACGGGCTATTAGGTTATTAATAACGTTATTAATTATATTAAGGAAAATAAGGTAATTAGTAATTAGTTTATTGGGTTTACTAAGAGTATAGTAGGTTAGGAATACTAAATTTAAGGGCGTTCCAATTCAGGGGTCCTTTACGTTTTTAAATAAATATTAAAGTTAAGGTTGGTTTGTAAGGATAATATTTACGTTTACTAGTTTCTGGGATTATTTATTAAGAGTTTCTGGGTCGGGGTTAAAACTGGTTAATTTGGATCCAGTTTAATTAGAACTAAACGGGTCGAAGTTAGGTAAATTAGGACCAGGGAACCCAAATCCAAACTTAACCATTATAGGTATAGTATAGTACTAATATACGTATTAAGCGAGGCGTAATAGGTTTTAAGCGGGTCCCGGCGCGGGCCATAGGATCGGATAAAACGCGTTAATATACCCTAGTAAAATCTACTAATAATTAGCTACTAGAGTTATTATAATTATTGCTAGTTAAGGGTTCGTTGGGGGTTTTATAACTGGAAATTTAGTAGATTCTGGGCGTTTGGTTGTTAAAATTATTCTTAGGGGTATATTTGTAATACGGTTTGATTTTATATATATTTTGGGTTACCATTCCGGTTCTGTAATAAGTTAGTACCGTTTCTTGGTAGGTTCTGGCGGGAGGAGTAATCTGGGATAGGAAAGGGCCGGTAACGATTACTACTCCCAAAAGGTAAGTGCAATAAACTATCACGGTACCGACCTCAAGTCTGGGGAAAGAGACTTATTATTGCACAAAGGGAGCCAAAGGGAACTGGCTCCCGAGAGGTAGGCTATATACTAGGTGCTGGGGAGGTTACGTGTAGCTGCTGGTTCCGGGCCGATCCGGCCCCGGTTTGGTGCCGTGACAGGTTGCTTTGTAAATACTTACCCTTAACGCAACGAGAAATAATATCTAGCTACTTTTAGGATGTGCTTTAGGAGGGCAGGATAACAAGAAGTAGATAAAACCGATACAAATGACAATTGATCTTTACGCAAACCTATTATTAATAACCGAAATAGGTGTTTACTGGTTTAGCCTCTCGGGATCTAATCCCTTAACGTAGTCCGGGCCGCAGACCCTCGGGCAAGCAGTTAGGTAGTACTTTAGGCCCGAGAAGCTGCTGCAGCTAAATAATCCTAAACTGGGAGTACTTTTTACGGCCCGGAATCTGGAATAAATCAAAGGTATGCGGATAAAGTAGACTAGTAATTTAATCAACTATTTGCTTCTCTTAAATAACGATTAAACCGTTTTTATCTTTCACCACATTAGTTTCTTACGCTACTAGTAATAGCTGACGCTTAGCTCCGAGGCATCGCTTTTCCCCAATTCGTTTGTAAACGAGACCTTACGTACGCTCGTATTCCTCTTCCCCCAGAACGAACCCAGGTCCCACCGGTAGCTCGCCGTACGGATGACAGAATATAGCCTTAACCCGGCCATAGCGCGGTATGGTAGCCTTTAACCTTAAAATTACCGTTTTAAGGGTTTCCTCTTTTAATACAACCGTCTCGTTATCCTTAAATAGACGTTTAACGAATTAAATTTAAAGGGTCTGAGGTAGTAGTAGAACAACCAGCGGAACTCAGCCTAGTAATGTACTTTCTGAGTGGCAATTTTTGTCTTTATTATAACCGTTTTCTTTAGCTTGGTTTAAAGTATTAAGGGGGCAGTATAGGTTTATTTAAGCTAAAGGGTATTAAAAACGGGTAGATCCTATTTATAATAAGAATTAGTCTAATATATATATGATTCCGTTACGGTAACTGGAATATAAGCTAGAATAAGGATAATTTATTTCTATATCCTAAGACTAAACTCTTTTACGTTTAATAATTTAGTGTAGTTATAACTCCTTTACCTTACTATTGGTATATACCTTCTCGGGGAGCAATGTATAGGGGGTCAAGTAGCCCTCCGTTCCCGCCTCTTATATCTTCTTTTCCTATAATAGACTTTAGGGTTTTTGCGGGCGGCGTGCTGATAGATGTGTCCGAGCAGATCAATAATACTATAAGCGATATCTATTTGGAGAGCAATACTTTAAAATCTCGAATATAATATACATAATCTATTGACGTGTTAAAATTGCAGCTTTTTTATTCTGCTTTAGTTGGAGTGGAGGAAAGCGCGGCTAGGTGGTGGTGGTAGAGGTCCCAAAACTGGGTCCTCGTAACTCCACCGCCATTTTAGACTTGTAGTATCTGTAGCCGAGGCAGCCCAGAATTGTGACCCCCTCGCTCAGTCTGGCTCTGTCTGGCTCAGGCCAAGGCGGCAACCGCTCAGTTCCGAAGAAGGAAACGGAAATTCATGGTGTCGATTTTAGGGTCGTGAACTGGGTGTTTTACGAGCCTGGGTCAGCTGGAAAGGAAATGCAATATCTCGAGAATTGTAGCCACCATATCCTGTAAAAGCGGGCCAAAACGCCAGCGGCAGGGCGTTTTAAAGTTTTCGAGAGCTTCCAGCATGGCAAGGTGAGCCTATGTAGTGATACCCTCGGCATGGTTTCGCAGCCTGGCACGCCAAGTTCCAGAAGTTTAACCTACCTACCTACCTGACTGGAGTCCACAGGGCTGGCTGGGGGAAGATAATTCTCTTGTCTCCACGAAATTATACTTTCTCTTGAGAAGTATATATATCTAGGTAGGTATCTAGGTGCCTACCCTTGGCCCATCCCCTCTCTCGCCAGTCACCATAGTCTGCACAGTCAAGCCTGGCCGACAGAGAGATTTCTAGGATGGCGAATATGCCCAGAACCGCCGACGGTGCACCCGAACGCGACATCCCAATTCGAGTTCAACGTCGCTCCGGGGTGATCGCGGCGTTCTCACCGCCCCGCTCTAGACGAACTAGCCCGGCGGGTGAGGATACCTCCACGGAAGAGATATTCGGCGCCAGAATGAGCATCCTCCAGGATAAAAGAATACGAATTATAATGCTCGAGACACGAGAGTTGACAGCAACAAGCGTTACAGTTCTGTCTGACGAGAACGTACTCACTTCCACCGAGGAGCCTGGTGAGTCTGATTCCCACAGAACAGAATCCGCCTCAGAAGAGCCAGACGACGACAACACACTCTCGGAATCCAATATGGACAAGTACCAGCTATTCTCTAGTAAAGACAGTACGCGGACAGTCTCGGAGTCACTCTGCTCTGATGCCGTGTCCGACTCCAAATGTCCATCAAGCGACAAAAACGAAGCCGAACCCGGGTTTATCATGTCGATGCCTCGCTCGGCCCTCCTTCTCACCAGTCCTCTGCCAGAGCTTGAGGACGTAGCACAGGCATGGGCGCTGGGAACATGCCGGGAAGATTGCTCAAGCGTCTTCCAGAAAATGAGCGACTACATGCATGTGGAGGAACTGTTTTCCTTTCGCATGGGACGAGGCTTTTCAGACACGCAATTTCATGTTCTGTTCGATTCCGACATGGCCGATGTTTTTATGAAACAGGAAAGCATATGGATCTCGGGACTGTCTGCTGATCGGCACGGTACGCTACAGTCAAGCCTGTTGGAGGAACTCCGCTCCCTACTGCGCAAAGCGGATCCCATCTGCAATCACTGTGATTGGGATGAGGAGTACAGCTTCTTGAGTCCCACAATAGAAATCTCCAACCTGGCGAAGGGAGCCCACATGGCCATCTCCGATCGGCTGAAGTGTGCACTCACCCACAAAGTCGGGTGCCAATGCCGAGACAGTTCCCATTTTAGTATTGTGTAAGTGTTGTCACCTCACTTGGTGAACCAGCAACGAAGATGGAACAAAGAGGTTTACTGACACTGCATTTGGAAATAGCAAGAGCTGTTCCCGATGCCCCACCGACTTCGCCTTTAATGTTGGAGAAGCCGCTGGGGTTCCCCGGGGGGGTCGTTGCTTCATCTTTACCAGTTGGAAGAACCTAGGCAAAGGGGTTGAGCACGATAGAAACTGGCGTGCCCCAAGGGCCAGGACAGCACCACTCTGCGCACCCAGCAGCCAGCGGAAGTCTTCCGCGACTACGAAGAGAGGTCTTCGATCGGCCCATACCCTAATTATACCCCCCAAATTCCTATGGGATATGTTTCGGCATTGGTCAAGATAAAGAATCATAAGGATAAAGCATCGGCGACTCGACCCTAGTATCTGCTGCTGGTGGTAGGGGGCCTCTTCGGTTTCGGTAGGTGGATGATGTACCTTCACTGTTTTCTTTCTTTGTCTTGTGGGAGACACGGAAGGCGTCCAGTTGCGATGAAACACGTGGTTGCACCTTATTTTTTAAATTCCCCCTTGACATTTCGGTACGTAGACATCTAACCACGTGGAAGTGAAGGGAGCTCAATGAACTGAAGAGAATTCAACTGCTTATCCCTTAGTTGAAATCTGCCAGTGATTGAAGCTCATCGGTTGCAACTTTTTCTATTCATTGCATCTCTATCATGACTTTGTTCGCAAACAGGACTGCGGGGCAACCCCGCTATGACGGCATCGGGCCTTTTCCATCGGCCATAAGAATCAGCGGGACATTGACCACTCACAAGCCTTCTGATTACCTGCGTTGCTGCCCTCTTCTGCACCTTCCGCGCTTGTCGAACCATTCTGACACGCAATTCCGTGCCCCTCCCGCTCCAGGACCCCGCGCTATTCCCCAACTCCATTCCTCAAGCCCCTCTCCACCCCCTCCAAGCTCTTGATGAAGCCCATCCTTTTGTTTGCTCAGAGATTACGCTTGCGCAGTCTCCAACCTCAATTCGTACACCCCGTAACGAGTTTCCGCCTTTTTTCAGTAATCGCACACAACATGGCACAAGAGTACAAGCTCAAGGATGTCGCATCGCTCTCGCTAAAACCAGGCGAGAAGCAGGAGGTTGAAGTCGAAGGTCTCGACGCAAAAGTGCTGCTGGTCAACGCTGGCGGGACAGTCCAGGCAGTTGGTCCCAAGTGTACTCACTACGGCGCGCCCCTCGCAAAGGGAATCCTCGGCACAAACGGCAAACTGACTTGTCCATGGCACGGAGGTAAGCTTTCCCCGCCTCTCTCGTGGGTTTGCAACGCCGCTGACGTGATTGCCCCCGCGCAGCTTGCTTCAACGCCAAGACTGGCGATATCGAAGACGGCCCCGCCCTCGATCCCCTCCCCGTCTTCAAGACGACCGAACGTGACGGTGCCGTTTACATTACGGGTGACGAGGCGACGATCAAGGCGGGCCGTCGGAAACCCAACTTCAAGTGCAACTCCGTGGGTGGAGACAAGGTTCTAGTAGTGGGCGGCGGATCCGGCGCGTTGGGCGTTATCGAGGGGCTGCGCAATGGCGGATATTCGGGCGCCATCACGCTCGTCACCAACGAGGGCTACCTGCCCATTGACCGACCCAAGCTCAGCAAGGCGCTGCTGACGGACCTTTCCAAGCTCCAGTGGCGCGACGCCGAGTGGTACAAGAGTGGAAACGTGGAGGTGGTGCAGGATGAGGTGACGGGCGTGGATTTTGCAACCAAGACGGCGTCAACCAAGTCAGGTGGCAAGTTCGCATACACCAAGCTTGTCCTGTCGACGGGTGGCACGCCGAGACTGTTGCCTCTCCAAGGCTTCAAGGTACTAGGCAACATCTTCACGCTGCGTAACGTCGGCGATGCCAAGAAGATTAATGAGGCCATTGGTGACAAGGGGAAGAAGATTGTAATCATTGGCTCCTCCTTCATCGGCATGGAGATTGCCGTGGCCACCTCAGCTGGCAACGATGTGACCGTAGTGGGCATGGAAAAGGCACCGCTCGAGCGCGTCCTGGGCGAGAAGGTCGGCAACCTGATCAAGGCTGGCGTGGAGGCCAAGGGCGTCAAGTTCTACCTGAACGCTGGCGTCGACAAAGCTGAGCCGTCGGCTGCCAATCCCTCCAACGTGGGTGCCGTCTTGCTCAAGGACGGGACCAAGCTGGAAGCCGACATTGTCATTCTCGGAGTTGGTGTCGCGCCCGCCACCGAGTACCTTCGCGACAATAGCGTGGTCCGCCTGGAGCCCGACGGCAGCCTGAAGACGGACGAGTCGTTCGCCGTAGTCGGATTAAAGGATGTGTACGCCATTGGTGATATCGCAACGTACCCATACCACGGCCCTGGCGGCGCCGGCAAGTTTGTCCGAATCGAGCACTGGAATGTGGCACAGAATGCGGGTCGGACTGTGGCTAACCATATTGCGAACCCCGGGGTCAAAGCTGAGTTCTTCACTCCCGTCTTCTGGAGTGCGCTTGGTGCGCAGATGCGGTACGCAGGCAACACGATTGCCAGCGGGTGGGACGATGTGGTGTTGCAAGGCTCGCCAGACCAGGGGAAGTGGGTTGCCTACTACACCAAGGACGACACGGTGGTGGCCATGGCCAGCATGGGCATGGATCCCGTCATGGCTCAGTGTGCGCAGTTGATGCAGCTCAACAAGATGCCGAGCAAGAAGGAGATTGCAGGCGGCCTAGACGTGCTGAGCCTCGGCCCTCCGCAGTAATGGGCATGGGTGTAGGTGGTTTGGCTCGGAATCTGTACCGTACTGATATCAACGTTGGGCTCGATCGTCGTTGAGATGAGGTTGGAGAGTTTCATGAAATTTTCATATGGATACCAGGTGATCCCTGATGGTGCCAAGGAGTACGAGCATCGAAGTTTTGTTAGCGCCAGGATTCAGCATGCAACTTCGCTTTGCCGTTGTCCGACTCGCAGTGAGGGGTCACGGGAGTTTTGCGACGAAGCCCTGAAAAGCTCTAGAAAATTGATGGATCAAACCTTGTTCAAGACAAGTCCGAATGCGATGTCGCTGACTTATCAACATTTTGGTCGCCGCCACAGTTGTCCTGCGCTAACATTTCTCAGGAAGTTCGGATAAGGTGGGCTCGGCCCTTGCAGCCCCACCAAAACTGCCTCGAACGCCACGACGACTAGCAATTGCTTCAGCTGAAATCTTCGGATGAACCGGGACGGCGGCCTCACCCCGGTACCCAAACATGACCTCGGACTTGCTGCGCCTGCTGTCGCTGATTCTGAGCGTGATAGTCGGGAGCCTGGCCACGCTCACCTTAGCTGTCGCATCTATTGCGCTTTATCGCGTTTTTTTCCACCCGCTCGCTCGGATCCCAGGGCCAAGACTCGCTGCGCTTTCCAATGTTTGGCTCGCTCGCCACGCCCGCGACGGCCGCATGCTCGGCCTCGGCAAGCGCCTCCATAAGGCGTACGGCCCGATGGTGAGAGTCGGGCCCGATGAGCTGTGGTTTGACTCCAGCGAGGCTTTCCGGCAGATCTACCGTAAGCGTTTTTGTCTCTTCGGTGCGTAAGAAATGACGACAGCTAGCTGACTAGTTGGCAGGTGCAGGCAACGGTTACCTAAAGTCAGACTTTTATCGTGAGTCATGGTTGCACAAGTCTAAACAATAGACAGACTGCAGCTGACGACGACTTAATCGCTCTAGTTGCTACAAAGCTCAACAAGCCGGACGGCATTGACTGGCATCTGAATCTCTTGTGGCCAGATACGCTGGATTTTCTGTCCGAATTTGACACGAAGCGGTATCGTCTGCAGCGTCGACTCATCGGGCCCGTCTACCAGACCAATAACGTCAAGAAATTCGAAACAGCTGTCGACGTGGTCATCCAGGATGCGATATCCAAGCTCACAGCGCTCGGTGGATCCGAAGTCGACCTGAAGGAATGGATGCACATTATCGCCGTCGAATGTCTGGGAGCCGTCGTCCTCTCTTGGTCACCGGGCTACATCAAGGATGGGTCAGATGGGGGCACCAGTGGGCAGAGTTACCTGGCCTGGAAACGCAAGACGGTGTTCGGGCTTTTTCCTCGCGTCGCGGCCCTCTCCTTCTTCTCCAAGTCGCTCGGTCGGTGGTTCTCTAATGTCTGGGGCGTGACCTTTACCACACCTCGGAACTTCAAGCCGTTCTTCACGGTATGTGCCCCCGCAGGTTGGACACTTTTTTTTTAGGCAGACGAAGGGTTGCTGACGAATAGTACCAGCCAGTGTATAGGAGGTTGTCCAAGCGAATAGCAGCCGGT
>Ga0247760_1002865_pt1 | contig 12213 bp, 6 predicted proteins | sample UWRJL171409R4_FD_179936 | JGI IMG/M metagenome (GOLD analysis project Ga0247760, IMG submission 179936) | Plant litter microbial communities from Arlington Agricultural Research Station in Wisconsin, United States - UWRJ-L171-409R-4 | ecosystem: Environmental > Terrestrial > Plant litter >...
GCCGACGCGACGTTTTCCACACTCCCGACCTACCGCGGCGACGACAAGCCCTTTACGCGCGACGAGTGGGACGCGCTGTGGGGCTCGTGTGAGGCCGTGACCGACGTGGCATCCGTGTTTGGCCCGGCGCTGATCAAGGCGTACCCCGAAGCCAAGGTCGTGTTGTGGGAGCGAGATTTCGAAAAGTGGTACAAGTCGGTGACTGAAACGGTGGTTGACTCGCTGTTTGGTACCGTAGGCAGTTTCTTTGTCGGGACGGTCGAGCCCTTCATCGGATCGGTAGCGGGCCTTGCGAATCGAAAGATGTTGCTAGGCTGGGCGCGCGCTGCTGATGGTCGGGAACTGCGCGACCGTGAGACGCTGAGGAGGGCGAGGGAGCGGCACCATAAGGAGATTCGCGATATGTGCGCCAGCCAGGAGGGAAAGATGCTTGACTTTAAGATGGCGGATGGATGGGAGCCGCTATGTGAGTTTCTGGGATGTGAGGTGCCCCGCGGCGAGGATGGGCAGGTGCTGCCGTTCCCGCGTGCCAATGAGGCTGCCGCCCTGAGGCAGAAGATTCAAGAGCAGCAACTTGTCATTCTCAAGAAGGCTGCTAGGACCATGCTCCCCTGGGTTGGTGCTGTCGGGGTAGTAGGTGCCGGGTGGTGGTGGGCGACGAGGGGCAGCTTTTGATCTGTAGTGTTTTTTCTCGAGGGAGGCATCCACTTTCAATGATAATTGAGGCGATCTAATTGCACTGCGAAGTCTCATATACATCAGAGTTCGGAATCCTTCATGTTCCTGCTGTTACCATTGGCACATGCGCACCAACAAGCATTCACTCCGCTCCCCGAGCGCTTACTCAGTCGTCCTCAATATACACAGCTTCGATGTTGTTCCCAACCAGATCGAGCACGAATGCCGCGTAATAGCCAGGTGCATACTGGGGCCTGAGTCCTGGCGCACCATTGTCCTTTCCTCCAGCTTCAATTCCGGCTCTGTGGAATGCCTCAACCTCACTACGGCCTAAGCAAATTAAAACATCAGTCACCTGGGGCCACATCAGATTTTCTAGGAGATGAACAGCAAAAACAAGGGCGAGGGGACACCCACTCTTAGCTACGAAGGCGTGATGGGTCGTTGTGGGAATCCCCTCCTTCGCAGCAGACACCCAAAAGTCGGGCGCAGTGCCATTGGGTCTGTCGCTGAAGCCGTTGACGGCGCCTTCTAGGAAGACGTGCGTCTTCTTGTAGCCGAGAGTGGCGAGGGTGCTCTCATACCATTCAGCCAGCGCGGTGATGTCGCTCGCCGGGGCGGTGATACCCGTGTGTTTGATGACCATGGTGATGATGTGTTGAAGTTGCATACATATTTCCACCATGTTGAGAGCCCAACTGCAGTCCCTGACGGGACTCGGCGGATTCCATCACCGTGCTTACTCTCCTTACCCTGTTCTTCATCGTGTGGGGTTGAGTATCGCCTCGGATTGGCCCAATGTGCAAGAAGTCTCAGTCCATTAAGTCTCCTCCTAAAAAACAAGGGCTTTGTCGATTTGGGGCAATAGGCACTATGGCTATGTCATGTTGAATAGGTATTTTCCCATGTGCGTCAGCCATCAACCCCGTCATCATCCCGCACAAACGGCAAGCTGAACGTCGGGCCAAAGCTTGCCGAGGCCTTGCTGCTCCTCCTCCTTTTGTCTTGCATGATCTGCTCATCTTCCCTCTCCATCGCCTCGGCCAACTCTCTTCTCACACGCTCTTCGTCCCTGCACTTTCCATCCCATAAGAAATCGCCACATTGCTCAACGTCAATCTCCTTGTCGGCTTGCACCTCTCCTTTCCTGCCATCTTGTTCTTGCTGCTTCTCTTCATCTCGTATCTCCTTCTCTCTCTTCCGCTGAAACTCAATGGCTGCATCCAACCTCTCACCAAACTGTTTCTGTGCCGCCGCCTCGGCAAGCGCAGCATGGTGCGACCTCCTGTACACTCCCAGGATGGCCCATACTGACGCCACCAGCTCCCAAGCACACAAGACCGGCAACGCATAGTGTAATCTCGGGTTGCATCCCCGCGACCAAATATCGATCAGCACCTGGTACGTCGCATGTGCAGGCAGCGCATAGCCGACGCGATACCACGCCGCGCTGAGATCAAAGGGGGTAATAATGGATGTGACGTTCAAGATCAGCCATGTGATCAGCGCCATGGGGACATAGGGCAGGGGGAGCCAGATGGATATAACGTCGAGCACCTGGAAGTTGAGGTGGGCAAAGAGCCAGAGCACCAGCCAGGTTAGCACAAACTGACCACCGCCAACGTTCCAACCCGACCGGAAAGCCCAGATGGCGCCAGTGAGACAGAGAGACCCGACGAAGCAGTAGGCGAGCGAGTTGAGGCTGCGGTACAGAATGATGCGCGTGGGGTGAAGCTTGGTGTAGACTTCGAAATGCTGATGCAGGCCGTTGACGATGCTGAGGTAGAAAAACTCTTGTATCATAATGAGGATGATGGCGACCGTGTTATAGATGGCGCGCGACCCTTGGCGGGTCGGTTGAATGTCTATCGAGACCAGCTCCCACGGGTCGGCGATGAGGGAAATGGCATTTGCCGTCATGTTGCCGGCTGAGAGGATGGACTGTACATCGCCGGTGCCGTTGACAGCACTGTACGCCACCCTCGCAGCGTTGGAGAGAGCGACAAGGTTGGATGCGATAGCCTGGTCAACAATGGTTGAGTATCGAGCCTCGTTCCAGATGAAGGCCATCACGTTGCGGCGGTCAAAGGACACTGGAGTCTCGGACTGCAGTGCCAAATGCAGCTGACTCGACGCCCCAGATACAACGTATAATCCCGCCCAGTACTCGATGTTACAAACAGCTGACTCCAGGTCGGAAGGGGTCGGAAAGTCCACGACCGACCGCTCAACCAGTGTCGGAAATTGAGGGCTTCGCATGGAATCGTAAGCCTGTCGAACAGCCGTCCCTATCGCGCCTCCATCGTAGTCGACAAAGGCGATGGCGATACTGTGGGTTCGCTCTCCCTGTTGGAATAACGCCCCAAAGATATAGCTGAACAAGCACAAGAAGAGCAACTGTAGAAGGATAAAGTTCTTTGCTGCAGCGCGAAAGAACCTGCGCGCGCTGACGCCATGTAGGCGACCTGGCAGGTCGGGATGTCGCCGCGAGGTCGTGAGGTAGAGAGGAATTCCGACCATGTCGATTGAGTTGATGTTTTACTGGACTGAACAAATGTACTGGCACCAAGTCTACAGCTTACCCGGTAGCTATATGATGATGATGCCATGATGGGGACGGCGAGGGGTGGGTGAGTAAGCGTGCTCCGCGTCCGGGCGGCATATTCCGCTCGGCATGTCCAGGGGGGTGTGGTAGAGCCCGAAGCGCGAGTCGGAACAAAGCCGGAGATGCATCGGGGCCTGTAGCCGGGTTATTCCCGCAAGAGATCGAACATGCCCCGACTCGCCTACTCCCGCGGAAATCCCCCTCTTTTTGTCTTTTTGTCCACCAGTAGTGCTCCTGCAGGGAACAACTCGGTTCAGCCCAATGAGCTGGGCCCGGAGAAGGGCAGAACTTGCACCCGCAATGCGCTTTCGCTTTGTAATTCTCCCGTTATTTTAGCGTAGTTTGCCATTTTAGATTACTGGGGGAAAAAAACAGCCGCCCCGCTTCCCACACAGCGGCTCTATCTCGGCAACGTCTCAAAACAAGAGCAGCGAAGATGGAGTCTCCCAATTATTTTCTCGGAGAATGATGTTTGAACCCCCAGGCTTTACCGAGCATGTTAAAGAGAGGCAGACCGATCTTGAGAGTTGCGTTCAGGAGCCAGTTCGAGACTCTGACGATCCCTTACTATGTTGTGCCTTTTGAGATATCGTCACGCAACGTTCTCTTTCCATCGGGAGACCTAGCAAACCAGCTAGGCTGTGATGTTAGCGGGGTTACCGGGCCATAAGCTCATATTGGAGGACGAGGGTCGGGAACAGCCTTTCACTGCGAAGATGGACAAGTGCGGTCTTACAACCTGAACGTTTTCGGAGAGAAGTTGTGGATCCTGATCGACCTTAACCACACCTCCGAATTTGAGGAGGCCCTAGTTATATGGTTGTCAGATGGTGGCAGCTGCGACCAATTCGTGCGACACTGTAACTTGCTGATTATGCCAGCAAGACTTCGGAAAGAGGGCATCGAATTCGAACTTATCTGCGCGGGGCTGGGAGACATGGTTCTGACCAAGCCACGTCGATATCACGCGGTTATCAACCTGAGCGCATTCCAGATACAGTACTCGACTTCCCGACAGCAGCCTTCAGCCCCCAAACTCTCGAATCTCCATCACCTGGACAAACAACTTTCGTAGGATCCTCCCATCGGGCCTTATTCCCGCTGCGTCAACGCCAGGTTGACTATGCTGGACCAGTGTGCGTCAGAATGCTCGGCCTCAAGATAGCCTATCCTCCAGATCTCAGCCTCTTTCCATCACCCGATCAAACAAGCGACAGGGTGAGATTTGATGTTCTACCTAGAGCTACCGTATCCTACTTTTCAACTTTCTCTCTATATTTCTTCGCTTTGTTGAGCAGCATATTCGCAATGTAATGTTATTGGCACCCGGAAATGCCATGCCCATTATCCCATCTCTAGGCGATGATCGATCCGTTTCGACGGTAGTATAGGTGTATCGGAAACGGCCGCCTGTTGCGCGCGTCGCCGTTATCGTACGGTAGACCCCTTGCGGTCGCCAGCTATATAAAGGCTGGTTCTTTCCATAGTTTTAAAAGGTCATCCATTAACCTTAACTCCTACAATATAACCACCTCACCAACACATCTTTCACAGCTTCCGTAACCTTCTAATAATATATAAAATACATTAAGGTTTTTTTTAGTGTTACAGTGTTGCCAAAGATGGCTGAACCTTATGTTACGGCCGTATGAAAAAATCATGACTCGGGCTGTATGGAACCACATGAGAGATTCCCATACAGCCTGACTCGTGTATACACATAGCGTTATTTTGAACACATGTAATTTCCAGGCTGTAAAGATCTATTTGTAAAGAGGGCTGTTCCTTCCATAGTTTAGAGGTTTATGAGGGTGCATCAACTTCATTACCTACAATACAATCGCTTTTCTAAGACATCTTTCACAGCTTCCATGGTCTCCTAAGAATATTATACTTCCATAAATTATTTTAACCATCTCTCTTAGATTTTTGAATTTAATACCGTAACGGTAGAAATTAAAATAGTTTTAAAGCTTTTCAGCTAATTTTAAAAAGAACTTCAATACTTGCTTTTTTTCGTCTTAACGAGGAAAGCTTACTTTTAAGCTTTTAAAATGTAAGTAAAACTCCTATACTAATTAGGTAATATATTATGTAATTGCTTTTATAGCTTTACTAGTAAAAGTACCATAAGTACTTATGATATATATTAAATTATTAATATATTTCTTAAGTTAAATTTAATTTGTAGTAGGCAATTCGTTATTTAACTAATTATATATTGTAATAATTTATTAATATTATTATTAATCTTACACCGCAGAGGACCTCTAGTCCTCGCCCTAGTGGGCAAGCGGTCTCTCTATCTATCTATTTAGGCACCGTAGGTGTTTCTATGGTACAGGTATCAGCACGATATCGCACTTAAACCAACTCTACTTCCAGCCTTTTGTCTACTAGTCTGGGTCTCTCCTACCTAGGATGTGTGACAGGAGGGGAGGCTAAGTGATAAATACCATGGCTGTATGGCATCTAGGCTACCTGCCGTGACTTAAACGTAAGGGCTTTATTCTTTAATAAAGTACTGGCAGTATTATATTATTTAATAAAAGCTAACGAATATAAACAAGCGTTTTTGGTCTAGGTTATAACAAACTTGTATCTGAAACCTATCCCTTAACGTTAACCTCGTTTATTATAGATAAGGTTACGATATTTACAAATTTTCCAATGTTAAAATAACAAATTACCTAACTATACTTAGGCATTCCTTTATTTTTGACTAGGTATTACGGAAAATCCCTCTAAACATTCAACAAAGGATGTGCGCGACGCTCAAACCAGGCGGTGGTGAATCTCTTTCCCATCCAGCCAACGTTCCACATTTTCAGCTGTCTCGGCATACCACGTGTTCATCAAGCCCGTGTCAACATATCCCATATGCGGCGTTACCAAGACGTTGGCGCGTCCATCTTTTCCCCAGTAGTCAGCCCTTCTCCACGGGCTATCCGGCGGCAACGGCTCAACATCAAATACATCCATGGCCACTCCGCTAATTTCCCCTTGTTCCAGCACACCCAACAATGCCGCTTGGTCGATGAGCGGCCCTCGCGACGTGTTAATCAGAAACGCCGACAGCTTCATCGCTTCCAACTCCGAACGCCCTACAATGCCGCGTGAGCGCTCGCTCAACACGTAGTGTAAGCTCACAACGTCTGCCGACCCAAAGAGCGAAGCTTTGTCCACAGCCTGGAATACCTTGGTGTTTCCGAGACCCCCATCGGGATCAAGCCCAACCTCGGCGGCCATCCTGTCGGCCCTCTCCTGCGTGAGGTTCATACTCCAGCAGAGAACTCGCATACCCCAGGCTAGATGGGCGATTCTTGCCACTGCCGCTCCTAGACGGCCTAGCCCCACTACACCCAGGGTAAGACCTGTTAGACCCGTGGCAAGCCTAGTCTGCCACGCCGTTCCGCTGGCTTTCAGCGCAGCGTCGTCAAGGGCGACGTTGCGCACCAGGGACAGGATCAGGGCCCAGGTATGCTGAGTGGTTGGATGCGCGCAGCCCTTTTTAATATTGGGGCGCTGGGGTCCCGTGCTGTCGGTGCGTCCCAGCCCCGGCGCTGCCGCCACTGCAATGCCCTGCTGCCGCGCTGTCTGCAGGTCGAACTGTTCGAACTGTGTCCCGGCTGCAAGGAGGAGCTTAAGGTTGGGCAGGCGGGCGAGCAGGGATTTCGGGAAGGCTGTGCGCTCCCGAATGCTTGATATCACGTCAAAGGGCTGGAGTCGCTCGACCAGGCGGTCTGTTGAGGCCTCATCGAGCGGGACAATGGTGTCGCAGAATGTTGTGATTTGGAGTTTGGAAGGAGGGATGCCGGCGAAGTGAGCGGCAGACGTGTTGAGATAGTCATCGAGGATGGCGAGCTTGGGAATCGCATTCCGTCTTGGCTGTGAGTTGGAGAATGTTCTCCGTGTGGCGTGAGTGTAGACCCCAGGGTGAACGATTGCTGTCGCTCTGCCTAGGAACCTTGAAAGCCACCAAGGCGTAAACCGGGAAGCACCGGACATGAGGCGCAAAGTGTGGAAAAGAACGGATGGGTGGATTCTGGGATAGCACAGGCATAACTGCATGCAAACTTGCCTAAGTAACAAGAAAAGAAAAAAGGAAAAAAGAAAAGGGTAACCAAAAAAAAGTGCCCAGGGGCATCAGTGTAAAGAAATAAGTAATCACATACACCATTCCACAAAGCAAGACACGATCGACTACAGGGTAACGAAACATGAAATACAGGGAATTTTGGCTGCCAAAGCTGACCGCATAAGTACATTACATTGGGGCCTAGTATGTATTCGGTGAAGGAAGCGAAACAGTTCCTCTCTACAATAAAAACCGTCAAATGCTGTACGTGCCAGTCAATTACGGTCGCGTTTTGCGTAAAGAATGCGGGGAATTCCAAAACTCTGAGACATGAGGCTCAACAAGTCTGTGCTGGTGCCTCAGGCCAAAATTGCCTTGTTGAAGGGTGTGTATTAGATTGTAGATGACTGCTTGCAGCCAAGCGCAGCCTGACGCGGTACGTCGCAGGGACTTTGCGCCTGCATGTTTGGCGACAAGTGGTGTTCGATATTCGCATGGGGGCGCACAGCAGCAGGGTCTTCCCGGACGCCTTGCTTCTAATTCTAGCTTGTCGGTGAGGGCGCTGAAAGAGCATTTTTGGGCACCAACTCTAAAAACGAGTTGCGTCCCGTCTTGCACAGTTGCCTTGTTGTTCGGATCCTTCCTTCACTCATGTCCTTGGTGAAAAAAGGGGGCCAAGAGCCGCCGCGCAAGGCTCGCCAGCACACCATCAAATGTCTTTCCCCGCACGAAGCAGTAATAGGTCAGCAAATTGCAGGTTGTTTGAGGCCCAACGCTCTTCCAGGCCATTCCTATCCCAGTTGATGACCAGATCTGGCCACCAGGGCTCTCGCGGTGGCGGCGGTTCAAAAAAAAAAAAAAAAAGGGTGACTAGGTCGGCTTTCCACCAACGGCAGTTGCAGCTGCCAATCTGCGTCATTTCATCAAAGAGTCGCACTTCTTCAGAATATTCTATTGGTCCACGGAGTCCTCCGTGTGATAACATGGCACCAGTCTCTGACCTTCCATTGGTGCCAAGTGCACGACAGGAAGGCTGTCGCTGACAGCGACAGCTCTCACTGCACTTCTGAACGCCACGCGACGTGCACATCGGCAGTGATCAGCCTTCATATATTGACCTGATACACTAGGCTCTGCCCGGATATGGTATGCTCCGCGCAAAAATGACTTCATCACATACCGAACGAAACAACAGCTCCCCTTTGCAAGGCTCCCACCCTCAACATGACTTACCAATATTGCACTTTACCACGTTCGAACATCAGGCTCTGTCGCCTGTTTTCGGGCAGACCCGGCGAGCCACTCCGCGGCGAGATCTTCGAAGTCGCATTTCCGCCCAATGACGCCGGCGGCAACCTGCATCCATACGAGGCTCTGTCATACGTCTGGGGACGCGAAGCCAGCCCAGAGCCAATCCTCGTCGCCAAGGCCGGGGCTGTTGGCCACTTGCAGGAGGCCGCCCCGATGAGCCTCGGCGCCAACCTCCACTCAGCACTTTCCCATCTCCGCCTGGAACACTCTGACAGGGTAATCTGGTGCGACCGCATCTGCATCGACCAGGCCAACCTCGCCGAGCGGGCCCGCGAGGTCGCCCGCATGGCTGACATCTACCGGCGCGCGCGGCGCGTCATCGTCTGGCTGGGGCCTGAGGCCGAGGACAGCGGCCTGGCGCTGAACGCGCTGCGATACGCCGGCTCACAGGTGCGCATCAACCCCAAGACGCGCACCTGGCGGGCGGCGCCCGACGGAGACCCGCGATTCTCGTGGGAGGCGCAGCACGCGGGTTCGCCGTTCTCACAAGCCGAGATGTGCGCCATCAAGAAGCTAGTCGCCCGGCGGTGGTTCAAGCGGCTGTGGACACGCCAGGAGATCACCCTCGCCAGCACCGCTGTCATCCGCGCCGGCCACGACGAGGTGGCCTGGGGCGCGTTCGTCTCGGCCGCCGTCTTCCTGGACAGCCTCGTCCGGCTGCGGGGACACAGCGACGCTGTTCTGGCCAGGGACCTGTTCAACATCTACGAGCTAGGCTGTCTGAAGGAGTACCGCGGGCCAGTAGAAGTTCTGCACGCATGCAGGGCGTGCGAGTGCACCGAGCAGATTGACCGCGTCTACGGTGTGCTCGGTCTTCTTGCCATCCACCGGCCTCTTGCGATACGGCCTGACTACACCAAGCCGGCGAAGAAAGCATACCAGGATCTGGTGCTGGAAGCGTACAATCGCGACAAGACGCTTGACATGCTAGCGCTCTGTGAAGCTGCGGAGACGCCGTCGTGGGTGCCCGACTTGGATAAGCTACGCCTCAACACTGGATTGCACATCAGGGTTGTTCCCTACTGCCGAGCGAGCGGGGAGGGCGCGGCATCGCTCTCCCTATCCAGGGGTGACAACACAATCGAGGTGTACGGGGTGCGGTGTGGGGTTGTTGACAGGGCAATCGCGCAGCCGTTGCTGTCCAAGAAGAAGAGCCCGGATAAGATTTTGGAAGACATCGTGGACATTCTCAGAGAGCAGCTGGGGCACCATGTATCTCTATGGAACAGATCTCGTCTAGAAAGCACTGCAAAGGGTCTCTTGGGAACGCTCTGGCACGAGCGGACGGGGAGGCAGAATCACTCATGCCTCGCTTTTGCAATGACAGAGTTGCAGAACTGGGCGTCGAACAAGTCAATTCAAGGAGATCCACCACATGCAATGTCATCCGGCAACTGGCTTGACCAGGGCCCAAGTCGCGTACTATTCAACCACATTACGCGTGTTCTGTTTCACGGTGACTCGTGCCGGTTGACCGAGGATGGTGACATTGGGCTTGGGTTCAGCGGCATTAAAGAGGGCGATATACTCTTCGCCATTCTAGGATGTCGACGCCTACTGGCCCTCCGACAGGAACCCGACATGGAGGGTGGGAAGTATCGGGTGATTGGCAAGTTTGATCATCCCAGGTACAACGACGGGGAGGCGTTTCTCGGGGAGCTAGGCCCAGGGTGGCAGATCAGTTACCGACATGGGTTATCGGCTTCCAATCGCCCTCTGTTTGAGCACGAGGACAAAATATCACAGTGGCAGGATCCGCGACTTCAGTCTGTCCCTCTGCCAGAAGGCTGGCGAGAGGACCAGGACGAGGATGGAATTCCATATTGGTGCAGGACGGATGGAGCTGGTGGGCGTTCGGTCTTTGACCCGAGACTTTCTCCCCATGAGCTTAGAAACCGAGGGGTCAAGTTGGAGAATTTGGTGATTGTATGATTGATGGGAGAGACTATATCGGAACTGAATGTCATGACTTGTACACTTGTATCACTATTTTATTGGTTCTGCCTCTCGTCCACTGCCTATCTTCGAAACATGAAAGCAACGTACCTCCTACCTTAGGTGAGGCGAAGGGTCTGGTGATACTGACCATACTTGCACGAAAAGCATCAGACTTTGGTTCAAGGCTAGCTGGGGTGGTTCTAAAAGTCGCAGCTCCCACCCAGTCTTTGGCTCTCCTACTCAAATAGTTGGCAACGGCATCGTGCCTAAGGTAGGTACCTAGTCTGCCTGGGATTTGATGGTGCAGAACTCGAGGGGGGTGGGGGCCTTCGTCGGGTTCCCCGACTCGGGGACACTTCAGAATGAAAGGCTGCCCAACACCCTCATATTCACTGCTGCCTGACTCCGAGGTGATGTCAAATGTATCTGGTGTGTGTGTGTGTGTGTTGCGTATGTAGATGTATATATGTATATGTGGGTATGTCACACAGTGTTTGCCTTCAAGTAGCGCCCGCAGAGCCGCCCCCAAGCGCCTATGCAGAAAGCCAGAATGATTGCACAAGTAGCGAATAGTGGAAGACCAAGAAATTGTGCACGTTTTCTAGCGTAATCTAATCTGTGTGGCTGGCTGGGCGTCCGCATGCCGCACGTGCGGTGACCGAAAAGGCAACTTGCTCCGCAGAGGTCGAGTCGACCTGGAGGAAACAAGTATCAAGTATCATCAAGTATTTTTTACACATTATTCTATTCTGACACACGGTCTATCTGCATTCTTGGGGTCTTTTCTCATGATGATAAAAAGCTGAGAGTCGGTAGACCTGTTGTGGTTGACATGGAAAGCTTCTGTTCTTCTCATGTTTCGACGTCCCCCCCCCTGTTATACACTAAAACTTGCCCACTGTAATGCTCTATCAGTCTGGGCGTGCAACTCTACGAGGGATCCCCCATTTGGCATGGGGTAGAGGCCTGATTCCAGCGTCGGGGATCCCAGTCCCCCGACGGATTATTTCCACGTCGTCATCACCGTCATCTCCATCGTCTTCAACGTTACAGCAACCACCACCATCAGGCACATGGAAGCGATCCCACCCCTTTGAGTTACCACCGTGGGTGGAGCCCCGCAAGACACAAGGCACTATCCACTTTCTCGGTCCCACGCTCGATGGCCTCCCCGCGTTTCTGAATTTCCGAAAGGGCCTAGAACACTTGACCAACATCGGCGCAAGCCACAAGAAAGTGGTGGAAGTTACAGATCTTCGAGACTTTGCCCCACGTACGACACTAAGCGTGGAGGGTGTGGAGTGGGTGCAGTTCCCGTCTTGCCTCTCGGAGGATCGGCTGCTGGCCGAGGACCGGGGCCAGGTCGAGGCTTTTGTTCGGGGTCCCTACTTTGATGAATGTGCTACTATCGTTCAGCGGCAGACGGGGGCTGCGAGGGTTGTGCCGTATAACTACCGTCATCGAAGACTTGATGAGGTATTTTCTCCATTCTCTTCCATCCGTCTTAGTTCCTTCTCCGTCTCGGTGAGAGGAAACGAGAAAGGGAACGGTCGAATGTATGCTAACCAGTTTGCTTTCAGAACGCGGACCTCCACGATCCATA
>Ga0247760_1002866_pt1 | contig 12211 bp, 11 predicted proteins | sample UWRJL171409R4_FD_179936 | JGI IMG/M metagenome (GOLD analysis project Ga0247760, IMG submission 179936) | Plant litter microbial communities from Arlington Agricultural Research Station in Wisconsin, United States - UWRJ-L171-409R-4 | ecosystem: Environmental > Terrestrial > Plant litter >...
GCGCCCGTGTTCCGTTGGTATTGCGTCCTAACGCTCGGGCGCATCGCTACCTTCGGGTCGGTGATCGTGGCTGCGGGCGCACCGCGGCTGATCTTTCAGGCGGCAGTGTTCTCACTCGTGAGCAACGCGGTGATCTGCTCGGTGCTGGTCAAGACCGTGGGCTTCAACGGCCCAGCCATGGGCACGGCGCTCGCGTTCATTCCCTCGGTGATCTACTACTGCGTGTGCATCGCGGCCGCGACCAAGCTCTCGGTGCGCCAGATTTTTCCACTGTTCGGCTTCTTGCGCGTGCTCGGCTTGACGTGCCTGGCCTCGCTGCCGGCTTGGTGGTTCAAGTCGGCCGTCGACTGGCCCGCCGCGGCTCGCTTGCCGGTCGAGGCCGCTTTGGTGCTGGGCACGTTTGCGCTGCTCGGCACCCTGGCTGGCACGATCCAGCGCCCTGACTGGGCTTTCCTGGCAAATTGGCTCAGGCTGCGTATGCTGCGCGAGAGCTGAAAGACGATGGCAAAGCTCCCGCGCCTGATCAGTTTGGTTCCGCAACGCTTCGAAGACGGCGGTTTTTCCGGCGTGCCACGCTTCGATTGGGAGCTCCGCCGAGCGCTGCCCGAGATCAACAGCGTCAATACCAAATGGAAGACGCAGGCTTGGCTGCGCTGGCTGGCTTTTCGCGAGCCCGATGCGATCGTGATCACGGGCAACGAGACCTCGCTGATGGTACCGGATGCGCTGCGCACGGTAGTGGTTCACCACGGCTGCGCGCAGACGCATTTCGATCGCGACCCGGCCTGGCGCGGCAAGATGGAGCGCGGCTTCTGCAAGGCGCAGCGGGACATGTACCTACGGCCGAATCGCTGGTTCGTCTCGCCCGCGGCCTGGACAGCCCAGCAATTTTCGCAGCATCACGGCGTGCCCGAAGCTCAAGTATTGCCGAGCTGGGTCGAAACCATCGAACGGCGCGCGGCCAACAATGCTCGTCCGGTCGTGCTCGGTGATTTTCGCACCGTGAACAAGGGCAGTGACGTGATCGCGCGGCTGCGGGGTGCCGTGGGCAAGATCGATTTTCGAGTCTTGTCGTTCACCTACGAACAGCGCAAAGAGGTCTACGCGAACGCCGATGCCTACCTGTGCTTGAGCATGTCGGAGGGCGGCAGCTTCTCGGTGTCCGACGCCGAAGCCACCCGCTTGCCGCTCATCACCACGGACGTCGGCAACTACCTCGAGTACACCGAGAGCCAGGTCATCCCCTGGCAAAAGCGCGACGACACGGCCTTCCTCGAAAGCGCGCTGGAGCGGGCCTTGTCCTCGGCTCGCGGTCCCAGTTTCTTCGAGAGCTGGACGTTCGAGAAGTGGCGGAAAGCCTGGCGCACGCTGCTCGAGCAGGTCGCGGACGTGAAACACCGAGAGCCGCTGCTAGGAGCACCCGGGTGAGTCTCACGCACTGGTTCTTGCCCGCGCAAGGTCGCCTGTCGGCGGATGATTTGGCGCTGCTCACGCGCGTCGCGTCTGCTCTTCCGCCGGACTTTCGCGTCGGCCTCTTGCATCCCGCTCGCGAGGACGTGCGCGCGTCCAAGCGTTTCGAGGCGATCCCGAGGCGGAGCTGGGATCTGCGCTTTCGCAGCGCCGAGCGCTACGACGTGCTGGTGGCCGGGCGCGTGCCGGGTTTCGCCGCGGATGGCGCGCCGTTTCGGTCAGCGCTGGCGTCTTGCCAATTGCTGATCTCGCTCGACGCGGTTTCGCCGCCGGCGTCTGGCCCAGAGCCACTCCAGCAGCTTTCGGTCGCAGACGGCACGTTGCGAGTTTATCGCGGGGAGCTCACCGATCCGCTGTTACGCGTGGACGACTACCCGACCGGAGTGCGGCCGATCCTGGCAGATCTGAGCTCGCTGCACGACGTACTCTCGCAGATCGACGCGGCCGGCCTGCCCTTTCATCTCGGCATCGTGCCCGCGCTGCTCGACGAACGCATGGTCACGTTCCTACGCGGCCTGCCTTCGCTGGTCGTGAGCATGCACGGCTTCGAGCACGGCTACGCCAAGCACTCACAGATCCTGATCCAGGCAGCTGACCCGCTCAACCAGCGCGGCACGGTGACGGGCTTCGATGAGTTTTCCGGCCAAGCTTACGCCGAAATCTTGCACAAGATTCACGCCGGGCGTGAGCTGCTCGAGTCACGCTTGGGCCAGCTGCCGCGGAGCTACATTCCACCTTGCAACGCGGGCAACCGCAGCACCGGTCGCGCGTTGCTAGCGACCGGCTTCGAATACGTACTGACCGAAAAGCCGATCCCCGGCTGTGAGCTACCCAGCATCCGCTCCGATTTCTACGACCGCTCCTCGGGGTTTCCGGCGGATTGTCGGCCGAAGGTGGCGTCCCTGCACGCCACCTGGGAGGCCGACATGCTCCGCGCAGGGGACAGCCAGTCGTTGCCTCGCTTTCTCACGGCGCTGGTCCAGCAGCGCGCGCGTGCGCGCGCGCACGTCGCGAGCGTCGCGGGTGAGCTCGCGCGCATGCTTGCGCGCGGTTGAGTCAGCGCGTGATGCGCTCGAGTACGACGCGGCGTGCGCGCGGCTTCGTGCTCCCGATGCGAAATGCCTGCTCGACGCGCAGCGCTTCGCTTTTGGCTAGCGGCAGGGTGCGCGCGTGAATCACCGCTAGCGGCTGTCCGCGCGTGACTCGCTCGCCCCGCTGCGCGCAGAGCTCGATGCCAGCGCTCGGGTCGACCGCTTGATCGGCGCGCGTGCGTCCGGCACCGAGCGCGATGCCCGACATGCCCAGGCTGTACGCGTCGCATTCGCTCACGTAGCCCGAGCGTCGCGCCAGAACCTCGAATTTGGCCTTGGCATTGACCAAGCGCTCGGGCTGCTCGACGGCGCGCAGGTCTCCGCCGTGCGCCCGGACCATGCGGCTGAAGCGGTCGAGCGCGGAGCCATCCGCCAACGCGCGTTCGAGCCGAGCCCGCGCGGCTTGCAAGCTGCGCTCGGCTTTGCCGAGCACCAGCATTTCCGCGCCCAGGGTCAGGGTCAGCTCGCGCGTGTCCGCCGGGCCCGCATCGCGCAGGATTTCGATGGCCTCGCGCGTCTCCAGGCCATTGCCGATGGTGCGGCCGATGGGCGCGTCCATGGCCGTGAGCAACGCCACCACGCGCTTGCCCGAGCCAGTGCCCACGCGCACCAGCGCCTGGCCTAGCGCGCGCGCCGACTTCAGATCCTTCATGAACGCGCCTCGCCCGACTTTCACGTCCAAGACCAAGCCGTCGATGCCCTCGGCCAGCTTCTTGGACAAGATGCTGGCTACGATCAGCGGGATGCACTCCACGGTGGCGGTGACGTCGCGCAGGGCGTAGATCCGGCGATCCGCGGGCGCGAGCTCGGCGCTCTGGCCAATCATCGACGTCCCCACGTCACGCACCACGCGCTCGAAGCGCTGCGCTTTGAGCTGCACTCGGTAACCCGGGATGGCCTCCAACTTGTCGAGCGTGCCGCCGGTGTGCCCCAAGCCTCGGCCGGAAATCATCGGCACCGCCACGCCGCACGCGGCGACCAGCGGCGCAAGACAAATGCTGATCTTGTCTCCGACGCCGCCCGTCGAGTGCTTGTCGATTTTGACGGCTTTGACCGACGGTAGGCGCAAGACTTTGCCCGAGTGCAGCATGGCCTGCGTCAACGCCACCGTCTCGCCGTCGCTCATGCCGCGCGCGAACACGGCCATCAGCCAGGCGCTCATCTGATAGTCAGCGACGGCCCCGGCGCTGAACTGCTCGATGAAATCACGGATCTCCGCGGCTGAATGCGTGCCACCGTCGCGCTTGCTCCGGATCATTTCGACCGGATTGAATGGGCCTTTCATGGATTGGGCGAAGCGTACTACTTTACGGAGAACTCGTGGAACGCGCGCTCGGTAGGCCCAAGGGCAAGTTCACTCAACATCGGCGGCTAGATCGGCTGCGCGAGATCCTGGAAAAGCACCCGCGCGGCATCTCGCTGTACGACTTGGCCGATGCGCTCTCGGTGACCGTACGCTCGATGCGCCGCTACCTGAAGGAGATCGAGCGCGAGTACGATTTGGAGAGCGTGCCCGCCCGCGGCGGCGGCCCGCTCTTGTGGAAGGTGCGCTCCGGTGAAATGCCGCGCAAGGTCGAGCTGCGCCGCACCCAAGCCTACGCGCTGCTTGCGGCGCGGCGGCTGTTCGAGCCGATGCGCGGCTCCGCCCTGTTCGAGGAGATTGATCTGGCAGTGGGCAAGCTCTTGGCCTTCGCGCAGCGGCCAGGCCGGGGACCGAACGCGGGTCTGGCCGATGCGCGACTCGAAGATCGCTTCCTCTACCTGCCGCACGCGCCCAAGAACTACGCGGAGAAGACCGAAGAGCTGGACGATCTGTTCCAGGCCGTGTCCGACCTTCGCCCCTTGCGATTGTCGTACAAGAGCGCGTTCAAGGCGGACGAAGAGCGAATCACGATCCACCCGTACGCCTTGGTGCTGCACCGGGACTCCGTGTATTGCGTCGGCTTTCACGTGGAGAAGGCCGACGTGCGCACGTTCGTGCTCGATCGCATGCGTGACACCGAATGCGCGACCACCGAGCGCTTCGATTTGCCGGCTGATTTCCAGATCGATCAATACTTCCAGGGTGAGTTCGGGATCTGGAAGGATCCGAAGCCGCACCGGATCGTGATCGACTTCGACGCGAAGGCCGCCGAGTACGTCCGCATGCGTAAAGTTCACGCATCGCAGAAGCTTGCGGCAATCGGCGGTGGCGGCGTACGGCTGACGATGACCGTCGGCAACCTGAACCAGGTCGTGTCTTGGGTGCTGGAGTGGGGCGCGCGGGCCAAAGTCGTGGAGCCCGAGGAGCTCGCTGAGCGCGTTCGCGAAGAGCTGGAGGGCGCCCTGGCTCTCTACGCAGGCAGCCCGAAGCGCCCTCGGAAGCCCACGAAGAGGTGAGCGGGCCACCGCGGCCAGCGGCGGACTCGTTTCCGGCTGGGTTGGGTTTGCTCACTATTGCGGCGAAAGTGCCACGCCCTGGCTGCCAAACCGGCCTCCGGGGACCGGAAGCGACAAGAAACGGAGCAGCGGCTCATTGAGCACTAGTTCCGTGACGATTCCGTAGTATAGGGACTCGGTGCGATGCATTTCGGGAACGATCTCCGTTTCCGCGGATGCGCGCTACGTTTAGGTGGATCTAATGGCTGATGGTAAAATTAAGAAGTTGACTGACAAGGGTTTCGGTTTCATCGAGACCGCAGGCGGGGAAGATCTGTTCTTCCACATGTCAGCCGTTGAAGGCGTCCGTTTCGAAGACCTCCAGCAAGGTCAGGCCGTTTCGTTCACGAAGGGCCAGGGCCCCAAGGGTCCGCGCGCCGAGAACGTCAAACCGAGCTGATCGGCTGTGACGGCCTCGGCCGTCCGTGAAGCGGGAACTTTTGCCTAGCAGAAGTTCCCGTTTTCATTTTGTGCGCAGCAATGGACGGAGAGGTTCTGTCGAGAGCGACGGAGACGTTCTGGCGAGAGGGGGAGGGGGGCGATCGCGAGCCAGCATCGCAGCTCGCGCCGCGCTGAGTTCCCGCTCTTGGCCGCTAGCGCGCCGCTTGGGTGCGGTACTGGCGATAGTGACCGAGCACCTTGACCACGTAGTCTTGCGTCTCTTGATACGGCGGGATCCCGCCATAACGCATGACCGCTCCTTCGCCGGCGTTGTAGGCGGCGATCGTGAGCTGAATGTCGCCGTTGAACAGGTTGGCCAGCACGCGTAGGTAGCGAACGCCGCCGAAGATGTTCTGGCGCGGGTCGAAGGAGTCAGTGACCATCATGCGCTCCGCGGTCTCTGGGATGAGCTGCATCAGGCCACGGGCGTTGGCGGGTGACACCGCGCGCGGGTCGAAGTCACTCTCGACGCGGATTACGGCGCGCACCAGCTCTTCTGGGATTTGATACAGGGTGGCCGCTTGCCGGATGTACTCGTCGTAGCGGCTGAAGCGCTCGGGCGAGTCGTCGCTGGGCATGAAGACCGCGGCCTTGCGCTCCTTGGCGTACAGCTTGGCGCCTTGCGCCGGGCGGCTGGTGAAGCTGATCGTGCCGTCGGCGTCGACCTGCCTGTAGATGTCCGCGTGCCCCGTCAGAGCCGTAGTCGACACAGCGAGCCCGCCCAGCGCCGCCCAGAGCAGCCGAGTCCATCGAGAAGCGGGAGGCAGCGGGGACGAGGCAGGGGCAGTCTTCATGCTGGAGACACAATTGTAGCGGGCTTCGCGCTGACCAGTCCAACAAACGCGCCCCAGGCTCGCTACATTCCCGTCGGCGCCACCCCTCCCACATTCTCCCTCTTGGTGCGCCGCGCCGCACCGCACGCCTTCGCCGGGCGCGGAAAGGACAGTTCAGCCGCCTGCTGCCTCTTGGTTTCTCCCTCATGGTGCGCGCGCCACGCCGTCGCGCCGCGCACGGGAGGGGGCAGCTCAGCCGCCCCGCCAGGTCTCTCTCTTGGTGCGCACCGCGCCGCACCGCCGTCGCGCCGGGCGCGCGGCAGACAGTTCAGCCGCCTTTCGTCTCTGTTCTCTCTCTCCCTCTTGGTGCGCGCGTAGCGCCGCACGCTTTCGCGCCGGGCGCGCGGAAGACGGTTCAGCCGACTGCCCGGAAATACGTCGAGCTAGCTGACTTTGGCACGATCAGATCACGATCAGCCAAAGAGATGGAGACCTACAAAGGCTGACCGAACAGGCGCGTGCTTTCCGCGGGCGCAGCGCGGGCGGCCCAGCGCCGCCGTCCGAGCGTGCGCCAAACGAGAGTCTCCCCGCCCGCGCGCCGAAGGCGCCGCGCGTCCTTACTCACGGACGCAACAAAACGCGCCCACGCACTCAGTCACTCACGCCCTCAGTCATCACCAGTCAAGTACGTGTAACTGCGCAAAGACTCTTCGTAGTGCTGCATCAGCGTGCGCATCTGCACATTCGTGAGGCGGCCGGCGCTGGTCGCGCGCTCTGCTTGCCGGCGCACGGCTTCGACCATGTTTTCCGGGACGTACTCCACGTAGCGGAGCACGTCCGTCACGCTGTCGCCCTTGATCACGTGGCGGATCTGGTAGCCCTCGTCGCTCAGCGCGACGTGCACCGCGTGCGTGTCACCGAATAGGTTGTGCAGATCGCCGAGGATCTCTTGATACGCGCCGTTCAGGAACATGCCGAGGTAGTACGGCTCCTTCTCGTCGAAGCGGTGCAGATCGAGCGAGCCCTTCACGTCTTCGACGTCGATGAAGTGATCGATGATGCCGTCGCTGTCGCAGGTCAGATCGGCGAGCTTGGCCGGCACCGTCGGCTCTTGCTCGAGGCGATGGATGGGCATGATCGGGAAGAGGTGGTCGATGGCCCAGATGTCCGGCGCTGACTGGAACAAGGAGAAGTTGCAGTAGTAGATCGCGGACATGTTCTGCTCGAGGTGCTGCAGCTCCTCGGGCACGAAGCGCAGACGCCTCAGCGTGTGGTGGATCTTCTCGCAGCAGTTCCAATACAAGCGCTCGACTTGAGCGCGTTCGCGCAGGCCGAGGTAGCCGTACTTGAACAGGCTCTGGCCCTCTTCTTTGGCCTGGCTGGCGTCGTGGTAGCTCTCCTGCACGTTCTTGGGCTGAATGCCGCAATAGGTGTCGAACAGCTCCTTCAACAGGCGATGTGACTCGGGCTTGGGTTCGACCGGTTCACCGAAGCGCACTTCGTTCGCACCCACGACCTCGAACACGAGCACCGAGTGATGCGCGGCGACTGCGCGGCCGCTCTCGCTCACGATCGTCGGCACCGGCACGTCCGCTTTGACGCACGCGGCTTGAACGTGAGCCACGACGTCCGCCGCGTACTCTTCGAGCTGGTAATTCTTGGAAGCGTGAAAATCGGTCTTCGAGCCGTCGTAATCGACCGCGAGGCCGCCGCCGACGTCGATGTAGCCCATCTTGCAGCCGAGCTTGGCCAGCTCGACGTAGATGTTCGACGCTTCCTGCATCGCGTTCTTGATCGGAATGATGCTCGAGATCTGGCTGCCGATGTGAAAATGCAGGAGCTGCAAGCAATCGAGCAGCTTGAGTTCGGCTAGGCGATCGACGACCTCGATCATCTCCGAAGTCGTCAAGCCGAACTTCGCGCGGTCGCCGGCCGAGTCCGCCCAACGCCCCACGCCCTTGGTGGTCAACTTGGCGCGCACTCCGAGCAAAGGCTTGATGCCGAGCTTTTCGGAAGCCTTGAGCACGATGTCGAGCTCTTCTAGGCGCTCGAGCACGACGATCACCGTCTTGTCGAACTTCTGCGCGAGCAGGGCGGTCTCGATGTAGCTCGAGTCCTTGTAGCCGTTGCAGATGATCAGGCCGCCCACGTCTTGCATCGCGGCGAGCGTGATCAAAAGCTCGGGCTTGGAGCCCGCTTCGAGCCCGAAGTTCCATTGCCGTCCGCTGGCCACGACCTCTTCTACGAGGTGACGCTGCTGGTTGACCTTGACCGGAAACACGCCGCGGTAAACGCCCGCGTACTCGTACTCCGCGATCGCTTTCTGAAATGCTTCGTTGATCAAACGAATGCGGTGGCCAACGATATCCGGGAAGCGGATCAAGAGCGGCAGCTCGAGGCCGCGGGCCTTCAGGTCTTGCGTCAGCTCGAACAGGTTGATCGTCTTGCCCTGATCGGGGCTAGGCGTGACTTCGACGTGGCCGCGCGGGTTGACGTGGAAGTACGGCGCGCCCCAACCTTGGATCTGGTAGCGCTGCGTGCTGCGCTCGGTCGACCATTCACCCGGGCCGTTGTCGATGTCGACGCTCAGGCGTCGGGTGGATTCCGCATCGGGAGGCGTGGGCGAAAAGCTGACGTGTTGTGCCATTGGTGTTTTGGTGCCGCGGAATATAGCCGGTAACGCCGGCTCGGGGGACCGAATATTCGGTGTCTTCCCTGTGGCGTTCTGGGGCTGAGCCAGCCGCCAAAACAGCGGGCTTTCGGGTCTATCCCCGATCGGTACACGTGCCTGTGCCCGCGTCCGTGCCCGGCGTCTTCCTGCTCTCTCCAAACGCCAACCATGTCCTTCCGTCGCGCCGCACTGGTGCACGCGAGCTGCTTCGAGGCAGCCAAGAAAGACTGGAGAGATCGGGCACGGTCACGGGCAGGGCAGGTTTCCGGCGGGCGAGTTCGGGTTCGAGCTCAGTTCCAAAACACCTTGGGCAAGGCGGACCGGTGCCAGAGCGCCAGAAAATCCATGGAATATGCCACCGTGATGTGGACGAGGAAGCCGGAGTAGATGCTGCGCGTCCGCATCGCGAGCGAACCCAGGACGATGCCTGCGACGATCGCGCCGTGCGCCTCGAGGTACGGCTTTCCGTAGTGGATCATGCAATACGGCGCTGCCATCACGAAGATGGCGCTCGCCCCCATCGATTTCCGCAGCGCACCTACGATCCAACCGCGGAAGAACAGCTCCAGGCAGAAGAACTGCAGCCCGTAGATCGCCTCCCACAACCCGAAATCGAACCAGCTGCGCGAGGCGAGCTTGTAAAACGGGTAGTAGTTGCCGAAATCGGGCTGCCTCGAGACGAGCACCATGGCTGGGATGACGACGGCCAGGCACAGCCCGTAGATCCACACGTGCTTGAAGAAACCGCGGCCCCGCAGGCCCATGTCGAGCAAGCTGTCCTTTGGGAAAAGCAGCTTCCAAAGCGGGAACGGGATCAGCACGTAGCCGATCACGCGCGCGATTACCCACCAGCAGTAGCTGTAGAACTCGTCGTATTTGACCATCTGCAGGCGCGGGTGCCCGTGGGCCTCCAGCTCGAGCAACCACGGCCGCAACCAGCCGTCGTAGAAGCTGCGGCCGCCGTAGTACTCCTGCAGCGTGAGCACCATGGCCACAATCAGCAAGCATGCGGCTGGCCTGCGAAAGTCCAGCCCGCCTTCGCTGCGCGCCGCGTCCGCTTCCGCGTCGAGTTCGCGCCAAGTTTGCCGGAAGAACCACCAGACCAGCGGCGCCATCGCGGCGATGATCGGGATCGGCAAGAGCGCCTTGATCGGCGGGTAGCCGAGGAAGGAGTCGAACCACGAGAGCGAGGTGAGGTGCGTGGTCGGTAAATGCACGGGAGCCACGAAATGCCGCACCGGCAGCGCGAGCATAGTCTCAGCCGCCCTGCGCGATTTCGGCCGCCCGGGCCAAGCGGAGGAGGCTCTTCTCACGGCCGAGCACGGTCATGACGTCGAACAAGGGCGGGCTCGCGCTGCGCCCAGTGAGCGCCACGCGCACCGGCTGCGCCACGTCTTTCATCGTCAACCCCGAGCTCTCCACCCACTGCTTGAGCGCGGCCTCGAGCGGCTCGGCTTGCCAGGGGGTCACGGCCGCGAACAAGCCGCCGAGCGCGCCGAGGTGCGGAGCTGCGGCAGGTGTCAGGAACTTCTGGCGGGCCTTTTCGTCGAACTCCGGCGGCTCGCGGAAATAGAAATCCAGATCGAAGGCCGCGTCGACCAGCGTGCGCGCTCGCTCGCGGACGCCCGGGATCGCCTGACGAAGCAGCGCCTCGTCCGGGGTCTCGATGCCGCGCTGGGCCAGAAACGGCTTCACCCAAGCGACGTATTCATCGAGCGAGGTGAGGGCGGGCTGCTTGAGCTGCTCGAAGGCCACGTCGGCGAACTTCTTCTCGTCGAATTTGCCGTCGCCCTTGTTCACGTGATCCCATGAGAAGAGCTGGATCAGCTCTTCGCGGCTGAAGATTTCCTTGTCGCCCGAAGACCAACCGAAGCGTACCAGGTAGTTGAGTACGCCCATCGGGCTGAAGCCCTTGTCGCGGTATTCCTTCACGCTGACCGAGCCGTTGCGCTTGCTCAGCTTCTCGCCCTTGGCCGACAGCATCATCGGCAGGTGGGCAAACTCAGGCGGTTCCCAGCCGAACGCGCGGTACAGCAAGATCTGTTGCGGCGTGTTGCCGATATGATCGCGGCCGCGGGCGACGAGCGTGATCTGCATCAGGTGGTCGTCGATCGTCGCCGCCAAATTGTAGAGCGGGTAGCCGTCGGTGCGCATGAGCACGAAATCTTGCTGGGCCGAGTTCGGGGTGCTGATGAAGCCGAACACTTTGTCGGTGAAATCGGTGCTGCCCGTGCTCGGTGAGCGAAAGCGCACCACGAACGGCAGGTCTGGCTGATCCTTGCGATCGCGGCAGGTGCCCGGGTACACGAAGTTCGCCTTTGGGTTCCGCAGCTTGAGCGCCTCACGTTGCGCGTCGAGCTCTTCCTTGGTGCAGTAGCAACGATAGGCTTTGCCCGCGCCGATCAGTTGTTCGGTATGCGCCCGATACAAAGCCTTGCGCTCGCTTTGGAAGTACGGTGCAAACGGTCCCTCGACCTCGGGTCCCTCGTCCCACTGCAAACCGAGCCACTTCAGGTCGTCCAACACCGCTCGCACGCTCTCGATGCTGGAGCGTTCCTGGTCGGTGTCCTCGACCCGGAGCACGAAGGTGCCGCCCTGGCTCTTGCACCAAAGCCAAGTAAACAGGGTGGAGCGCACGTTGCCGATGTGCAGGTAGCCGCTCGGGGAAGGCGCAAATCGCATCCTCAAAGTCATGGGGCCGCGGTTAGCATGCACGCCTTCTGACGTCACCGCGCGTCGGCGCGGCCCATTTCGTCGGCTTTTGGGCCGGACTGCACTTCCAGTTGCAACAACCCCTCCCGCTTGCTAGAAACCGCGCCCTTCGTATGGCCCGCCTCGGGCCGGAGCCAGGATCATGAAAAAGACGCCCGTCAGCCAAGTCAAAGAGCGCTTCGAGTCGAAGGAAAAACTCGTCGCCGCCGTGCAAAAACTCGCCACTGCTGACCTCTGGTCGGATCGAGTGAACTCGGCGAAAGGCCTCGGCCGCGTCTCGAACGCCAAGCTCGTTCGCTTGCACGATACCCTGACCGACGCCAAGAAGCGCTTCGGTAGCCGCGACAAGCTGATCGGCTCGATCGTCGAGCTGAACAAGCGCGTCAAGGACAAGGGCTTTGCCGCCAAGCTTGCCGCTTACCCGTTGCCGCAACTGCTCGATCTGCACGCTGCCGCCACGCGCGCCAGCAAGCGCGCTGAAGTGGCTGCCAAGGCCAAGCCGGCCAAGGCCGAGAAGCCCGCCAAGAAGGCGGTCGCTGCGAAGCCGAAGGCTGCCAAGCCCGCCGCGAAGAGCGCCAAAGCCTGACTCGCTTCGGGAGCACTCGCGCTCCCGAGCTCTCTCGATTCGGCTATTC
>Ga0247760_1002867_pt1 | contig 12211 bp, 7 predicted proteins | sample UWRJL171409R4_FD_179936 | JGI IMG/M metagenome (GOLD analysis project Ga0247760, IMG submission 179936) | Plant litter microbial communities from Arlington Agricultural Research Station in Wisconsin, United States - UWRJ-L171-409R-4 | ecosystem: Environmental > Terrestrial > Plant litter >...
ACCTCCCTTTCCCCCCCCTTTTTTTTTTAAAAAAAAATGGAGCCATCCTCATAAGGCCATAGGGCTTTCGTGTCTTGCAGGGGACCCGAACGGGGCGCGGGAGCGGTCAACTGGGCGGCTGAGTAAGGTAATGCCCGATATCCCACTGCAACGAGTAAAATAAAAAATAAAATAAAAATGGAGAGAACTTTGTGCTGGAGCCCAATGGCAAGGTGCCCCCCAAAAGTAAGACTTGGGCGATGCTGTTAGTAGTGTTTCCATTCGTGTGTTTTAGAGTAGTCCCCCTATAGGCGCACAAAGTCGATGCCTGGCACAAATGCCCTGGCTCGCTCGCCTGGCTTCTGGGTTTCCACAAGCGAAAATGGACCCAATGCTACAGTGCTACAGCGCCCCACAGCACTCTTTTTTTCCCGCCTCTTTCAGCATGGGACATTCCAAGCTGCACACAACATTTTGTCTCCGTCGCCTTCGCCCTTCGCTTCCATCTTGTCCGCCATCAGCTGGGGTCTGAGGCGTGACGCGCAAAGCAAGAGAAGGGAATGCAGAGGGAAGAAGAGAGAGAGACAGGCAGCAACTTTTTACAGCTCAATTCGGCCAAATCCGTTGGGTCCCCCCCCCCCCCCCCCAATTTCCATTTTTGCTGTCATCAAATCTGATTCCCGCTACCTATCGGATGCCATCTAACTACCACGTACCTTATCGACATGGGGCATGGGATCTGCGCACTGATGTTCTCTATCCAAGGTTGTGCATGGAAGTTAAGTGCAAGCTCATCATATTTTTTTTCTTGCGTTGCTTGCATGCTTGCTTCCACGCTAGGCATCACCATTTCTACATTTATGCTTCCGTGTGTTTCCCTGTTTCTCCCCCCTGCGCTGCCCCGTGTCATGGACTTTGCGGGAGAAACCTACCTAACCATACCATGCCCATAGGTCAATAACGTACTCGGCCCCCAAACAACTGGGAAGAAAAAGCCCACAATCCACAACGCAGCAAGCACCCTAGCCTAGGTGCTAACAAAACAAGGACCCAATCACAGCGATTTAAACAGTGAAATCGGGTCATCTTTTTCAGGATCCGCGCGTTACCTGATTTGAGTGGTCTCGATTATCGCGGCGAGGAACAGAGCTAAGACTAGGTAGTGTCTGGTACGGGTACGTGTATCACCCGCTGCCGTTCGGTTCCACAGCTCGGATCCTTCACGGCGGTCTTGACACTCATTGACGTGTTGTTGTACACAAATGAGATCCCGGCAAGTGTGGAACTCTCTGATTTACCTACCTACTTAGTGTGCAGGTAAGGGTTTCGTGATTTTTGGCTTTGTACTCGGTGCTGAGGAATATATGTCTCTCGTCAAGAGATGCCCCAAAAACCACACACACAATTGACCTTCCTTCTCCAAGATATCAATTTTTATTATTATTTTCATTATCTGATCGCAGCTGGTTCCGGTTCCTCGCAGATTGATCCGACACCTAGAATGGGGATGGGATACAGATACTCGGGATTCGGCTCAACTGTTTATTAGGGAGAGGGAGAGGGTGCGCACAAGCTTTTCCAGCTCTGGCGGCGGAGGTATCTTTGTCATGGATGTCTGGCGTGCGTGTCTACTGTAACTAGGTACCGAGGCGGGGGAGAGGGGGGGGCCAGGCCCGGGTTGGCTGGCAAAGCCTCCCGTTCTGGTTCAGGCATCTACCTACTAGTTTCTAACCTACCTACCTTACCTCCTCCCGTTACCCCCGTCTGTTCCATAGCCGGGAGTAGGAGGAGGAGGAGGAGGAAGAGGCAGAGAGGGCACTAGGCAAAATCCCACGTGGCACAATGCATACATGCCCATACATTGTAATTGATAGCGCCGCCGTGCGTAGGCCCTGTTTTGACATCAATCGGTCGGACGGTCCAATATACCGGAGCCTGCTTCGTACCCTTGTTGATAATAGCTAGGGCACGTCTCAATACACTACACTGCACTACACTATACTACACTACACTATACTACACTACACTACTGCGTACACTGCAAAGGCAGGGCGCTGGGAGGGAGGGAGAGGGGGGGGAGGAGGAGACAGGCCCGTCCCACCACACCTACCTTACCTACTTTACCTACCTTACCTAGCTACCTAGCTACCTAACCACCTAGCCTATAACCAACCAACCCATCCCTATTCTACAAGGTGCAGTGCAGTGATTTTCAAGGCGCATTAACATGTACCTACTTCCCCGCAAACGCACAGGTCTAGATTGAAACAAAACCCACCTACATCTACAGATACAGATACCTAGTCGTAGTTCAATATAACTTGGCGTCAATATTGAAGGACAGCACAGGGACATGGAGAATTTGAAGAATGCCTCGCACGTGGAGTAAGTGAGTGAGTGGCTGCCTGTCGCCGCGGTCCTGCAGTTGAATTGAAGCAAAAGAAAAGTAGCAGGGCAGGCAGGACAGCTCTAGTCACTTCAATGTCAAAAAGTTGTGGCGTGGAAGGAAAAAAAAAAAAAAAAGGTCACGGCAGATGGATTTGTGTTGTTGACATCCATGTCTGGACAAAAAGATGTTGACACCCATGACGAAAAAGTCGGGACGGGACCATGCACAACCAAAATACGAATATCTGGGTTGCGCTAGTTACTGCGAGTAAATCCCAGAGAGGAAGATGAGGAGCTAACTAACAAGGAGGTGGCCAGCTCAGCTACCCTCCCGTAATTTTTTTTTTGTCTTAGCTGCGTGCCTAACCCTAACTTCGCTGGTCGCTCGCTCGCTGCAAGGGACTTGTGTCTAGATGGGCCTGTGTCTTTTTGTCCAACAACCCCAGCCGAGTGAATTCTGCCAGCGGCAAGTGGCGAGGTAAGGTATCCGTAGGCACGTAGGTAACCTGTCATTCCCCGACAACTTGCAGCAGGAACAGCAGCACGCAAAGAGGGGCCCGGGAACCTTGTTGGGCACCACGTCCCTCCCAGGGTGCCCTGCAGCCCCCATGGTTAGGTAAGGAAGGTTTGGAAACAGGGTTGCCGTTTTCATGTTAGGTAGGTAGTTAGAGAGAGGGAGAACGCCTTAGCTATGTCCGTTGAATTACCAATCAATTGGCTACTGCCTAGCTGTTCCTCCTCCTGTTCCTCATCCACTGAATGCAAGCCATGATGGCCAAAATTCCATGCAAGACCCTGTTGTAAAACAATCAGTTTGCGAACTATCGCAATGAATACCCACAGGGTACGGAAAGTGGGGAGTGAAAGGGGAGAAGGGGGGGGGGGGGTGACGTACGCCGTAGTGATGATGAAGATGAATGCTAGAGAAGATCGATTGGCTGGCAGGATAAGTTCTCCGTTGGGACAATCGGTCAGCGGTGCATCCAGATTGCAGCCATGTGAGAAGCTAGCAGCCCCGTAGACGACGAGGGGGAGAACGATGCAGAGCACTGCCGTGAGCACCTCGGCAATAACAAGGAAGAGCCCGGGCAGACGCCGCACCCGCTTCTTCTTTGCATCAGCTAGGCCTGTTACCTCGGCAATGTTGAGGCCCACTGCGAGGAAAGCCTAGGTAAACACAAAAACGAATTAATCAGCAATTTGGTTACCTATTCTAGAAGGGAACTTGACGGATGCATGTCCCGTAAGGTACCAAGGTAGGTAAGGTGGGGCACGTAGAGTACCTAGGTAGGTAGGCAGGTTAGATCGAGGTAGGTTTGCATACCGCAACAAGTGTGCCTGCCATGGCGCCGCCATATCCAAAGCCAATTGTCGCCACATAGCTTGCAACGCCGATGGCGGCAATGCTGAAACCCAGGGAAAGCGAGTGGAGAACAATCTGGGCGACGGCAAAGCGTGCCGGGACTCGAGGGCGCGTCATCGTGGTAGGAGCAATTCACTTCAGCTTGCTACCACGTGTCTATCCGATGCCGAAACGCGCTGCGTGCGCCGCCGTTGTGTAACCTGGGGAAAGTGCGCAGCTGAGTGGGAGGAGAAAATCCTGTCGGGACTGGGACCTGATGACACTGACGTGAGAAGCCACCACATTCTTTTGTACTGCATACCCTGTTAGGCAATAAGGCAAATTCGCTGCTGCGCGCGAATCATCCCCATTTGTTCGTTGCGTTGCTGTTGTGTCCGCAATCTCGTTGAATCCCACAATGTACCCATAATGTATCCGCCCCCCCTCTCCCCCTTGCCCCGAGGAAAATGACTCGGGTCCCTAATGTTGAACAAGCACTGCAGCAGCCTATGAGAATCCACGCCCTACCGGTCCGCCTGCCGGCACGCCGCACTTGGCGGGGCGGTTTCAGCGATGGGCGTGGAATACCACCTGCCAATTGCAGGTCCGGGTGTTTTTTTACAAACCATCTGGCAGTTGCTGGCAGGCAGGTGTCTGTGCTATGTGGAACCCACGATTCCTCCCGCTGCTTCAACAAAAGATGGTGAGGAGAGCCCCACCTCGTGTCCCATTGTTCCCTGTCTTCAGCTTTGCGCCAGACATTCTTCTCTTACCCACCATAAACTTCTAGTCGCACAATGGCTCTACCTTGCCACACTGCAACTCGGCCCTCACCCTCTGTGACACCTGGTCCCATTTATCGAAAGCATCTTGCTCGGCGTCGAAAGCGTAAAGTGGTCGGTTCTGCCGAAAGGATTTCAATGCGTTAGTGTACAATGTACTCTCATGTTGTTTTTCTTTTCGTGCGCCCCGAAAATTGAGAGTTCTCACATAACATACCTTGATCTTGACCATTTCCGGATCAATTGGCCCATTGCCGCGGCCCTCATTTTTTAAAAGGTTGTGCCACCGATCCCTCAGATCCTCCCCGTGCGTCTGACTGACGCGGGTCCTAGGGAACCTCAACTTTTCGTACACCCGTGTCGCGACTCTGACTTGGTCCCTTGATGGCACCAAGCCAAGACAAACGGCAAGGACGCCGGCGCTCTCGCACGCCTGACTCGCCCCCTGTGCGGATGTCGGCAGATGTGCGTGACAGCTGTCGCCTAGCAAAACGATGCGGTGCGACTTGGGAGATACCCATGTAGACAGGGGCTTGCGGTAACAGATCTTCCAGTCCAGGCAGCGCTCAGTTGAGCGGATGGCGTCGCGGATGCGGGGATCAAGGTCGACAACGAGTCGGCGGACCTCGTTCATGTCGCCGGGCTGGAACCAGGACTCGGGAACGTCTCCGTCGTCCCTGTGCGTTAGGATCCAGTTGAATTCTCGCCCCCCACGCAGCGTGTTTTGTACCACATGAGTATCGGGTCCTATCCAGAAATTGACGCTGTCTCCGTCAAGGAGGAACGCGTTGCGGGCGGGGTCCTCTCGCATTTCCTGCGAGGGCTCAAAGTAGGCTCGGAAGCATGCATATCCGCTGGACACTGGGTCATCCCGCGCTCCGAGGACGAGGTTCCGAGCCAGTGACTTGATACCATCGCAAGCGACGATCACGTCAGCCTTAATCTCTAGTAAGGTCTCGGTTTCGCCCGTCGTCGTCTTCGTCGTCGTCGCGAGCGTGACGGAAGGTGTCGGGTCAGCATCGGCGTAAGCAACAACTTCGCTTCCCATACGAATGGGAATGTTTCGTTCTCGCACCCACTTGAGAAAGATGTCGTGGTAGTCCCCACGATGGCCGATATACCCAGCCATATCCATGAGGGGTTGTTCTGCCAGGATTTTCCCATCATGCCAGCGCCGTATCTTCATGGTCGGTGCCTGGTTTCCAATCTCCTGTATCTCCTTGATGTTGCATCCCCACCGGGCGAGTAATTTGTAAGCATTCTCACCGAGCCCGAGGGAGTCCCCCAAGCGTTGGAACTCGCGGACCTTGTCGAGCACAGCGACAACCTCGTGGCCGTGATGGTGGAGGGCGATGGCCGCTGCGCATCCCCCGAGTCCCGCGCCGACGATAATAACTGATAACTATGTCAATGCTGCCATGAACTTGGTAAAGAGGCCGATATGCATACCTCGCAGTGGTGGGTTATGGGGTGATGATAATCTTTGGTAAGGAGGTTCCGGGTCAGTTGGGCAACTCATCGTCGCACGCGTCCTGGCTCATAGGTAGGCGTATATCGAATTCTTGTAGAATGGATTGCCATGGGCAGCACGGGACGGGAGGGCGTTCCCTAAGTATCATCTGCTGGGGGGAGAGCTGGCCGTAAGTCGGACGAGGCAGTAATCATCCGGTCGGCGATTACACATCGGGTAAGAACGCTGGACGAAAGTGGGCGTGGACGGCTGTGCAAAAGTCTGGGGATGGGGATTGGGCCCATGCCGCCTCGTGAATGACCGATGCACGCACGACGGCAGTCGCAACCCACCCGCCGAGAATGGAAAGTACGTATCGACCAGCCAGATTTGATCCCGTTCTCCGTGGGGGGAAAAGCACTGCCGACATGTTACGCAAATGCTGCTTGCTGCAGCCCACCCCCCTCACGCATGTCGAATTTTTCATCCCATACATGCGGGGTAGGTATGTTGTTGTCCGAACCACGGGGGGTATTTCACTTTCTACCTTTTCGTAATGATAATACAATATTGATTTTTACTTTTTATTTCAAGGTTTTGCTCGCTCTAGGTCCCTTTCCTCTTTCTTTCTCTAATTTGAGGTCTCACCACCTAGGTGACTTACCTACTCAGATCGAGTTCAGCGGCCCCACGAGAGGCAACACACCGGCAGATCAAACATGGCTTCTTCTCATAGCTCCGCATTCCCCCCTCCTCCGCTCCTCTCCGACAAGTACTCGGGCATCCCGGAACGGCTTGCAGAAATCGGAGCCGAGACCAAAAATCGGCTCTTGTCGAAGCGGACTCTTCCCGAAAGCACACCGCGCCAACACAATGTCCCTCGCCTGCCACCCGATATATCGCGCGACGAATTCAGCCAGGCCATCAGCGAGCTTGAAAAAATTCTGGGCAATGATCATGTCGTCCTCAATGACCAGCCTCTGGTGGATGGCTGGTATGTTGAGCATCCGTGAGATTATCTGCAGTCCTGTGTGATTTTCGGCCATGGCCATATTTCAATGGTAGAGAGGTTATAGGCTGATAAGTTGTAATTTCCAGAAACACCCACGATGCATTTCACATTGCGCTTCAAGAAGATTTGGTCTCAAGTGCGGTGGTGTATCCCGGCACGGTCCAAGAGGTACAGGCAACGGTCCGCTGGGCAAACAAGCATCTGATTCCCATCTATCCCATCTCGATGGGTAGGAATGTTGGATATGGAGGTACAGCGCCACGGGTACCAGGGAGTGTGGTTGTTGATCTTGGGAGAAGGATGAACCGAATTCTCGATATCGATCCTGAGAATGCATCCTGTCTGCTGGAACCTGGGGTCTCGTACTTTGCTCTGTACGAAGAAATTCAACGGCGGGGGATTCCGCTTTGGATTGACACTCCTGATGTGGGTGGGGGCAGCGTGCTGGGGAATGCGATCGATAGAGGGGTTGGATATACTCCATACGGGGATCACTTTGCGAATCATTGCGGCATGGAGATTGTGCTTCCGAGCGGGGAGCTGTTGCGTACGGGAATGGGGGCCCTCCCGGGAAAAGACGGCGCGGATAACCCGACATGGCAGTCGTTCCAGCCGGCTTACGGACCCTACACGGACGGCATCTTCAGCCAGAGCAATTTCGGCATTGTAGTGCGCATGGGGATGTGGCTGATGCCAGAGGTTGGCCACCAGTCGTACCTCATCACCTTCCCTCGAGATGATGACTTTTCAGACATCGTCGAGATCATCCGGCCGCTTGCGCAGCAGCGTGTGCTGGGAAACATCCCACAGCTTCGACACGTTATCCAGGAGCTGGCGACGACAGCGCGTCCCCGGTCAGACTTTTACTCCGGGACAGGACCTATGCCGCGTGAAGTTATCCGCGAGCATGCTGCCGGTCTCCCTGTTGGCGATGTTGCCTGGGTATTCTACGGTACCCAATACGGCGACCCGGGAAGCATCAGCAAGCAGCTCGATATGATCAAAGCGGCCTTCTCCCGGATTCCCGGATCCCGTTTCTTCCTACCATCCGACCTGCCCGAATCACACTACCTCCACTCTCGCGTCAGTGTCTGCAGCGGTGTGCCCATCCTCCGCGAGCTCGACTGGCTCAACTGGGTGCCCAACGCAGCACACCTCTTCTTCAACCCCATCGTCCCAACCCGCGGCTGGGACGCACGCATTGTCCATGACATTATCGTCCGTCTGCACGCCAAATATGGTTTTGATCTACTGCCAACACTGTGTGTAGCCGGCCGCGAGATGCACTACATTGTCAACATTGTGTACGACAGGTCATCCGTTGGCGAGAAGCGCCGTGCTGCCGCCCTCATGCGGGAGATGATTGCCGAAGCGGCGGCGGAGGGGTTCGGAGAGTATAGGACGCATATTCTGTTTGCGGATATGGTAGCAGGGACCTATAACTGGGGCGATAACGCGCTGATGAGGTTCAATGAGACGATCAAGGATGCGCTAGATCCAAATGGGATTCTGGCACCGGGCAGGAATGGGATCTGGCCGAGGAGGTTTCGGGGCAAGGGGTGGGAGATTCGCGGGAGGGAGGTGGAGGAGGCGTTGGATGGGAAGGGGATTGGTCCGGCTAGCTGAAGGTTGGGAGGGAAAGAGCAGAGAGGGCAGGAGTAGAACAACATGATCTGACACCCTATCGGATAGTGTCCGCGACGTAGGAAGTTGGTTCAGAAATCTACACCCCAAACTGGGTTTGCCTCCTGAACTGACAGAACTCTCTAGCTACACCCGCGGGGTTTCCCACACCCTTTACCGTGAGTCGGCCCGTTCGTTGCTCGACACCTGACCGGGGATAGGGCAAGCAGAAGTGGCGATCAACCCCTACCTGCAACTCAATCTCGCGCAGCATGACCAGTGAGGCGCGGAAATAGCCCGACAACTTCGACCATTCAAACCTGAACAAGAGGCCACCACAAGCGAGTCTATTAACCTGCCGTGTGCGCGTCCTCTATTTTTGCAGCCGTGATGATTCGCAGCTTGCTTCAGCCGTCGCGCCTTCGGCGATGCTTTCAAATTCCCGCGTCGACGTGCAGCGGGACACGGAACGGGCCATACCCGCCCAGCACATGCATCCAAAGAAAAATCATGACTAGAATCGTCACGGCAAGCGAGGCGGCGGATCAGCTCATGCGCAGCTCCAAAGACACCTCGCTCGTCCGAAAACAGATCTCGACGGCAACCGGCTGCAGAAACTTAGCCTGGCCCTCGGCCGCACCCGCATTTGACCCGACATGAAGTTATTTGCGCGCATCGGCGGCGGTGGCGGCGACGATGTCGACACTCCCCCCCGTCGATACCCCGCTGCCCCCAGGATATCACCTCGTCTACCTCACGCCGACGGGGCTGGAGCGAGATTTGGGCGCCGATGGGTCAGACCGCACCTTCAATCCTCCTGCACTTTTCACGCGGCGCATGTGGCACGTACCTCCCCCTTATTTGTCCCAAGAACCCACCGACTTGCATAGTCCAAGCCGTGTCCCGCGCTTACCGACTGCTACGCAACAACGTTTTTAGGGCTGGGGGACGCATCTTGTGGCCTGGTCGGCCACTGAAAGTTGGGGAACCAGTTGAGGAACATACGACGCTGCTGGATGCAAAGAGCAGCCGTGGTGGGGGCGAGATGGTTTTGGTTTTGGCTGAGAAGCAATTTCGGGGAGAAAGGGGGCTGTCGGTTGTGGACCAGAGGTGAGTTTCCATTATTATCATGGGTAGATTGGGCGGCGGGTTTCGATGGCTGATGACTTTTGTGGGATCTTTAGATTATGGATCTTTCAGAGGGAAATGCTATCCTCAGGTCGCTGTCCCTGATTCGTCGTTCGATCACAGCGCGACAAGCCTTCCGCCGCCATACATCAAGTCCGAAATGCGAGGCATGGTGCCATACAGGGACCGGGAAAAAGCCGGGTTTCCCGAACGACACCTGAGCTGGCCCGCAGCGGCCTTATTTCGTTTTCTTTGCGCTGACCTTCAATGCTCATATGATTCATTACAATGAGGCGTGGTCGCGACATGTCGAGCGTCATCTGACCGTTGTTGTGCGTGGGCCGTTGATTGTCATCTGCATGACAGATTACGAGCGTGACGTGCACAGCGATAGCAGTAGAATCGAGGGAGAGCAGGCGTTGGAGGTCAGATTTTGGGCGACAGCTCCTGTTTATGTTGGCGAAATATATAAGATCACGACCTCTGAAGTTGTAGCTGGGACTGAGGCTAATGTTGGGGAACACAGTCTATTCCCTACTTGTGGAGAAAGGTGACAAAATTTGCAAGGCGGGTGAAGTCTTGTCGAGACACCGTGGGCCCGGAAACTAGAATGGTTCCAGTAACGGATGCATCGACACGCAGACAGACATCTCGGAAGTCTCGGGGCACATTGTGAGCCTGAGGCTTCATTCTGACACATCTTTCAGGCCTACGCAACTCTCATGGGTGATGGCGAGTTTTGTTGGATCCTTCTCAAGTTCTCAACACGAGGCCGGCCAATCCGGAACGCAAAACCGTGAGCCTGGTAGCCAGGCACAGCAAGCGTCCATTGGTCTTTTGCGTGTTCATCGGATGAGAAAGATTTCGGATAGCGACGCATCCACGCCGTTGGGTCATCCGAACTACTGAGTCCGACCAGGCCGCCTACGAACTCGCCCAACCGTTACGCATTATACCACTAAATCCTGGAGCCAAGTTTGCCCTGGCCAACCACGAATCAGTATTTGCTACCAGACAAAGAAATGCCTTGCCGTGTGGGGGTTCTAGAAGACAACGAACCCCTGTAAGTCATGCGTTGGTGCGGCGGAATGCCACGCGCGGACGTTACCGCCGCTCCCAAGCCACGCCGCTCCGACCTCTCTAACCAGGTTTCGGTCCTGATGACCAACGATGAATTGAAGATGAGGCAAACTTGCGAACTTGTGTTGAGCTGCGAGTTGGAGTATTTAGAGCCGCGATGCCCGGTGCTGTTTGGCCTTTTTTTTTTTTGGTCAACAAGCCAAGTTCAGTCAGTCCAGTCTCAAGCAATCAGTCAGCCAGATCGTCATCGTCAACCTGTCTTTACCTACAGACATATCAAACACTTCCCAGAAGAACCAACAAACAAAAACAAAACATTCAAAATGAAGTTCACCGCCCTTGCCACCGCCCTCCTCTCCACCCTCGCCGCCGCCTCCCCCATCGACACCCGTGCCACCACGACCAGCGCTCAACTCTCCGACTTCAAGCTCTCCAGCGATGGCTCCTCGATCAAGTACTCGACCACCATTACGCTCCTCCCGGACAACTACTCCACAAAGTGCACCCACTCCACCGCGGGAGCGACCATCCCGCCCACGACCACGGGGTACTGGACCTGCGAGGACTCGCGCGTGTGGATCCGCCTGAACGATTCGCCTACCCAGAATGCCTACCGAGTCACGGTGCAGGATGTGCGAGTGCAGCCGCCGGTGCTGTTGGTCGCAATCCTGAGCAAGAACAACTTTCCCGGAGGCAATAGCTATACCGGACCTAGCAGCTTTACCGCAACGGGTGGCAGTGGCGTCGTTATCGGTTAGGAAGCCTACCTACCAACCTACCTTTCTACCAACCACCCTAAGGTCAGCTAAGAGGGGGAGGGGAGAAGGCTCTTTACTTTCCTGTACATGATTTTGTTTCGGATTGCGTTGCCTGACTGCATGTGTGTGTAAAGGCAAGGCGTGACGATTCTAGACAAAAGAGTTTGATAGATAGATAGATAGATAGATAGATGGAAGTGCAAACTGTCGGCTCATTTCCCGATGGAATTCATCTTTGCTTGGTTCATCACTCGGTGCTTTCTGTCTACCTACCTAGGTGCCTTGCTGAATTTTGTGATGGTTGAAAATTTTGGAGCGGTACTCGACTTGAGGAAGGTACGACTACCAAGGGAGACCAGCATCCCGACTAGAGGTAACCATGATTGGGTCTCCAGATGCATGATGTAACGGGGCATCCTCTTTCACAGTTCGAAACTTTGCATATGTCCTTCCCATCACTTCTCCAGCAATATTCACCAAAACATCCAAATTCAATCATTCTCTTGTGTGTGTATGTGTGTGTACAAATAAGTTGATCATTTGAATCATTACTCTTATTATTATCTAACCCAGCCCACCCCAGCCCCATGCCATGTTATGCAATGCAATGCAGTGTAAAAACCGAAACCATGCAATCTAGTCCCCAAACTCCCTAACAATGCCAAAAAA
>Ga0247760_1002869_pt1 | contig 12203 bp, 14 predicted proteins | sample UWRJL171409R4_FD_179936 | JGI IMG/M metagenome (GOLD analysis project Ga0247760, IMG submission 179936) | Plant litter microbial communities from Arlington Agricultural Research Station in Wisconsin, United States - UWRJ-L171-409R-4 | ecosystem: Environmental > Terrestrial > Plant litter >...
GAAGGGGGATAGTTGTAATGGGTGCGGTGCAGCCGGCGAAACGATGGCGATTGGTTAGCGCTTAAATAGTGGCTGCAGCGCGCAGGCCTGCCAGGGGGAACTTCCCTCCGGCAAGAATCAGTCAATGTATTACTTACGACACAAGCTCAGTATCCCAGCAGTGACTCGCCAGCGTATCGCTTCAGTACCGGGGCATCTTCCTTGATCATCCTGCAGCTTGTTACAACTTCCTTCCGTTAGCTTTAAGCGTTTTAGTAACCGTTTACTAGGGGTAGTTTCTTTTCTCCGTAAAAGATAGCCGCGAATACGCTTTTAAAAGCCAAATCTTGTTTTTATAGTAATAAAATTCTACTTTTGTAAGGCCGAAATCCTTAACGTAATTGTTACTATAAGTCTTAATAGCGGAAAATTACGCCTTAGTAACGAAATTATTCAAATCCTCAATTAAATCGTTAATTAAGTCGTATTTCTTAGCGTAAAGTGGGTAGTTGGAGGGGGGGTTTAAGAACGGCTTAATTAAACTACCGCTATAGTTACTATCCAAGTCGCTCGCTAGCGAGGCCATTTGCAACTAATTAGCAATTGGAAAATAAAGTAGAAATAGCCTCGATTTTACCTTTTCGAGGCACGCGTAAGCGAAATTCTTAATTTGTTGGATTAGCTGCGTTAGCTACAGTAGAACGCGACCGGTGGATTTGGTGGTTTCGGTGCCGACCAGTGGATTTTTCTTGGCAGTTAATTAAATTAAGGGGGAGTTGCAAAAAAAAGGTGGGTCTGACGGCCGGTGCGCCGGCTGGCAGAATTTTTTTACGGTGCAAAAAGACGCTTTTGACGGTGCGAGGAGGCGCGCTCTTAAAAAGAGCCACTGTGGAGTTGATGGCGGCGAGCTATTCCAATGTCCCCATCCACATACCCTTTTCTTTTTCTCTTTACCCCAATCTCTGAATCTCGAGCTCAAAACCAAAACAAACCTGTTTGGTCCACTTTAGGCCTTGCAAGAAGTCATCTCCCCAACACCCCGCCGTGCCACAAACCTCAACTTGGTAAGGGAAAATCGAACCCCTTCTTGGGCAACCGCAAACGCATGCTGCTGCTAGCACCATGATGTTAAGTTCCGCCCCGCGATCAATGTAAATGTTGTGAACCACCAAAAAAAAAACCCCCCATGCCACGTCTGGCAGTGACAGCAATAAAAGTAAAAGATTCTGCTACACCCACTGCGTAGCTGCGCTCCGCTTCTAATCACAACTTATTCAGAATCTAGTGCTTGTACTAGTACTTGATTCCAAAGCTTGTCTTCTAGAAAAAACAATGCCATCTCTGTCTCTATTACTTGCCGATGCCAGCGCCAAGACGTGAGATTTCCCAAGACCGCATCATCCAAACAATCGCCGTCCAATGATTCATCTCCCCGACAAATAACCTGGCGGGTCTCTGTTCAAAACACATCATCGTAGTCGGGGTCGAGATCCTCATCAATGCCCCACAAGCCATCGTGCGCCCACCGCATGTGGTCATAGATCTGTCCCTCGTCTTCTACCTGCATGCCGCAGTTGTAGCACCAATGAGCGCCGCAGTTAGGAACCGGGCAGGTGATATGGTCACATCCGTATTCTTTTTCCGTCATAACCTTGCACCCGGGGCATGGCTTGGCCCCCTTTTTCTTATCACCACCACCGTTTTCTTGGGCAACAACATCACACTCGGGACAGATCCAGTTGTTCAGTACGGCGGGTGCCCCGGCCGCGCAAATCCGTTCCATATATCGCTTTGCAAGCCCACAATCGCTGCACCAGGCGTAGATCCATGAGCCAGACTCCTCAACAGCGTTATTCAGACCTCCGAGGCACTTGAGCGCACTTGGTATAGTCACCTTGGCCGAAGGGCGGCGGCGGCAGAAGGGACAGCCAAGGGCAGCAACGTTGATGACTTGCCCACGCGAGTTGAGTCCATACCAAGATGCCAAGCATCCCTCACATACCATCTGCAAACACCCCGACCGGAGGCAGGAGGGGCGTAGCGCCTGCTTTTTGAAGGTCTCGAAACACAAGCCACACGTGCCTTGCTCGACCCGTCGAGTCGTGACCCACTTACGCAAAGAGTCCATCATTTCCGGCAGGTTGACAATAAGTTTTCCCTTAACCCTAAGCTCCATATCCTGCAGGGCGAGTGGGGGGAGAATTTCGACCTTATCCGCAAAGCCTTCAACACCTGCCGTGGAGATGACATGGAACAGCGATCTGCCCTCAAAGGGCTTGGTAATCTTGTTGTCCGTGTTACGCAGGAGGCAGGAGACGGCAGCGGGGTCGTCTGCCAGCAGCTTTTCGGCAGAGGTTTCGACATTGACGACGGTGCACTTGCCACTGGTGCACCCAACACACCTGTATTTAGATTCGAAGAAGCCTTCGGGGCGGTACTGAGATGGCCAGATAACGCGGCTAAGGCAAACGGAGCATTCCACGCAGGGGGCGGTGGTCTTTCTTTGCCGGTCAGGGTCGTTGCGGGCAACAACCCCATTTTGGCGGCAGTAGTGGCACTTGGGGCGCACGTTGAGCTTGTCCGAAAAGTACAGTACGTACTGGGCTCGGCACTCGGCGTTGGAACATTCGACCCACGTTGCCGGCGTAGCCTCGTTGTCTTCCTTGGATACGTTTCCATGAATCCACAAGTCTCGCTCCTCGGGATCGCTGATATCGTTAATTTCGCACATGCCGCAGAGCCCCTTCTCGGCCATCATCGTGACCGATCGGGGATACTTGCAGCCCTTGCAAACCACTACCGGGCCCAAGGGCATCCTGGCCTTTTCGGGCCGCCAGCCGGCTCTGGCCGTTAGGGTGGTCTTGAGGTTGAACTCTAGGAGTTTGTACTCAACTAGAGTTTGGAAGAGAAGCCGGTCACTCTCATGCAGGATTGGCTCCCTCTTGTCGGGTTTGATGCCACTAGGGTACGTCAGGCGCGACTTTTGGTTGGCGTCGAGAAGCAAGTCAAGACAGCTGGTGTTCCAAGTTTCAGGGATCTCCAAGGTATTCCACTTGTCTTTCCAGAAAAGAAGTTCCAAGTATGCAGCCTCCTGGAGTGGCTTCATGCCCATGCGCAAGCTGAGAGCGGCTAAAAGTGCGGCAGGGCGCCCTGCTAGCATAGTTCCCGGGAGAATGGCATGCAATAGAATCTTCCAGAAGTGGCGGCCGAGTTGAGGCTTTGCCAGAGCCATGGGGATTCGGGGGACTTTGTCGAGTGGCATGACCTTGATGTGGGAGGGGAGCTCCGCTGCCGAGTTCACATATGTGAGGCGTGTGAGAACCCGTCCGAGCCGGCGGAGGATGCGAATATCGCAAGAACGGCCAATCTCCAGAAGCTCATCACGGGTCAAAGTCTCTTCGGCGTTGCCCTCTCCCGACGACGATGTCTGGGTAAAGCCCAGGGTTGGATCGAGGAACACGCAGGGGAACAGGTCGTCCTTGGGAACAGTCTCGAGAATGTCCAGGATTTCTCCAACCCGATCGTATGATTCTTCCAACCAAGTCTGCATGCGTTCTTTGGCCGGGCCGACGAGCTTGCTGACTTGGGCGCCAAACTTGGTAATAAGGATGTCTCGCATCGGGTTGGACCTATCGCTACAGATCGCACGCCAGAGGCTCCCAAAGACGGGATTGATCCCAATAGCGCCGACATCGGCTTCGATCAAGTCTTCCATCTTCCTCGTGACCGATTCGCGGTAAGCTGGGTCTGAGTTGTACCGCTTGGAAAAGTCGGTGGCGGCCTTGTCTTCGGGGTCGCTGATGAGAGTGTGCAGGTTCTCCATCGTCAGTTCGGTCGACTGGATGTTGTTCTTGACAGCCGTGGCCTCGGTTTTCGTGCCCCTCAGCTGAGGGAAGAAGTTTGCAGCCTCTTCCGAAGTTTCGGATTTCACCTGTTCGATCAGACGTCTGTCCTTGTATGTAACGTGCTTGCCGAGAACCCGGTTGTTGAGCTTGGCCCCTTCCTTTTCAACGCCCATCCATGCCAGAAGAACCCCGATGGTCAGCTCGGATATGTCCTCAGCGGAAGGTCCAAGGTTGAGATGCACAGCATGCCCACCAGTAGCCACCGAAAGAAAAGCGTAAAAGGTCAGAGTGCCGATGATGGCGTAAGAGCCAGGGTCGACCAAGCAAAACACTTTGGCACGCTTATCCCCGTGACGAAGGGTTTGAGCAGCCGACGCCCAGTCGACAAAGCGCGCGGCCGAGTCGCCAAATGAGCCGCGGGTCTTGAGAAGTCGTCGCTCGGCCTTGTGGTTGTCACCACCCGTGATCGGCATGTGGGGAGGGGCATCGGTGTAGAGCAGCATAATGGTGGTTGCGCATTCCCTCATGACCTGGTATGCATGAGCAAGCCCAGTCTTGGTTGCCTCGGGCCAGTCGCCACCGTGGTCAGGGCGGAGGACGCTGACAAAATCAAGAAGCGCCGTCTGGGTGATTTCCGTGTCAGGGCCCTCGCTGTACCAGCCAGACCACTGGGTAAGGGGTCCGCCGCAGTAATCGCCATACGTCATGACGCCGATGCGTGAAAAGCGACCGGTTAAAGATGAGATTCGCGTAATGTCCCGGAGCGATCTGTTCAACGAGCGGAGATAAGTGCCCATCGACGCCGTCGAGTCGACGAGGATGAGCAGGTCGTAGTCATTCGCTGCCATGATTGGGATGCCGAGTAAAGATATCTCGGCCCTGGGATTCAATAAGAAAGCGAGGCCTGGACTTTGTGGTCGAGCCCCTGACGATGATGATGATGATGATAATGATGATGCGAAATGTTTGAGGCTGGGGGAAACACAAAGGGCGAAGAAGGAGGTTCTTGTATGTCGTGCGGCTGGGAAGCCACGACGGGAATGGCAAGGTCGGATGAGGACATATGCACCCTTGTCATTCCCCGCACTGTGCTACTGGCCGGGGCATCGTCGCCGGATGACTCCCCCTACCTGACAGTGCTAGCAGGCGGGGCCCAGGGCCAATTCAGCAAGGCATTTCCACTGCTATTAAGGGCTTGATGGAGGAATATAGAGGCTTAGGGGGAAAGACGCCGACAATCTTTAGGGCTCGGGGATTTGATTCAGTACAGTGCGACCCACAATGGCACGGTGCATATTTGGAAGTGACTCCCCGGCGAGAGTCACCATCGACGTCCTCAACCCATCGCCGACGACGTCACGAAACGAAAAACACCCACAATCACAATGGCTAATGAACGGGGTAGAAATTATCGATAGAATTTACATTGACATGAATTTTTTTTATCGACTTGACACCAAGTTGAAAACGTGCTGTTGCAGTGTCCGAGATACCTGCCTGGCAGCTTCTCGCCTTTGCTTGCCCTTTCAACACTTATTTCTCCTCTTAGTTCCTTATAGTTCACCTCAATGCTTTTCCCACTGGGTTTATACGACTGTTTCCTAACTATAAGATTGTTCGAGAAAGTTTGCGCTTGACGGTGATGTTGCCATCATTCCTAGCGACATTTTGCATTCCCTTCGCCGTTTCAGGCTCGATACATTGCAAGACTTTGCGTTTAGCGTTGGCAAAGTCATTTTCCATGGCACCCCGACTCCTGTGGTAGAAGAAACCGGAATGATCTTGACTTCGACGAGCTCCATTTCCGGGAAGGAGCAACTCGGAGCTGGAGTCACGGTGGCTCGTCACCCCACCTGCTCAAGCCCAAATGTCTCAGACCTGGGCGTGTTTGATACCCGACGCGCGGCAAGAAATCCCAAACCTTCCTATGTGATCTCTGGGGCCTCTTTTTTTGCTGTCAATTTGGCATCCCATCCCAACTTCCACCTCAAAATCATGAGTTTGCTCAACACATTGACGCTCCGTGTCTGGTAGGAAACGAATTACCGGAAGACAAGATCCCGGCATAATGTACGTCGTCTAGTCTCACGTATGACACGCGAATGAAATCAACTTCAAAATTCTCGAATGCGCTGGCGTCACCGAGCCGCTGCAACAGGTTGGGTACAGTGAAGTCCAAAAGAGATGCGAAGTGGCTAGAGAACGCGATTTTATACATGTTTGGACCAACATCTGCTGCATCGAAAAGTCGAGCGGCGTCGAGTTCAGTCGCGCCATCAATTCCATGTTTTGTTAGTATGCAAAGACGGAAGTTTGTTACGCCTCGCTGGCCGATTTCACCATTAACGAACCCAAATAGGACACGTTCAAGGAACAGTTCCTCCCCAGCAAGCGGTTTACACGAGGTTGGATGCTACAGGAACTCATTGCCCCGTCCAGCTTAGTCTGGCTCAATTCTGGCCGGAAACCATGCGGGACTAGAGCAGATAACTGAGAGCCGACCTTCCACACTAGGGGTGCAGCGTCCTTCATGTTACGAGATACCTGAAGTCTCACCATGGCATGGACATGGGCAATCTCCTAGAAGAAGTCAGCGTGTGGAGAGAATGAGTTGGGCCTGGAAGAGAACCATGACGTACATTGAAGATATTGCTTACGGTCTGTTGGGATCTTTGACGTTAATATTTCCCATCCTTGCGGCGAGGGCACCGGAACATTTCATGGCAGAACCGGTTGGAGATCAAAGGTAGAGCGAGCCATGGAAAGGGCGAGTCAAGAGACTGGCCGGACATCAGCTGGACTGCTGGCGTTCTTGATCGGGATTCGGCGTAGAGGATGGAAGCCTAGTTCAGCTTCTATTTGGCCGCTCGAGGCGCTTTTGTTCCGCGGCTGTCTGCCGTGTGAAACGGCTGGGAGTGGGCTAGGCATTGGTACTTTGTGCTGGGGACAGAGGACTGGATCAAGGAAAGGATGAGTGTTTCATGGGACGCCATCCGCCTCAAGGAAATCAAGACCTGTCGCGACGGGCTTCGAACCACTGCCTCGCGTCTCCCCAACTCGTGTCAACGAGTTCCCGAGTCAACTTGGGTGGTGTAGCACAATTTCCTGCCGCTGCGCAGCAGGCATCATCATAAGTTGTGATATAGGACAGCACTAGACCGTCTCAGAACTGATACCAGCTTCAAGAGAGATAAACCGAGACATTGGAATGCGATACGACCATACTTTCAAGTCATTAGTCAGCAAGGGGTTGTAAACAGTTGAGACGGTTGGTAAAGGCACAGCCACAGCACTTGCCACCCAACCACCCATCGGCTCTCGCAGAGCAGTCCCGATGCCGACGTCCCCATTCGGACATTAGTTATTTGCAGCGGGGGCGAGCCCGTAAAATGTCGAATCAGCTGGACATCGAGAGACAACAAGCGTCTCCACAAATCACTTTGCTGTCACTCTTGTGTGACATCGGAATGTCGCGCGGACATCTTCCGTATTAACAACAAATTCAGCCGCAAAAATAAACGATTTGCGATGGAGCACAAGAGATCTCGCTGCACGGCGCACTTGGCACGCCGCCACATCGAGAGCGTTTACAGAGCCGCAAGTCCGATTGCCGCAGGAGAAAAAAGTCCGACATGCTCCTCAACAAGCGCGGAGAACCAACTGAAACAAACGCTAAATATGGCAGACGAACAGACGCGCCCATTTCAACTCCTGGTCGTTCCAACTGCTGCCCTTTGTTCTTCAATTGCCAATCATTGACGGCCAGGCCGAAGGTCGCACTCCATGAAACGCGACCGGGCTTGGCCCGTGCGGGAGGAGAGAGAAGGGGATCCCGGTCCGCCAAGAAGATCTATTGGCCTTGTGCAGCGCTACAGCACCGGGGTTCAGCCTTCTGCCACAACGTCCATGCTGCTTGCTTCCGCTTTCGCGTCTCGCAGAGGGGGCCGAGGAGAGTAACGAAGGTGGAATGTATGAATTGCTGGTGGCCGGTGGGTGGCACCCACCCTACGTACGGAGTAAGACAATATATATGAATTGCTGGTGTGGCAATAAATCTGTCGCCTTTTACTGTGGTTACAAGCTAAAAAAATAACATAAAATAAATAAAATAAAACCCCCCCGTTAGGTACTTCTGAACTATCACAGAGGTTTTTCCGAGCCCATCGGCGGGCACTAGCCCTGGCCAACCCAGGCGGTCGATACCAGAGGGTTATTTTATTTACCCATCACACCAAAGTAGGCCCCTTTGGCGGACATGGTCCTTCCGCGACTGCTCATTTCCTTGGGAGGTTCGGAATCCTGGCGGCAACGTCAAGGGTAGTTGCAGCGGCCGTGACACATCAAAATGTTACCGTCACGACGGTGCGGCTGATTAAACTGGGGCAGACGGTCTGGCCCCATTCTGATCCTGGTTCCAGTCTGAGCGCCAACGCGAAAACGATGAGGTTCAAAGCGTTCTTAAGGACGCGGACCGCCACTCCCCGCGCGAACCGTTTGTCCCTTGGTCCTCGATTCCACTCCGCAAGCAGCCCTCGAGATCGACAAAGTCACCGCCATGCAAGAGGTCAAGGCCGCCCCAGCGGCGTACGGCGCGCCGACGTCGCCCAAGGAACAGTACATCCAGCAGACGCCCCTTTGGGTGCTCGTTGTGAGGGTCTTGCAGATCGTCTTTGCCCTCGTCATCCTCGCCATGTGCGGCTACCTCATGCACGGAAAGGCTCTGGAAGCCAACGTCTTTGCTCTCGTTGTGGTAGGCACCCCCTGTTGCGAACCGAAGCCAAAGCTCAAACTGACGGAATTGACACCAGTGCCTCATGACCTGGATCGTCGCCGGATACGCGCTGGTCACTGAGAAGGTGACTAGTGCCAACGGAGCATACAACATTTGGGCAATCCTCGGGCTCGATTTGCTCATGTCTATCTTTTGGCTGTCGTCGATGGGCGCCAACGCCGCGCTCAGGGCCTCATTCAAGCACACGGTCACGGTCGAGGCGTGCTACAACGACGGCAGCCTCGTCAACAGCAACACGTGTGTCGTCTCCAAGCGGCTGATGAGGCGTGCCGACGGTCCAGCCGTGGCCGGTCCGGTTGCATTGGCGGTGATGAGCGCGGTTGCCGGTCTCAGCGCGCTTATGCTGTGAGTCCAAGATCTGTGGAAAGTTCGGGCTTGTACATTTGTTGACTTTATCTCGATACAGGATCTTCCATCTTGCAACCCTTATCTTCCACGGCCACAACTTCCGACTCCACCACGCCGCCACGAAGGGAGCTTCCGACAACGGCAAGGTTGAGATGAATGTTCAGCCTCCAGTTGTTCAGCAGCAGCAGCAGCAGCAACAGCAGCAGCCGCAACAAGGCTATGGTTACCCTGCGGGATACCCACAACAAGGTCAGGGTCAACCGCAACCTTATCCCCAAGGTTTCCCTCAGCAGCAATACCCGCAGACGGTGCCCTCGCCGGCGCCGCCCGTGTCCACGCCTTCCCCCGCGCCATACCACCCATCTCCCGTATCGTATCAGACTCCTCCTGCACCGGGACAGGCACCAGGTGCCCCCACATACGAGCTTCCTCATGGCCAGCCTGGACCCTACCAGATGCCCGGGTCCGAGTCTAAGCCGTATGCATACCAGAATCAGCAACAGCCGTATAACCCCGCAGGAACACCTACACCAGGGCAGCCCTACTACCCGCCGCAGCAGTAATGAGTTAAAGATAGGACCTGGAAACGCCGTAGAGCATAGTAGCTAGTTACTAGCGTTGCATTAATATTGTTTTGTATTACACTATCGGACAGGCTATGCTAGAAATGTTCATACCAAGGAGCAATGAAAATGATTGCAATCATGGCGCTTCAGTATCTCGCTGTCGTGGCTTGATGCATCCCAAGTAGGCCTCCACCTCAATGTCTCCCTATCTCGGCCCAGGGGTTGCTAAAGCAACAACTTCACATCTCTACCACTTCATGCCTCCAGTGATGCACAGCAGTGACGTCATGCCCTGGCTGTTCATCGAATTACTCCTCTTCGAGAGTAAGGTCGTTTCCTCGGTACTTTCGGTTACTTCGCCAGGGGTAAAACGGAATGGCTGAACACACTGGCAAAATCCTCTCCCAGATTCGCAATCAAGTTTCCGACATGCACATGGAGGTCAAGAATGCAGAAATGATGCCAGCGGGCTCTGAATTGAGCATTCTGCGCCCCCGGCTCCGAGCCGGCGAATTCGCATCTCCCCTCATCGTTGACAGTCGGCTATCGGCGATACGGCTCTTGGCGACCATGTCGTCAACGGCTCCGGGATGGTATCACCACACCACTGTACCCTTGCATCACCATTGTGTCGCCCGTGTGCTGTTCGCGTCCAATTGGCAAACAAGCCAATCGCTGATACTGACAGGCTGGACATTCGCCATCGACGTCCTGGCCATTATCCCCGCGCTCCTCAACCAGCCATTCAACGAGGCGTCCACTCACGTCAGAGCCATGCTTTCTGGTGTCATCGCACCTTGGAGGTATATACAGAATGGAGTCGGAGATAAGACAACCCTTCTAGAGAGATATAATGGGGAGACGTAGTTCTGTTGATCTCGGCCATCAATATCTGTCAAGACACATAACAACTCATCTTCTCAAACATACCAAGGAATAAACATGTCTCCACCAGCAGTTGAGAACGTTCCCCAACCCGCCGAGGAAATCAAGGTGAAGATACTCCCTGTTCAAGTCAAGGAGGTCCAGCTGGAAGAAGCCGAGTCTCTCGAGGTTAAGCCCGTCGAGCCCAGCAATGGCGCCAACGGGGCCAATGGAGTCAACGGCCATGCCACCCCCAAACAACCCAATGACGCTCGTCCCCAGCGACTTGATGGCCACAAGGAGCCACTCAAACTGAGTAGTGTATTGGATCAGTTCAAGCATTTTGATGTCACGCCCGTCATAGGTCGCGAGTTTGTCGGAATCGACCTGGTTCGTTGGCTACGAGCCCCCAACTCGGATCAGTTATTGCGCGATCTTGCCATCACCAGTACGTCGTCCATTGCACGTGGCTGCTCTCTCCTCGGTTTATTCTATATCTGCTGATACGTAAGCTTCAGTCTCCCAGCGAGGTGTCGTGTTCTTCCGTGCCCAGGATGGACTGACCGACGACCTGCAAAAGGAGCTTGTTCATCGTCTTGGTCAGCTTTCCGGCAAACCTGCAACATCAGGACTGCATATCCACCCCATCAGCAACGCGGCGCGTGAGCACGGCGGCAAGGACAACGAGATTAGTGTTATCTCCTCCGAACAGGCTAAGAAGCTTTACGCCGACGGCTTCGCCAGTAGCTGGGGTGGTGGTGACCGTCGTCAGTCGGGCAAGGGCCAATGGCATTCCGATATCACTTTTGAGCCCATTCCCAGTGATTACGCCTTGCTGCGCCTGACTCAGTTGCCCAAGACAGGTGGAGGTAAGTCCACTTTATCTTTGCAGGATATGTCTGGCTATCACGTTGAGACTAACTAAAATGACTAGACACACTCTGGGCCTCTGGCTATGAACTCTACGATCGCATCTCCCCAACCCTCCGCGGCTTCCTCGACACCCTTACCGCCTATTACGCACAGCCTCTATTCAATGACGCCGCCAAGCGCAACAACTTTGAGATCTACGCAGGCGAGCGCGGTGCACCCGAGAATGTAGGCGAAGTCCTCGAGGCTGTCCACCCCGTCATCCGCACCAACCCCGTCACGGGGTGGAAGTCTGTCTTTGCCGTTGGCCACCACGTCAAGCGTATTCACGGTCTATCAGACGAAGAGAGCCGCCACTTTCTCGACTGGTTTGTGCGTCTGATTGTGGAGAATCACGACTTGCAGGTGCGTTTCCGTTGGCAGGCCGAGAATGACGTGGCGATTTGGGATAACCGGAGTGTTTACCATGCGGCTACGCCGGACTATGTCTTTGAAGATGGCCTGGGCGAGCGAAAGGGCAGTAGAGCGGTGAGCTTGGGTGAGAGGCCGTATTTTGATCCGGCGAGCGCGAGCCGGAGGGAGGCATTGCAGGCTGAAAAGGTTGTAACTGCGTGAGGATATGGCATGTTTGTACATGGCATAGGTACTTATGATAATATCATGTCGGATTTGAATTGAATTGATGCCTCTTAATTAGGAATGCATGGGCCCGACAGCCCTCAACTTGTGACCAAATTTTATCATAGAGACTGGAGGTTTGCTTCCCTAGGTATATGAGAAAGGATAATATCCGTACCCCTTGGTTGACATTTGATGCTTGGCCTTGGCCACATATCAACATACAGAAGAGACTACAGCTCTCTAAATCTAAATATCGTTCCCTTTCTAGCCCTCGTTGCCTCATCTCCCCCTTAACCACTAAGCTTCTTTCAAAAAAAA
>Ga0247760_1002873_pt1 | contig 12190 bp, 12 predicted proteins | sample UWRJL171409R4_FD_179936 | JGI IMG/M metagenome (GOLD analysis project Ga0247760, IMG submission 179936) | Plant litter microbial communities from Arlington Agricultural Research Station in Wisconsin, United States - UWRJ-L171-409R-4 | ecosystem: Environmental > Terrestrial > Plant litter >...
TGGTGGTTCGCTGCAAGAGGCGTGGGGGTTTCGTTATGGTAGCCCATAATAGCTGTTGGTTTGTCCAGGATCATAACCGAAAGTCGACCAATGGCAGTGGTGAGGGTCTCATAGAATGAGAAGATTCGAAGCTTTGAAGCATGATGCCGGAATGACTCATTCATCTCATCGATCGTGGGACTTCGCCTCGCGAGTTCTGCGACATACTCCTTTGGGGTGTGACCAAAAATGGAGCTCGAGAGAAACTTATTCAGGGTTTCGGCTAGGTCTGTACCTCGGTGCGGGGTTGCGAGGAACAGCACAGCTTTGATCATGGATGTGATCTCGTGGAACTCGCTATTGAGATGGCCTTGTACAAAGGCCTTCTTGAACACGAGGCCCCCCATCGAATGGGCCACAATGATAATCGGCACCTGGCCGAGTCTCTCGGGTGTGCTCTCCCCATACCGCATCCGAAAGAGTAAGTCTGCAGCGAAATCTCCGATGGTGTAACATGTCTGTTCTTTCTTCGACGAGAAGTGCGCATTGTACCCGAATGTGAGGATCCGAGCTGTCGGCAATTCGTCTGGTAACCACAGCTGGGGCCAAAGATTCCCCAAGTCTCTATCCCGGCACCAGGTGCGCAAACTCGTCCCTCCAAGCCCGTGTATGAAGAGAACATCGACCGTTCGGGCGGGCGGGGAGTGCAAGACCACTAGGCCGAGAGGGTCGTCCCGTCGATCCTGCGACCGTTGTCGCTGGTGTGCGGAGTAGAGTTGAGCGTGGACGTCAGAAATCGCTGTCGGGTGACGTGATAGTGGAGTCGTATTTGAGGGAGAGCTCTGTTGAGGTACTGGGGGTTGGAATCCGGACGAGTGTTGGCCCGTCGCGTCGTCCAAGTTCGATCTGCCCGGCTTCGTGCGCTTCCACTACCAGTGACAGGCACAGTCAGCTACTTTCCTGTCTTCATTGTAATGCCATTCCTGCGGCTGCGGGAGCGAAACAAAAATACATACCATGGCCAAGCTCAGGGTCCGCCCGTTCCAACAGCGTCTTCTGCAGCGCCCAAGCCAGGTCCGCTCGCCTCGGCGAGCTCCCAAATACGTTGTCGACCGGCGGGAATCCCTACATAAACGTATGGCAGGATGACCTAAGGACCGAAGCTCAACCGGCAGGTTTGACGGCACCGCAAAATCCGCAACAATGGCAGATGGCGGGGGAAGCAAGCCGGAGCCTCCATGGGACGGAGGTTGGCAGGCACCTGAGGCAGCGTGGTTGCAGGATTCAGCACACCCTGCATGTGTTGTCCTGAGTAGGGTTTCGGCTGCCCAATCATTAATTACTGGCAGTGGGGTTGCTTATCATCTTATCAAGCCGTTATTCGACAGCCGTTCCTTCCCCAAGTCGCCAAAGCTCCTCAAGCGCCCGCCAAGCCAGCACAACAGCCCCCGAACAGGGGTTCTCTTTGCACACGAGACAGTGCATCGAACTCGCACTGTCCAACATGCAGTTGGAACCGCCCATCTCTCCAGTCGGACAACTTCCGTTCATCCCCGCCCCCTCCTGATGAGGCCTGAAGAGGGCAGCCAGAGGTCCCCCGCACGAGCCTGACTTTTGTCTTGTCTCTGCCGCCTTTGCAAATTTTCGGTCTTGTCAAACCATCACAAGAGCTGCTTCCAGTCTGAAATCTCCTCCTTAAAAGCTCTACCAACATGGCTGACTTGGCGCCTCAGGGCATCGCTCAGCTGAATGCTAATGTTGCCGGAGCGCCTCACGCCAATTCTCAGCTGGATGCCCCACTTGCTGATGCGTCTCGGGGCGACGTCCAGCTAGATGCTGCCGTTGCTGAAGGTAAGTGTGCGATATCTGACCACAGAGGCAGGGCTAGGACCTCAGAGAAGGACGTTTGACAAAATGCAATTACAGCTCTACCGAAGGGATCCAGGGTCCTTGTCATCGAGCCCTACGGCACGTCAAGCTGGGCCTCAACAGCCAGGATCGACACGGAGACTGCTGACGGTTCACAAAAGTCATATTTCCTCAAGGTCAGTCTTACCCTCATCAACTCGTGCGTATCCAAGCCGCGGCATTGACACACAGTGTCGAATCAAAGCTACTGAGAGCATCCGATGGGGCAGAAAGAGTTCTGGGAGAGTACATGTCCATGGCAGAGATTCACAAAACTCTTCCGAGCTTTGCGCCGTATCCCCATGGTTACGGGAAATGCAAAGACCAAGACGCGCACTTCTTCATATGCGACTACTTGACCATCGACCACGAGCTTCCCGACCCAACACGGCTCGGGGAGAAGCTTGCTGAGCTTCACCACAAAAGCGAGTCACCGACGGGAAAGTTTGGCTTTCACTGCACCACTTTCGACGGAAAGCTGCCGCTCAACACTACGTGGGACGACAATTGGACGTCCTTCTTCACAACCCTGATTCGCGACGTATACAATCTCGATGTGGAAGTTAATGGCTTCTGGCAAGAGTTGGAAGACGCGATGAAGGTCACTACGGAGAAGTTGATTCCAAGACTCCTGGACCCGCTGACTGCAGATGGCAGAACGATCAAACCGTGTTTGATTCATGGAGATTTGTGGGAGTCCAATATTGGAACCGATGTTCAGACTGGAGAGATCTACATCTACGATGCTTGCGCATACTATGCCCACCACGAGAAGGAGATTGGCATTTGGAGATGTGAGCACCACCAGATGCATGACGAGGTCTACCGTCAGAAGTATCTTGAGAACTATGAGGAAAGTGAGCCGACCGAAGAGTTTGATGACCGCAACCGGCTGTACTCGGTCGAGACGCTTCTCATCAACTCGGCGCACTTTCCCGGGTCGGAGACGCGGGCCCGGGCCTTGAACGAGCTCAATTGGTTGATCAACAAGTACCGTGAGGAGATGTAGAGCTATCATTCCTCTCTGGCACGGCACGTATATCAATAATTTTCCAGCCCCATGGTCCTACTATACTTGGCCATGTCGCTTCAGCTAGTTCATGTCCAAGGCTTACCCCCCTGTGCCCCCGGATCAACACCCGCCTCGTAGTCTACCGAGTCGAACGGTCTTTTAGTTCGAAGTTGTCTTTTTTTGCCTCCACTGCATGCCTCTCGTCTGAAGAATGACAAGCATGGCGACCTCCAAGAGCATGGTGCTGCCGAAGAATAGAAAGCTCCATCCAGGCCCAGCCTTTACCAGCAGCGCATCGAGCCCAGCAAGACAACCAGCCGCCATCTCGCACCTGACAAAGTTGCAGGCGGCTTGCGCCGTAGAAGGGGTGGCAGAGTGAATATCCACCAGCAGAGTGTTCAATGCCGTGAACACGGGCTGGATCGTCAACCCAATCCCAAATTGCAACACCAGTGGAGCGGCAATATGCGTGCTCCTTTCCAAGACCCAGCCGTACGTAGCGACCAAGGCAGCACACAGAGCGACAAAGAAGACCACGGTCCTAAGTCTCGCTTTCTCAATAGGGAACCCGCTGAGGTCCGTTGTCTTGCCCTTTTCGACCTCGACTCCGCATTCGGATGCGGTTTTGCGGAAATCCAAGTCGAGAAGCTTTCCCGTCGCAAAAGCCGAGAGCGCGCAACCAACGCCAAAGGGGATATAGATCAGGCCGGCTGTGAGACCGGAGATGTGGTAGAGGTCCACAAAAATGGTGGACAGCGAGGCCTGCAGGCAAGAGTAGACAGAGTAGTTGATGCCGTACGATAGGAGCAAGACGGCCGTCTCGGCGGAGCGGAGAAGTTTCAGAGAGGCAAACGGGTTGGGAAAATTGGCCCAGCCGTTTTTGTAGTACTCTTGGCGTCTTGTTTCGTGATGATGAGCGCGGGAACTCGAAGCTGAATTATCTTCCATCATCTCCGGATATTGGGGAGATAGGATGCTGAGCAGTGGTTTGTTGATACCCTTGGCATTGTTGTTGTTGATCGTACCGTTTTCAACCATGTTCCGTGCTGTCTCGGGGAGGCAGGTGGCCATCAATATGATGCACAATGTTGAGAAGGCGCTTAGAAACCAGAATATGGAACGCCAAGTCCAGCGGAGCAGAAGTAAACCGCTGAGGATTGGGCCGATGCTTGGGGGTGTGTTCAAACTGTTGCGGGCGTCAGCTTGATACATTTGATCCATATTTTTTTACCTTGGGTACCTAGGTAGGTAATGTAGGTAATCAACCACCGCAAAGAGATGAAATGACAACTGAAAAATAGAGATCTAACATATAAAAAAAATAAAAACTTTGACGCACAAGAACGCGAGTACGCCCGAGTACCAACCTCTCTCCGCGGGCGTGAACAAATCTCCCAGGACTCCATAAGCGATTGAAAATGTGCCCGAAATTCCGGTGCTCTGTAGCATTCTGAGCGCAAAGAGCGTCCCAAACTGCGACTGCAACGCTAGCCCGACGTTGGCGGCAATGTATACCAATAAACCTGCTAGAAAGACCGGCCTTCGTCCGAACCGATCGGCTGCATCCCCCATAATCGAAGGGAAAACTCCCGACATGATGAGATACGATGTCACGGTGAGATTGACTTGCTGGATCGTGACGCCCAGGTCGGCGGCGAGGAAGGGAATGGCGGGGAAGTAGATGAAGCTGCTAATGCTAGAGAACCATCCTGCAAAGGCAGCGAGTCCAATGATGCTGTTCTTCTGCCATGAGGCGAAGCTAGAGTAGCGGTCTGCACATTGCGGGCCACCGACCATGGACTCTGCATCTTCTGTGTTGGGAGAGGTGGTTGCGTTGTCGAGATTTTGGCCAGTACAAGTGTTCTGCGTCGTTGGTTTCCATAAGGAGCTCATGGCGCTGGTCGCTCCAGCTCCGGTGGGGAGATTGCACCGTGTTTGTTTGTTGTTCTGGTCCGGACCTTCCCGCGGGTAGTTGCATCGGGTATGCATCCGAAGCGCGGATACATGTAATGGGCGGGCATCCCGACGGCAGGTCCTAATTGGGGCTAAACCGCTTCTGATTCCATTCAAGATGGTGTTACCAATGAAAACTGTTTGTGAGAAATACGGACATGCACATGCACTCAACTCGAAACTCTGTTGAACAAGTATGGGCCTGGTCAATGGTTTTCATGACGAGAATGCGCAACCGCCTAATGTTGGGAATATTCATTTTCGAGGATTTTCAAAGATGACGGCATCAGATATAAAATCACCTCCAAGCCGTTCACGTGGGTCTGTCAGAACACCATGATAATTGATAATGCTAGAACTAGCGTTCGTACTGGAGTGAGGTTGTCACGAGTTTCGCGAATCCTATATGACATGCAAAAAATATTATTGAACGGGAGCCACATTTTATCCCTATTCTCATGCTCTGGTTGATGTTCCCATTGCAGCGGCTGTGATTGCTGGTAAGTGATGGATACAAGGCAACAGCGGGCTCAATGATCCCATGATGAAACATAAAAAGCGTCTTCAACCTTGTCTCACCCAGCAAAGCACATTAGCGTCAGTGGTTTAGTGGTAAAATCCATCGTTGCCATGCATCTGTTAGAGGGTGTGTTCGATTCGATGGGCCCCGCGTTCGATTCGCGGCTGACGCATATCTTTGACCTACGAAGGCCATTCCCCGAGTACAAATTTCTTTTTTTTTTCTTTGTCGGCATTACTTCAATCATACTGGATGATGTTTTCCGACGCTGCTTTACATCTTCCGAGTCCATGTCCCGCATGGTGAGAATCCATTCGCGGGCCCAAATCGTCTCACAAAGCCCTTGGCATCTTACTCTGACCAAAAATGGATCCAACGACAAACATGAAACGATTGCCCCGAGGAGGGAGCCGACAGGGATGAACTGGGTACAAAGACCCACAGTCCCTGATGATCACAACGTGCGATTGTGGCTGCGGCAACAAAAGATGCGTCTCGTCCGTCCGCTTCAGGGTTGAAGCCATCCACTTGGCTTGAAGATCGCCACGGAAATCGCCGCTGCGCCAAGGAGAATGTGAGAATGTGCGGCTGGCCAAGTGTTGCTAAGCCCTGAACGAAGCCACGATCAGTGTCATTCGGTGCCACTAAAAAGCCCAAACGTGTCTAAGTGGGGTCGGAAATGGGGTGCAAACGTCAGCACCCTTCCCCCGTTTGGTCCCCGACTCATGTGCAACCAAGAGCCAAGACGTCGGGGGTTTGGGGAGGAATATATATGGTAAACTGTTGGATGTTTTTCGGATTTGTCTCTGTCATCTCAGCATTCTTGGGTATTTTTCTTTTCTTCTACACTTGACACGAAATCGCTTGACGCAATTTGAGTTTACCACTTGACAATCACCATGTCGGCTCAGGACTACTACAAGGACAACAAGTACCCCCCTCAGGGCCAAGATCAGGGTCAGGGAAATCCTTATGGGTACAGCAACACCGGACAGCAGCAATATGGTCCGCCCGGCGGTCAGCAACTCCCTCCGCAGCAGCAGTATTACCAGCAGAACCAGCAGGGATTCCAACCCGATGGTCCGACGGGCGAGCGTGGAGTTTTGGGCGCCATTGGCGGCGGTCTGGCCGGTGGCGTGGGCGGCCACGCTGCGGGTAATAAGATGGGTCACAGCAAGTTGGGCAGTAAGTTTCCCTCTTTTTTCTTTCTTTTTTTTGGTCACCGTTCAAAACCATCCTCTTTACATGCACTAACCCACCCCTCCCAGCCGTGCTTGGTGTCGTTGGCGGTGCTCTCGCCGGTCATAAGCTGCAAGACGGTATTTCCGACTGGAAGGACAAGCGCGACGAGGAAAAGGAGCAGGAAAAGCAACAGCACCACAACAATAACAACGACATGAAACCCCCCGCACAGCTGAATCCCCATGGTGTCGCCTACGCTGGAAACTTTTCCGGCTCCTCCCGCGACATGCGTCTCGACCCGGACTATACCCTGCACGCATCCTGCAAGCGCGTCGATGGGTCCTACCAAGCCAGCAGCATCAACCTGAACCATTTTCTCGAAAATGACCAAGGGAGTTTCCGCTGGGTCAACCCCAACTCTTCCAACAACAACAGAGCTCAGCAGCAGTTGCAGGGATGTCAGGGGAGACAAGTCACCGTCCAACCGGGTGATACGCTCCGGGGAATCGCTTCGCGAGTCGGGGCTTCGTTTGAAGAAATTGCGAGGATGAATGGGATTCAGAATCCGGATCTCATTTATCCTGGTCAAGTCCTCAACGTCCCGGGAGGAGCCCCCGCTGCTCAGCCTCAGCAGTCTTTTGGTGGTGGAGAAGTTGGGAATTTCGGACAATCGGCCAGGAATGTAAGGTTGGTTGATGGAGGGAGACGGTTGGAAGGAGAGTTGTTGAAGAGTGGAGGACAGTGGGTGGGGAGTTCGATTGTTTTGGATGAGAGGATAGGTAATGACAATGGCACGTTGGCTTATAAGGCTTAGCGAACCTTATCAAGGGACTAGGCGGGGCTGGGTTGGGGAGGGAGGGGATATGGGATGACGGAAAGGGGGCTGGGGGATTCAGAGTTGATGACGGAGATGACTGAGAGCTGGGTTTAGATTTAGATTGTTTGGTACACGGGCAGATACTCAGATTGTCAAGTCGTCGCCATGAAAGGAGTTTGTTTCGCACAAGAGGTTTCGTTGCAGTCTAGTGACTGATATCTACTATCTTTGACGAGTGGAAAATGATACAACTGGATGAAGACGGCCAAGATTCAGACGAAGCCATGACGATGGCTGTTAAGGTGAATCGCATCTGCTTCGCCAGAGCTGACTGTGCAATGTTGGCGCTTAGTTTTGTGGTCTGGTTGTTTGTGAGAACCAGATTCGCATGTGAAAAATGCCTTCCGAAAACGCTATACGCCTTGCTATGAGACGAGGTGTTGACTTGCCAAGTCACTACTTCATCAGCCTTTCTGTGTGCATCCTAATACTGCTCCCCATCATGTTTAAGCTGACTTTCAGTAAATATATCTATGGGATTTCGGGTGGTGTAATTCCCCTACGGTCTCAGCTACTCCTCTACTGGGGCCCCACCGAGACGCTGTCCAGGCCTATATCTTTTCTACCTTATTGTGTCAAATAGGTAGCCTCGTGTGTAAAACTGAGACCAGGACGACGCCGCTACTATTTCCAAACGAGAATACCGACCCAATAACAGTGTTTAATCATCACCTTCGCACAGCCCGACAACACCCCGTTGGCTGAGAACCCAAAACTTGAAAACTAACTAAAAATTATTCTTCAAGTCCGTAAGAAAGTTAGAGTGTCTACCATTGTTTAAATCTCATACGACATAAAAGGTATGTAAACCAGACTTCTTATCGAACCTCCAACAGGGATACAAGGCTCCATCTTCTTCTTGGCTATCTAGGAGCGATGCTCTCGTGTCTGCCGTGGGATCTCTCGCCTCAATAACCCCAGCCCGGCGGAACTGCCCAAGCTCGGGGTCTACCAGCTCCAATATCAAAGCAATCAACAATCCGGGTATGCTTGGTCCCCCCAACGTCGCCGCGATGGTGGGGTTATAAACCCAGGGAACGTAGTAGAACAGGCTTTTCTCTTCATCGTCTTCGTCCAGATTATTGTCCAGCGCAATTGAAATGGCGTTCTTTTGCCTAAGAAATCTGAGCTTATCAATTTTCGCGATGGAAGCAATGTGAGATGGCTCGTTTGCGCCAGGCTGAGGTCGTCTCTGTTGATTAGGCCGTGTCAAGACGGCAGCATGGAGTGATCCGGTAACTCGGAGCTCTACGGCCGGAGAATCGCAAGGGCCACATATATCTTCAGTCAGTAGCTCGTCATATTCTGTGTGTCCTATCACCAGCGGGCTGTGGCCGCTTAGTCGCCGGGGTTTGACGCAGGCGAGCTGAACTAGAGATCCTGTGCAAGGGTATTGTAGGCCTAATGGGAGGAGAGTATGCCCATTTGCTGATGCCCAGGAGAAGCTAGGGGCTCGGTAGGGATGGCTGGAGCCTCTGCTAACGGGTTCTGGCTCTTTGACGTACCAGGTAAGCTCGTTCACCAGGTTCTTTGACCATACTCCGGCAATATAGCGATCCTGAAGAAATGGGCTCAGACTACGAGCCAGACCAGCGATGGCCACCAGTTTGTCTGACTGTTTCGTGAGTCGACATTTGGTGTAGAGTTCGACGATGCTGTGCCATATGCCGTAGAGCCTGCTAGCAGCTTCTCCCTCGCGCGGCCCAATTTCCGCGGGGACACCGTTTTTTCGAGAGTGTACCATCTGTTTGAGGGCTTGAATGTGGCTAGCTAACAGAGGGTTTCCTGTGTTCGGATGTGTTGGTGGTAACATGGCTGGGAAGGACTCGGAAACCGTTTTTTCGCAACACTCCCAAAAGATCTCGCGACGACAAAAGTGGATAATCCTCCGAGCAAGGATTCGCTCTTGTAGCACCCAACCTCTCTTATTCAGAGGCGCATCAAGGACCTCATTGGCCCAATTGTCCCCAGCACTGAAAAGGGTGTAGCTCTCACTGAATATCCCACCATCGTCGTCCTTGAGAAGGAGGCGTTGCTGCACCTGATTAAAGAGCCCCACGTCCCTATGGAAGAAGAGACCAGCCGAGTCCGATGCCCAGTTCGCAGATAGGTTGCAAAACGCATTGGCGAACACCTCTTTCATGAGCGGAGCTTCTTGGCGCCAGTCGTGTCCATTGTCGCCATCCTGGATTATGCAGAGGGAATCGATCCAAATATAACGGATATCCAACCGCCGTGCAATAATCATCGCATGCTGAAATGATGGGGGGAGAACAGACGCGGGCTTTCCCCGTTTGAATGCCGGCAGATTCTGAATGGTAATTCGAGGAATATTGGACAGTCCCCAACGATGGCTCAACGTGATGTACTTCTGTCCCGGGGACACTTCGCTGCCACTTACAATGGAGAAGGGGCTGCCGCCAGAACTGCCAATGTCAACAAGCCGGCTCGGATACCACTCAGGCTTCGCCATGTTACAGGCACGATGGCCGGAAGTGCACTCCTGTAGCCAGGTCCTAACAACCTCCCACGTCTCCGCAGACCCTGTGGTAGTAGATCTCGGTTTCGCAACTACCACATTCGGATATCCTATTTCTATTATTAGTATCGACACGAGAACACGGGGCGCGCCCTGAAAATAAAAAAAGATGTTTTTACCGCTTGATCGGTATAGTGTCACGCGAAGAATGCCGGTTGTTGGCCGTTGTAGCTTCTCAACAATTCGTAAACTCAAGTTGGCATCATGATTGATTATTCCCCGTTCCTGCATCTCAACCCTATGTTTCGCATTCAAATGGATGGATAGGTCGATTCCTGGAGGAGTTGTTGTTGACCAGTCTTTGAAGGAGGAGTCGACAACCTGCATTACCGAGATTTCCATTTCCGTAAAACTGGGCAATGCGGCTGCGGCGATGTCCGTCGTTGAAGCCTCCAGGAGGATTCGGCCATAATATCGCAAAATTCCCTGGCTCTCTGGCGTAAGATTCTGGAATGCCCGCTGGCAAATGAGGCAGCCCTGGTCGGCCGCGTCCACAAGGTTCGCTATCGATTTGTGGTGACCGACGCGGGTGGCACAGCGGAATATATGACGTCGGAATATTTCAGAACAACACTCGCAGAAAGACATCCTGATCAAAACCTCAACCTCGATTTGCTGGAGTGCCGTGATGAATGTGTCAATCTCATATAAAAGCGGGGTAAGACACCGTACCTACCCAAGTACCTAGGTACTTTGTGTGTTTAAAACCGCCTGGCAACCTGGCATGGTGCACAGACCTCATGACCCCTAACTCTAGTGGATAAGCAAATAAGGTACGTAGGTACAATATGGCGCGCTAGGCTAGATCGGAAAGATCTTGATCCTGACCACCCCCAATACCAAGCCTTCGTGAAAAAAATTCCGAGCAAAGAACCATGTTATCTGTCTTGCACTGACATGATGACTTGTCAGAGACATTGCACGCTGGAATTTGTAGATTGCAACTGTTTGATTGTATTGCTTGTTTATTCTCTCTTGCGGTTCTGCCTTGCAGCCAACAACCTGTCAGATTGAAAGGAGGTGTGGCCAACTGAGCTGAATGGAGCTCAGGGGAGCGGAACTGACTAAGGTCAGTTTAGCTGGCCAGGGCCACGCTTTGCCACCACTGTTGCCACCACGCAGTATTCTAATAAGGAGCTCTCTGGTTAAGCTTTTTAAGCCCCGTTTTTTATAGCTTTAATAAGGTTAGCAATGCAAACAAGCGTATTATTATACTGTGGGCTTGTTTTGAATATTGTCACGGTGCCGACCTTGGACTGGGGAAAAGGACTTGTTATTGCACGAAGAGAGGAAGAGGGAGCAGTGCTGCTCCGGGTGGCTATATACTCGGTGTCTGGTGGGGGTCCCGGGTGGGTGCCGGGTCGGTGGCGATCCGACGTGACCCGAGGTTGTTTGGTGCTGTGACAAGTATATACAGGTTATTGTTCAAGTTTAGAATAAATTTGATAAATAAATAATATGCTTTCATTAATTGCAGTATAAAAACCTAGCGAGGCGTTGGCATCGGAGCTGGAAGCCATGGCATGCAAAGTGATGGATGATGATGAAAAGAAGAAGAGAACGAGGGAGAGAACCCCCCTATTTATAGGCAAGAAAGGGCGAGAATCTGCGTTTGCGCACCGCACTCGCTCAGCAGGCAACGAGATTGCCCCGGTCGAACGAGAATGGAATATCAGATGAAAACATACTGGCGACACCCTCGTGACCTCTCATCCGGAGTCCAACAAAGGCAAACTGACAACGATGCTACTACGAAGGAAGGTACAACCCCCCCTCCTCCCTCTTTCCATCCGAACATACCGCTGATGTTACAATGGTACCGCTGCCACGATGGCCTTCCCGTAGTACAAACGAAAGCGAACCGAAAGCGAGGCAAACCGTAAAAAGAGAAAGAAGTAAATTACCTGTGGAAGAAGGTTATCGTCCGAACTGCAGGCGAACCGAAAATAAGGCAACAAATACAAAGGAAAGAGCCCCCCCCCCCCTTTTACCTTCCGACGACGATACAGCCGGGGTACCGGGGCCAAAGAAGAAAGAACGAGTACGGTCTGAATTCGAACCGATATACAGGTACCCCCTATTTTCCTTTCTTTACAAATTGTAATAACTCCCCTCCTATTATACATCCTGGGTAGGAGAGACCCAGACTAGTAGATAAAAGGCTAGAAGTAGAGTTGGTTTAGGTGCGATATCGTACCGATACCTGTACTATAGAAGCAC
>Ga0247760_1002876_pt1 | contig 12182 bp, 6 predicted proteins | sample UWRJL171409R4_FD_179936 | JGI IMG/M metagenome (GOLD analysis project Ga0247760, IMG submission 179936) | Plant litter microbial communities from Arlington Agricultural Research Station in Wisconsin, United States - UWRJ-L171-409R-4 | ecosystem: Environmental > Terrestrial > Plant litter >...
TCATCTGTTTCTGATTCAATTATAGAAGTTTCCTAGTATTGTGGTTGTGTAGTTGAGGATAGTTGTGGTAGGGTGATGGAAATTGATCCACTCGCTTAGATGATCCGCTCGCTTATCACGCACGTTAGCAACTATTAACTACTAAAACCTTCCATTTTATCAAGCAGTTTAAAGCCAAAAAGCTACCTATTACTACTAAGCTAATTACCAAACTAAAGAAGGATACCTAGGGCAGGGTTACTAAGTTTAAGATCCGGTTAGTAATTAGAGGGTTCCAATAGGCCCCTGGAGTTAACTTCAGGGAAACCTTTACAGCTACTACAATACCGTTAACCTGGCGAATTGTACTAGCACTAGCTGCTATTAAGGACTGGGAAATTAAATAAGTAGATTTTGTAGGAACCTTTTTAAATAATAAGTTAGATATAAAGCTTTATATCAAGGTCCTTAAAGGCCTATACAAGTTCAGTCTTAGCAGTTCTAAAGCACTAAACCTCCTGAAGCGGTATAGTTGGGACCCCTTTAAAGATTAAATTATACTACTAGGCAAAGGACTCTACGGCCTAAAACAGGCCTCCTACCTCTAGCAACAAAAGGTTACAAAGCTACTAAAAACGCTAAACTACAGCCCTCTTACCAGTAACGTAACCACCTATTACAGTACGGTTTATAAGATTATAGTAGTCACCTACGTTAACAATTATCTCCTCGTTGGGCCCTTTATAACCAAGATTAAGATACTAAAGGTCCAACTCGGCTAGGCATACGATATAGAGGACCTAGGCCCTACTCGCTACTTCCTAGGGGTCGAGATCCACCGCGATAGGGTACGCCGCCTCTTATGGGTTAACCAGAAGGCCTATATCGAATAGGCTACTTAGTACTTTAAACTTAACTACAACAAACCGGCTATCCCTCTCTCTTTAGGACTTACAGGGTATAACTCCTCTTCCAAGCCCCTAAATACCACTAAGATCCAGTTATTTCAGCAACTCGTCGGTACTACTATATACGCTATAGTTCAAACTAGGCCGGATATAGCATTTGCAATATAGTAGCTTTCCCACTAGTTACAGCAGCCCACTATTACCCACCTCAAAGCAGTAAAGAAGCTCCTTAGCTACCTATTTTCCAGCGCAAACCAGGGTATTTATTTTGGCACCTCTACTAATCTTACCCCTGTAGGATATACTAATAGCGATTTCGCGGGGTGCAAAATTACTGCAAAATCTACTTACAACTATCTATTTACAGTAAGTAAAGGACCAATCAGCTGGAAGTCAAAAAAGTCGTCTATAGTAGCCTACTCGACCTTGGAGGCTGAGTTTACGGGGCTTATAAAGGGTAATAAAGAGGTAATCTGGCTTCGGGAACTATTCTCTAAACTAAAGCGCCCCATACAAGGACCCGTTTTACTAATGGGAGACAATAAGGGCATTATAAATACGGTATACAACCCGAAACACTACAACCGTACGAAACACACCTTTCTAAAATACCAGGGGGTAAAAGAAAGCGTTATAGAAGGTAACATTACTATAACGTACGTACCTACAGGGGAGATACCGGCAGATAAGTTAATAAAAGCCCTAACCCTAGCCAAATATAAGTAATTCCTCAAGTTATTAAACCTTTTTAGGCCCTGTGGATTCCAAAGGGGGTCTATTTGGAACTAAAAGGCGTACTAGGGCTTAGGGCTATAAAGGGGGTATTGAAATTACAGCCCAGTTGCCCTGTAGCTACAGTACCCTTAGGTACTGTAGCCTAGTTGATTTACTACCCTGGGAGTACTGCCGACTGTACTATGGCAAAGTGCAGTTACTACAACTACAGGAGTTAGTATTGTGGTTCAGGGGGGCTACCAAGCCCCCTGGACCTACTAGAACCTACTAAAACCGACAGGGAGTTCCGAAAACCCACTACCTGTAGGTTTGGCCTATAAGGGTAGACCCATTACTACTGTTACGTTAGTATAACCAACTAGTTGCCCTAGAATCCTTTGGATTCCAGCGCCAACATAAGCACCTTTCCCTCTGTAGTATAGGCTTTCCTTTTATATTTTAGGGCCCTTACCCCCTGTAAGGTTAACCCATACCTACTAAGGGCCCTATAAAGAACCATCTCCCCTCCTATATTTCTGGTATCTGATTCTTTTCCTTTCTTCTACCTTAAGCAAAATAGTTTATATATAGCCTTAGGGCAACCTTTTAACCTTCGTAATCTCTATGCAAAGCCTACTATAGTCACCCTATTACAGGGTATAGACCCCTGTATCTCTACTTGTTACAGCAGGTTGGTTTGCTAATCTTAGCTTCCTTTAACCCCGTCTCGGGCAGTCATCGTACCCTCAAAGCCTTTCGCTACACCCGTTACAGGGGACTTACCCCCTGTAACCTCCTGTACTGGACCTCACTGAGACCAGTCAGGCTATACAAATTAACAATTATAGTAGGTTAATCTGCTGATCTTAGCTTTCTTTAACTCTATCCCGGGCAGTTATCGTACCCCTAAAGCCTTTCGCTACGCCCATTATAGGGGACTTACCCCCTATAACCTCTTATACTAGACCTTATTAAAACTAGTTAGGTTATATAATTAAACAGATTATAAGCCCGGATTTTACAACCCTTAGCCGACCTCGCCTCGTTACCTATAATTAATAACCACCCTTATAACGCTTTTACGCCCTTCGTAAGCTATATTATCTACCCTCCGGAAAAACCTATATACCGGCTAAAATTACCCTTAATATAGCCACTAACCCTTCTAAAAAGCCCTTACGCCAGTTATAGTTACTCCCGTAGGTAATATTATAACCCCTATATTAGTTACCAACCCTTTTAAAAAGCCCTTATACTGGTTAAAATTGCCCCCGTAAGTGGTACTGTAATCCTTATATTAATTACTAACCCTTTATTTACGCTATTAATACTACTTACTATAATTAATAGGTTAGGTCCCTGTGAGATTACTATACCTTAATCCTCCAGGGGAACGATACTGTAATAAGCTACTAGGGTGATCAAGGAAGAGCCCGATGCTGCTGCGATACACAGGTGATTCACTAGCGATGAGTTGATAAAGCAGACTCCATTCCAATACAGTGACTGATTCTTGCAGAAGGGAAAAACCCCCTGCGAGCGCCAACTACCTACAGCGGCTTTTATGCGTGTGCTGACCTATTGCGTCACTGCTGCCCCGGCGCTGCGCAGGCGCTGCGGTGGGGTTTCGCAGGTCACATTACAGATACCCCCTAAGTTCTATTACTATTTAGGAGAATTACCCCCTGAAGAATACCTACGTTTACTAAAATTCAACCCCCTATAGTAATTATTACTACTAAATATACTATTTGTACAGTAGGTACGTAACCTATATAGTAGGTTAACCCTAACGTATAGTATACTTCCAATTACCTACTTGTGATCCCCCAGCTTTTTTAAGAACCCACTAACCTAATTATAGTAATACGTATAGGAGAGGCGGTTCCGTTACGCAACCAGAATTCCAATTGGAAATCAGGTATGATATAATAGCTGATAATAACCTAGATATAGCCTCTGTAAGCTAAAACCAGTAGCCCGAAGAAATCCTACCTATTTAGGGCTTAGTATAGTAAGTTTCCAAACTTATTTAGCGTTTTAATAAGCTGCTAATAATATTAGAATAATAATAATAAGCCTGGAATATATTAAATATAAGTATTTCTGGGGCTTCCCAGAAGGGGGGTAATAACTTAATAGTAATTATTAAAGCCCTTGGAACTACCTATCCTTTAGTAATTTTAGCCGTTAAGGATAAGTTTAGCGCCCTTATAGTTAAAAAACTTACTAAATAATCCCTTTTCTTACCCAAAAAACAACGCCTATTAAAACCTAAGAACTATTAATAGTAATTCCAGGTTTTATTAATATAATTTAGGGCTTTTTAGATTTTTAATTTCCTTTACAATTTATAGGTGGTTATAAAACGCTTTAATAACCCTTAGAAAGCCACCCTCCTGTTAACTCTCCGGAATATACTAAAAAAAGGCCCCCTTATTACTATAACCTACGAAAAGGACCCTAAATCTGCTTTTAATTAACTCCGCTAATAATACGCCCCAACCCAGGCCAATTTCCGCAATAAATTTTACTATTAATACCATTCCCTAACCTTTAATAGTAATATTATTATAATAGATTTTAACGCTATTTTTAATATTTTAATAAGCCATTTTAATATTTAAAAAATTGTAATTACGGAATAAAACCAAATTAATTACTATTTTAACGTTTTAAAACCCTAATTCCCGTAATAAGCTAAATATTCCAAAATATTATTACGACGAAATTAATAAATTACAAACGCTAATATTAGGTTTTAAAAGCTACTTAGCACTCTTATCCTTTTATATTTTTAAAAGGACCTATTTACTAAAACCCGGAACCCTAATACCTTTTTAATACGTACCTTAACTATACTATAGGTTAATTAAAAAAGGTCTAAGGAGCCTAAATAAGGTTCCGGAAAAGGTAAAAGCCAATAATAAGGCAAATTAAGAGCCTTATAAAGTAATTCCAGGCCTAGGGAAATTAGGAATTTAAAAAAATAAAGTAGTTTTAGTAATAAAAGGGTGTATAATAATAATGCCTTTAATACGGAAAATACCCCTAAAAGTATTAATAAGACCTACGAAACCAATACTATTTCCAATAATCAGGGGGAACCAGTCGCTATAAAGGAGGCCTTCCCTATTTACTATAACTTTAATTAAAGTACTATACTTAACGCTAAATCTACTAACCTTAATAATACCTTTAGTGAATTGGATATTTTAATAAACCTTAAACCCTCTATTAATAACCTCCCTAAGCCCTTTACAATTAACCTTTTTACAAGGGGTAATCTTATTAAATAGTAACTTTTTAATACTAATTTTATAATATATATTTATATTAATAAAGCCCTATTTATAAAGTTATATATTGGAAAACTAATTATAATACGTATTAAAAGTAGCTTAGTATAATCTTAAGGTATTGGAATAATTAAATTTAAACTTTATATTAATATTATTAGGGGTAGGCCTTAATATAATACTATTGTATTAAAGGAGTACCTTTATATTTTAACCTTCCCCATTAATATTATTAATAGCTACCACCTTTATAATTCAGGGGGTATACTTATTAAAAATAAACTTTACAGCGCCTTTAGGAAGCTTATTGCCCTATTAAATTTTAAAAATTTAGGTTTTTATATCTGGTTATAAGGGTTATAACCCCCTAAAACCAATTATATTTAATAAAACTATAAAAGTATCTAATACTATTACCTATCCGGAAACTAACCTAAAGCCCCTACTATAATATTATTTATTATAAAGGGGGTAACCCCCTTTTTAATATACTATAATAGGGCCTAAAAGGGTCTTTTAGCGGTAATAATCAAGGTGGTTAGATTTTAGTACGTTTATTTAGGCCATATAAGGCTAGACCTTCTAAAAAAGATCGCCCTAGTTACTAAAAGGATATCCGATTTTAGTAATATACGCCCTAAATATATAACTTATAAAAATTGTAATACTACTAAACTATTACGCTAACCCTTTTCCAAGGCTGTTATTAACCCTTCTAATACGTTAAGGTAAATAGAGGGGGATATATTTGTAATTTACTTTATACCCTTAAATAATAAACCCTATAGGCTTATTTTAATAAACTAAAAGACTTGTTTTAAAATTATTAAGCTTTTAAAATCCAAAGATAAAGTTATTATAAAAGTAAAGGCTGCTATAAAGGAGATTAATAATACCTTTAAGTATTATTTAGTATATTTATATTATAATAAAGGTAAGGAAATTAGTAGGCTTAGGTTTTATTTATATAAAAAGGGTATTGTTTTTTCGGAATCTAATTCTTACGCGTATAATTAAAACGGTTTAATTAAACGTATTATATAGGTGGTTTTAAAACGCCTTAAAATTGTAATAATTGTTTTAAGGCTTTTATCTTCCCTATAAAAATACGTTATAAGCCCTATAGTTAAATTAGTTAATAAAATAATAAATATTACTAAAAAACTTACCCTATACCAGCTCTTCCTTAATAAGTTAGTATCCTTATAGGCCCCTTATATCCTGAACCTTTTTAATTATAAGGTTATAAATGCCGATTATATAATATTAATTCCCCTTAAAAAACGTATTTAGTCCCAAAAGCTTATTTCTAAGGGCGTTTAAGGTAGGTTACTAATTATATTAAATACCTAAACCTACCTAATTTGGCTTAGCTAACGGAAAGTTATTTAAACTAGCTTTATTAAATTATATAAAAACCCTTCTATCTACCTATAAGGGCCCTAAGGCCCAACCAACGCCCTGAACCTCCTAAATACTACTAAAGATACGAAGGACTAGTACCCTGATTATAATAGCTCTCCCCCCAAGGCGCTTACTAAATTCGCCTTATTAGTAGTATTATTACGTAAACTAATTTAATTACCCGTAATAACCCCTAAACCCTCTGAATCCCCTATAGGAGATAAACTTAAGCTTATTATAATAAAAGTCCTAATCCCATAAGCTACTAAAACCTAGTAAAAGGAATTTAAACGAGTAAAAATTAAACCTATAAATACTATAGCGGACCTAATTAACTACTTCGTTAACAAAATTACTAAATAAACTAAACCTAGTAGTTACTATAACCTTTTTGAATTTACTAAAAACTTGGAGCCTAAGTTCTTTAAGTAAATTTTAAAATACCCCTTAAAGAATTAGTAATTAGTAGTATATTTTAAAAAGATATAATAACTATTAACTACTAAAACCTTTTATTTTATCAAACGGTTTAAAACCAAAAAGCTACCTATTACTACTAAACCAGTTACTAAACTAAAAAAGAATACCCAGGGTAAAATTACTAAATTTAAGGTTTAATTAGTAGTTAAAGGGTTTTAATAGGCCTTTGGAGTTGACTTTAGGGAGACTTTTACAATTATTACAGTACCGTTAACCTAACAAATTATATTAATATTAGCTATTATTAAAAACTGGGAAATTAAATAAGTAGATTTTATAAAAGCCTTTCTAAATAATAAATTGGATATAAAGCTCTATATTAAGGTCCCTAAAGGCCTATACGAATTTAATCTTAGCAATCCTAAGGTACTAGACCTTTTAAAGCGGTATAATTAGGACCCCTCTAAAGACTAAGTTATATTACTAAGCAAGGGATTTTACAACTTAAAGCAAACCTTGTACCTTTAGTAATAAAAGGTTATAAAGCTACTAAAAACGTTAGATTATAGCCCTTTTACTAATAATGTAACTACTTATTATAATACAATTTATAAAATTATAATAGTTACTTATATTAATGATTATCTTCTTATCGGGTTTTTTGCAACTAAAATCAAGGTATTAAAGGTTAAACTCGGTTAAATATATAATATAAAGGACCTAAGCCCTACTTATTACTTTTTAAAGGTTGAGATTTACCGCGATAGGGTACGTTACTTTTTATAAGTTAATTAAAAGGTTTATATCAAATAGGCTATTTAGTACTTTAAATTTAATTATAACAAACTAACTACCCCTTTCTCTCCAGGATTTATAGGGCCTAACCCCTTTTTTAAGCCCCTAAATACTATTAAAATCTAATTATTTTAGCAATTTATCAGTATTATTATATACGCTATGGTTTAAATTAAGCCGGATATAGTATTTATAATATAGTAGCTTTCCCATTAATTACAACAGCCTATTATTACCTACCTTAAAGTAGCAAAAAAGCTTCTTAGCTACCTATTTTCCAACGTAAATTAGGATATTTATTTTAGTACTTCTACTAATCTTACCTTTATAGGATATACTAATAGCGATTTTACAGGGTGTAAAATTATTATAAAATCAATTTACAACTACTTATTTATAATAGGTAAAAAATTAATTAGCTGGAAGTTAAAAAGGTTATTTATAATAGCTTATTCGATCTTAAAGGTTGAGTTTACGGGGCTTATAAAGGGTAATAAAAAGGTAATCTGGCTTTAAGGGCTATTTTTTAAACTGGAATACCTTATATAAGGACCCGTTTTATTAATAGGAGATAATAAAGGCGTTATAAATATAATATATAACCTAAAATATTATAATTATATAAAGTATACCCTTTTAAAATACCAGGGGGTAAAAAAAAGCGTTATAAAAGGTAATATTACTATAATATACGTACTTATAAAGGAGATATTAGTAAATAGGTTAATTAAAGCCCTAACCCTAGCCAAATATAAAGAATTCCTTAAATTATTAAACCTCTTTAGGCCTTATAGATTCCAAAGGGGATCTATTTTAAACTAAAAGGTGTATTAGGGTTTAAGGCTATAAAAGGGGTATTAAAATTACAACTTAATTACCCTATAGCTACAATACCCTTAGGTACTATAACCTAGTTAATTTACTACCCTAGAAATACTACTAATTGTACTATGGTAAAATGTAATTATTATAATTATAGGGAGTTGGTATTGTGGTTTAGGGGGGTTACCAAGCCCCCTGGGCCTACTGGAACCTATTAAAACCAACGGGAAGTTCCGAAAACCTACTACCTATAGGTTTGGCCTATAAGGGTAAACCTACTACTATTATTACGTTAATATAGCTAACTCGTTACTTTGGAATCCTTTGGATTCCAACGCTAATATAAGTACTTTTCCCTTTATAGTATAGGTTTTCCTTTTGTATTTTAGGGCTCTTACCCCCTGTAAAGTTAACCTATACCTACTAAAGGCCCTATAAAAAACCATCTCCCCTTTTATATTTCTGGTATTTAATTCTTTTCCTTTCTTTTACCTTAAGTAAGATAGTTTATATATAGCCTTAAAGCAACCTTTTAACCTTCGTAATGTCACGGCACCAAAGGACGCAATGCGTAAACACCACAAAAAGTGGAACGTTGTGCAGTCAGGGCACTGCACCGTAGTCCTTCTACATCTAGTTGCAGCCACAGGCAGGCAGCATCACTGTACCGTGACACGTAATCTCTGTACAAAGCCTACTATAGTCACCCTGTTACAGGGTATAAACCCTTATATCTTTGCTTATTACAGCAAGTTAATCTGCTGATCTTAGCTTCCTTTAACCCTATTCCGGGCAGTTATTATACCCCTAAAGCCTTCCGCTGCGCCCGTTACAGGGGACTCACCCCCTGTAACCTCCTGTACTGGACCTCACTGAGACCAGTCAGGTCACACAATTAAACACATTTTATGTCTTAGCGTTTTATCGAGGACAATAAAAATGCAGGTTATTTAATAAAAGTAAAAGTACTTTTAAAGATGATAAAAGGTACGAGAGTTAAAGGGTAGAGGCTAAGTCCTTAGAGCGTTAAGTAGGTAATACGAAATTTTTTTATATAGAACTATTTTGGGCCTACCTAGTTAGAGTTGAAGTAGTTTAATATGTTTTGGCGTAAAGTACTGAAAATGGTACTTAGACAGAGTAAAGGTAAGCAAGCCTGAGCAAATCCTGAGTAGGGACTGAGCTGGGGTGAATAGGGTTATGTGGGCGAGGTACAAAAAATGAAATTTTGTATGCCCAGGCTCGTCTCATATAACAGGTAGTACACGACCCTAAAATCGACACCATGAATTTCCCTTTCCTTCTTTGGAACTGAGCGGTTGCCGCCTTGGCCTGAGCCAGACTGAGCTAGACTGAGCGAGAGGGTTACAGTTCTGGGCTGTGTTGATATAACTTTTTTAGCATGTCAATACTTCAAATTCTTTGTGTGACGCGCTTATAAGCGCTGGATCGATTGTATCTATCCTTGCTGCTTCAAAGCATAGCTTCTCGTTGTGTTTGCCAGCTGCTCGTCCTTCTTCGCTTGCAGGCCTGCGCGCGCGCTACAGCGCGTTACGTTATAATTTAGTGGGTGGTAGGGGGTCACGCGCTCGGAAATACAGGGGGTCTTGATAAGCGGAAAATTGCCTATCCAGCTGGGTGCCAAAATAAAAGCACTCACTACCTTGCAGTACAAGTGGCACCATAGAAAATCCTAGCAAAATACAGGTATTGGTAAGTACTATCAGCCCACAAGCTGCCCACTACCACCCAGTCATTTGACCTCTAGCCACTAACACTTTCTGCATCCTAGCTACCATAGAATCCACCAACTTGTTGATTATCTTCTAGTTGACGACCTTTTCCCAGGCCTCTAAAATCAACGCCTTTAGGTCTGAGCCAATGTGAAAATGCGCTCTAATATATTATTTAACTACACGCCAGCAATTTTCAATCGGCGAGAGGTCTGGGGAGCTAGGGGGGTTGAAAAAGTGCTTCAGGCCGTGCTTTTCTTTCCACACCTTAACAATATTACCCTTAGGTTGTAGCGGTGAAGAAGATGCTGGTGTGATGCTGGTAAAATTGTTAAGGGCCCTGTTAGGCAAGGTGGCTGGAGGGGGCACGTGCGGCTCTCTTTGGCGTGCCTGTTTTTTTGGCACCCAGTTGCTATCCACCACGACTTATTGGCGCGCACCCTCGATAAGATAAGCGATGGTGGGGCGATAGCGTTAGCGCTTTCCCCGCCTTTTCCTCTGTCCATTGCGAATCCTCCTCTTTCCTTCCGCTCCCACGCACCAATCAATTGCGCATCCCTCCCACGCACCAATCAATTGCGCATCCTCTCACACGCACCAATCAATTGCGCATCCTCTCCCATCGCATTTTCCAAGCCTCAATGCAGCGAACCATGGACGACCGATACAAGGATTTCCAGGCGAAAATGGCTGGAAACGAGAGAGCACAGCGCGAGCTCCAACGTCTCCTGGACAACTCGGACAAGATACCCGAGCAGCAAAGCGCTGCTGAACTTCTCCCCGTGGAGGAGATGGAAGAACGGCTCCAGTACATCAACATGCTGGAGAAGCATTGGCATGACAATTTTGCCCGTTTGTCACGGAAGCCCGGAGAAGCGTACCGTCGCTTCAACGACGCAGAGCTTTCGGCCTTGCTCTATATGGATACGGGTTATTTGCGTGACCGGCTCATGGAGTGGACCTCCACCGAGTCGCTCATTCAACGTATTCAGGGCATTCCGGTTGCCCTTAAAATTTGTAGGTACCCTGTGCCTCTTTATTTTCCAGCCTAACCGCGCCTGCAGTTGCCACCAAGGTACTTTCGGCAGCCGATGTAGAGGCATTACAAGCAATATCCGAAGAAATACCACCCCTTCGACCCCCCAGCGTATCATCTGCGTCGGGCGATGACGACGACGAGAAAGAAGCAACCGAGAAGCGCAGAAGTACTAAGTTCGACAGCTCTGGCAAAGCCCAGAGAAACAACTATTACGCCGAAAAACGGAGGTATCTGGACGGCCATCGGTGCGTGCTCACAGGCACTCGAGATGCACAAGTCTGCCACATTGTCCCCTTTGCCGCCAACGCAACAAAGAACGGAATGGACCGATGGCACAAGGTTATACTGGCCTCGATGCGCCTCTTTTTGCAGGAGAGACCGGGCGTTGATTTTGGCGCTGAAGCCCGTCTTCATTCTCTGTTTGGGTTCGAGCAGGGAGTCAGCGATCGACACTGGAACACCATTTCTCTCACGCCAACCATGCACGACTGGTGGGGCAGAGGATATTTTGGTTTGAAGTACATTGGCACGAATGACGCGAATGTCCAAGACCCCAACGCTGTCGTTACGCTGCGAATCCAATTTCACTGGATGCCGTGGAGACGCAGGGAGCTTGGACAGAAACCAGCACCCCTTGGACGAACCAAGGAGGAAATTCTTGCCGCCATCCCGACTTCCTGCGGCCAACCTTCGAGTTGGCAAGGGGAGCCTCTGGTAGCTATGTCCAGACCGGAGACGGGATTCAATCTCGAAACCGGTGATGTTTTCGGCATCCACATTCCGAGGCGTCACATGGAGAAAATGGTGGAAGCTTTTCGGATGCAGTGGGCTCTGATTAAGCTTCTTGCCATGGCTGGGGGCGCTGAGGTGGTTGCAGACTACCCTGACCACCCCGAATTCCTGGATGAGAACTGGGAACTCCCTGGTCTCAAAGCCTGGCGTTTGGCGTGCATGGCCGAGTGGGCAGCCGTGGCCGAAGAGGAAGAGCGCGCTAAAGAGGGCAAGGAATAGCGGTCCCGCCCTGAAGCTTCAGGCTCGTCCCCCCCCATGCAGGAAGCGTGAAGGGATG
>Ga0247760_1002877_pt1 | contig 12182 bp, 8 predicted proteins | sample UWRJL171409R4_FD_179936 | JGI IMG/M metagenome (GOLD analysis project Ga0247760, IMG submission 179936) | Plant litter microbial communities from Arlington Agricultural Research Station in Wisconsin, United States - UWRJ-L171-409R-4 | ecosystem: Environmental > Terrestrial > Plant litter >...
CTCTTCTTGGAGGTCTTCAATCTTTTTTTTTTTTTTTCACCTGCACCTTTGAAGGTACCTTATCATTCGAGGTATATGTAGGGGGGGCTGGTTGTTATCACTCTGTATTTAACTCTGCACCGTTGGCCGCATGTGTTCACATGGAAATTGTATCTCTAATTTGATTGATTGCTTGATCGACTCTTGTATACCTCAAACCTGGTATCTAACCCAACCGATAAACCTTCAGATAACGTGGTGTGCACCCGCTACAAAACACTATCGCCATACGTGCAGGTATCATCATCCCACGTAACAGTTCCATCGCTCATAATAATATCAACTAGTTGGAAAGGGACTGAGCAGCAAAAGCATTGCTGGACTTGGACACATCCGTGACCTGGACCGTCCTGACACCGGTGCGCTCCTCTTCCAATTGCCGGGCTTCACGAGTAGCCTCGGAGTGGCGGACCGCCGGGTTCTGGAATTTTGAGAGAAAGCTACTAAGTTTGGACTTTTTCTTTGGCTGAGCGTTGGGATTGGGCGCCTTGATCTTGTCGACGTAGACATATTGCTGTCGGGTAAAGGGTTGCTCCGGTTTCTTGTTATTGTCCTCGTTACTATCGAGTGAGGATCGCCTCGAGACGGTAGCATCCGACTGCTCCGTCTTGGCGGTGGTGTGATCTTGCGTGGAGCTCATTGTTTAGGTTTGATGCCAGGCGTATTTGTTGATTTTTTGTATGTATGTATGTATGTATGTACGTGTAGGTATATATGTATGTGGGTATGGAGTAGAGTTGGAGTTCAGTGGGGATCACAAAAATTGTAACCAAAACTCGGGGTGGATACGGGCTCTTTATGGTGGATGGGACTCCGAATGAAGAACTTGCGAAGCCACCAAACCTGCCTTGGTACCCCAGCATTCCACCAGACCGGAGTTTGGATTTGGCATGACATGGACAATCTCAAGATCTGAGAGGTCTTAGTGTCTCATTGTGGACTCGCTGTGCCGTCCATTGCCCAACAGGCAACCAAAGAAGCCACGCTAAATTCTCCGACAAAGTGGCTGTGTCCAGTACTTTTTGCCTGTCGATTTCCCTCCCTGGAGCGGGAGGGTGACATTGAAGCCGAAGGATCACTTTTGGCTAAATCGCTTTCCATGAAGCAAGCCACCAAAATGGGGTTCGCGAGGCCTCCGAATGAACTGATAACATCATCACGTGGCCGTAATCCAAGTAGTATTGCGCTGTTCAAACCAGAGTTACCGAGAAAGAAAAAAACAAGTCTGCACGGACACGGAACGTATCGGTCCAAGAATCATGACGTGACAAAAACATTCTGGACAGCCACAATTCAAGGCTCGATCGATCTCTGATATAATCTCCGTCGGCGAATTCGAGCCCTCAATTGACAATGTGTCGAAATCACTCCCAGCTCTGGGGGGTCATTCCGCAGCGATAACTGTAGCATGCAGAAACGGTATGGATGTACCGGATCAACCCCTTCTCAACCCGGAACATGTGACTGTCCGGCATCGGCTCGGTGGGATAAGTCCGGTCCAGTCCCGGGAAACCCATGAATATGACCACGACCCCCATCACCTCGTCGACAACATATCTTCGGTTAGTGACTTTGATAGTAGATGGGAAGCCACCGATATCACAGGTATTTGCCGTGAGGTTTCCCCTGCCGGTGTATGCTTGCCAAGTTAAATGTCAGCATGCGCCACAAGAGTCTGAAACGAGCACAGTGCATTGAGTTATTGATGAAGAGAAAAGGCAAATAGTCCTCACCGCCACCTTCAAGCCTCGCGCACGGCGTTGCCATTGGAATTACCACGCTGACGTTATTCCAACGATCAAAATATGCGTCTCCAGCAGCCTGAATGACAGCGCGGGAATCCCGCTTGGCTTCCGGAATCGGGTCCCAAGACGTCTCAATCGAGTTCCAGTAGGCGTAACCGGTGGCATTGAACGCCCAATCATCTTGATCAGTCACGATCGAGTCGATCAACTTAATCTTGCTGTTCTCGAATGACATTCTAGTCCCAATGACGTAGGGATGTGGATTGCTGGCAGCGATGATTTCGGTGAAAGTGGCGCATTGGACCGTGTCGTGGACGCTGCGGGTAGAGTCCAGCTTGAGGGGCGTTGTCAAAACCCCCGTTTTGATGTCCATGGACTTGTTGTTTTCCAAATATGCGGAGGTGTCGCTCAAGAGAGGAAGCGACGGGTGGCCAGCTGCCTGTGCCGCGATATAAGAGGAAGTCGCATTTTCCAGGAACTGGCGGGAGCAATCGGCAACCGCTGGCGTCGCGAGGCAAAACGCCAAAATGAAAGCCCTCATTGTCGCCATCATGTCGACTACCTGTACCACAAAATTCTGGTAACCTGTGGTGCATGTTGTCCATCTTGTGACCCCATTGCAATCGCGGAAATATAAGTAGCAGATGAACTGGATCGGCGCTTATTCTTCAACGTGCGAAGGCGCGCAAACTTGCCTACCGAGTTTTGCCGCGAAATCTTCCAGAGCGAAATCCAGTGTTATCACGATTTCGGGAAAGTTGTGCTTGCATATGCTAGATGACATCCCAATCCACGTTAACCAACACGTTTCTCCCGGAACCAGTACGCGGCTCAATAAATCGTTGGTAATTTCCGAACACACAGACAAGAGCTACAATGCTCGGGGGCGTTGCGCTCCACTAACTCTTTATTTCCTACCCTCGTCTTATTACATTCAATCTTCCCCATCCTCTACGCACTAGGCGGCTATATCCAATACTCTTCTTAGCTAATACTAAAATACTAGTTGCCGGTAATATAATAAAACTGGCCCATTTCTTCTTGTTTCTTTAGTAATACCAAACTTTCCTCCTCCCCTACTATTTTAATAGTATAAAACTAGTAACTGAATTGAGTTAAACGTTGGAACCCTGATTTATTTTCTCTATTATTTAGATTAATAATTTAGATAATGATAACTTGATTAATATTAATTTATATCTAATAAGAAGACGGCGGGTTATACTTGACTTGTAATTCTTTAACCTAGCCCTAATACCAAATTGGAGTAGTAAAAGTCTCGTTTAATTATACGCTTGCCTTTTTTCCAAATTAGCCAAGTGTCACGGTACGGTGACGGTGTCTGCCTGTGGCTGCAGCTAGATGTAGAAGGATTATAGTGCAGTGCCCTGACTGCACAACGTTCCACTTTTTGTAGTGTTTACGCATTGCGTCCTTTGGTGCCGTGACACCAACGCAATAAGTAAAGGGTATAAGTATTACTTATTTGGTTTGAGGTTATACCTATTATAATAGCTTAGGGTAAGTAGGTAGGTAGAAGGAAGAAAAGGTTTTGCCATTTTGCTATTAATTTGATTTTTTTTTATATAGTTAAGATTTAGGGGTTTTCAAAGCCCTAGGTATGTTATTGGCACATGGGAAGGTTTGTTGCTAATTTAACCGAGGGGCGTTAAGCGACTCAAAGAGTAGGCGGGTCCTAATACTACATCTCCCAGCTTAATCACCGTTCACGCTAGGCATAGCGTTCTACCTTTTTTTTTTTCTTGGATACCTTACACAAACTAACTAGTTATAAGATTCCTTAACCTAGTAGTACCAAGATTGTGCTATTACCCAACTCAGTTGACTAACTCAACTGGTTATTTTCACAAGCCGAGCCCTCCTAAGCTATCCAAGCCCGAGCCAACTCTAAGGGGGGGGATATATTAAGTTAGCTGGCTCGATCAGAGCGCTGGCCCAAACGGCGAACGCGCCCGTCAACCTGACATTAAACCAGTTAGTTCATCCCCGCTGGTTAGGCCAACTAGTTTAATCTGCGGGACTGTGTACCGTTAACCTACGGCTTACCTAGTCGGGTAAAATTAACGTGTTTAATATGAGGCGTTTACGCTACCCAGGTACCTAGCCATCGATAAACTGAGCAAGATGAATATTGCATGGTAACTATAACTCTATTAGGGCGTCTAACTGCACCCAGCCCTCCAGTGCTCCCGTTACCAATAATGTGCAAGGCAGTAGTTATATACTTCGTTGCTAACGAGTAGAGTACCTAACTACAAGCCGAAATTCTTTCTCTATAATCTGGAAGCCTTCTTCAGCGTTCTGGCTCTCCCTTGTAGTGGCAGTATTATCGGTCTCACTAGTTATCGGTTCGCTGGTTATCGGACGAACCGCCATCACCGTAGGAGGGATAGGAGTCGAGGGAGGTGAAACCACGTGCCACGAGCGATGGAGTCGCCTACCAATGGATCCCAGCCACTTCCGGGCATTTATCTGAACTGCCGTTGAATCGATAGCACGATTGAGATGAAATTTCCGGATGCTCGCAACATACTCGCAATACTGTTGAACCATCCTATCCGTCTCCTCCTGGGTCGTACACGTTTCAGCGATAGCTGATGTTATATAAGCGAGAGGACGGTTGAAAACGGGCCCCTGATGATGTGCAGGTGAAATAATAGCGTTACCTTCCACCAATTCCCGGCGCACCGGGGAATAGCGCTCAGTCCATCCATCTCGGCCGTATTTATCCCGCATGGCCATAGGATACTCTTGGGAATGCCACATAACGCAGATTTTGCCGTCTGGACGACATAGGCCATGATTGTCGACAAATCTATCGACGAGGAGACACGTATCCCATCGGAAAGAAATGATATCAGCAATTTCCGAGGCAGACAAAGCGTCGGGGTCATTGCGCAGGAAAAGGAAGATATCACCCGCAACGGCAACATTCTGCCCCTTGTTCCAATCGCCGGGACAGAGAACCTCAACAAACAGCCTGGCCATGTTGGTTACTCGCGAGTGTGCCATGGCGCATGTCATCTCGTCGATGATGGTGTCGGGATCATTGTTGGTACCGCCGCCACCGCCCGTAAGGGAAATAGTGAACGCGTCGTTGTCGCTTGATTGATAGGGGGGGTAGTACATAGGCAATGCTTCCCAGCGGTCTTGGAAATGAGCCAAGGGAACCCCCGATCTCCTAGTCCAGGAATACTCCCATTTGTCGTCTTGGGCACTAAATCGGAAGTCTTCCGAAAAGACGCGAGAGAACCCCCGGGCCTCTAAAGTATTGGTGATGGAGCGACAAAACTCATTGAACGTTTCTGTCTGCCTATCGGTAGGCTCACTGGGTTGGAGGCAGGTCTCTTCTGTAACTGGTGCTTCCAAATTGCTACTACCACGCTCTCGTAGTAGCGGTGTCGATGCGTCGGAAAGTGCTAAGATGGTAGCTCCAACAAACATGGACCCGCAGGCCCGCTTCCCGCTGGGCGATACAGGCCACGATAATGATTCATCGTCACAATTTGCGGCAACCATGGTCGTAGCGTTGAGTTCGGGGGTTACTGCCCAGCCCCCAGAGAAACAGGCCGTGGTGAGTAGGGTGACGGATACGCCTGGCTCCAGGGCGGATTTAAGCCGCACGATGCTCATGCCCTTATTTCTAGTACCATTGTCGAGGCAGAGGTAATGACCTTCGATTCCATGACAGAACACCATGAGGAGAAGAGGACAATTACGTCTCTTAGCACGAAGCGATGCTTCCTTGACCTCGCGAAGAAACCTGTCGATCATTTGAGCAGGCCGAACTAGCGTGACTGGAGTCATTTCGGAATCCAGGAGGTCGCGGCTTAAAACTACCTTACGAGGTCGATAGGGATGACCGTGGTGGAAGTCGCCATATTTCTCTACTAGTCTCGCTGGCTCGGCCGCTGTGAGCCAGGTTTGGTCGGCAACGGAGCCTTTCAGAAGGTAGTTAAAGGCGTAGAAATCGGAGAGGAACCACCCATCTTTAGCCCGATGGCCAGTTTGAACTGTAGGGTGGGTTGCGGCGACGATGATGGCATTCTCGTGGATGGTTGGGAAGGTGTGGGTAAGGAAGGTTTGGGGATGCGGGGATAATCCCTTATGCATTCCTCCCTCGACTAGCGGCTTCCTGTCCGCCATCTGCAGCAGGTTAGCAAACTGGAGGGTGAGCGGCTCGGCATAGGTACATACACGGATACTGTTGGGCGACACAATCAATGTCCTCGGCGGTGGGCGATTGACTTGATGTTGGTATTTTGCCAGCGACGGGAATTAAACTGGCTGGTGTAAGCTATATCGGTGTACCAACCAGGACCGTTGGTATATTCCCCGAGAAAGTGTGGTTTGGGAAAATGCTATTTGGGAAGAGTCTGGCGTCTTTTATATCCCGTGGAGCGGGCCCATAGCCACGTGCCTATGGGGCCGGTTTAAGCAGGCACGTTCACCAACATGTTAAGATTTAGGGTTTTTCAAAGCCCTAGGTGTGGCGTTGGCACATGGGAAGGTTTGTTGTCGATTTGACCGAGGGGCGTTGAGCGACTCAGAGAGGCGGTCCTGGTGCCGCATCTCCCAGCTTAATCACCATCCACGCTGGGCATAGCGTTCTATTATTATTATTATTAAAATACCAAGCCAATGTGGGCTTTAAGCCACATCGAAACCCGAAAGCGAAGCCGCCGCCTTGCCTTGCCGGACAGGGCAGGCCCTACCGGCCGCCCTGCCCATCCACCATCGTCACCACCACCAAGTACTAGGTAGGGCAGAGGGTGGTAAATCAACGATGCACGCCCGGGAAAAAAAGCCACCTAGGTCTATTTCTTACGGTAAATCTAATTATAAAGGCCATATCAGGCCTGCAGGGCTAATTGAAAAGATGGTGGCCTGGATTGCTGGATTTCTTTTTTCGTCTGGAAGGTACGATACCATCGCCCAATGGCCGCTCGACGGATAGTTCCGGAAACCATTCGACCAATGCGATGACGAAAAACCACGGCCCAGATATCATATAATAGAAGCTCAGCTTGCCTCGCTCCTTCACTTCGTAGAACTCAGTTCCCGGAGCATCATCGAAGCTTCGCTTCGATTATTTTGGATACCCTACACAAACTAACTGTTCACCACCATGGCTCTCCACAACAGACCCGGCACGCGGCTCAATATGTGTCGTTGGTATTGACATGTAATTAATGTTACGAACTTGAACACACAGATAACCCAGACCACAATGCGTACCTACATGTAAGAGAAGTAAGACCTACCTTAGTCCACCCTGCGTAACTTCTTCTTCAAGACGGGGACCTCCACAGCCGTTGCACGTCCATCGGCACCTGTTTCAAAGATAAACAAGTCGGCCGGATTTCCACCGTACCGTAGGCCGTCAACTGTGCTCCATGACCCGCAGGGGTCACCTGCCGGCTGTCCTACAGCCCCATACACTGCTCGAAAGGCGAGTCTATTGCCACCAGCCAATTTTGTCGGATACAGCCAGCCTCCAAAGTCTCCGGGCGACGAGCTATTAGCACCGGTGGTACCTCCAACCGACACAAACAAGTCGGTCCCGTTGCTCACTAGACTAGCTAGAAAGAGGCCAGGATTATTGGGGAGAAGGGTGACATTGAGAGAAGAGTTGTCGGGAAATGTGTACGTGCCCGCAAAGTTGATGCGCGCTTGCTCTCTGGCCGCATGTTCGCCCGCTTGCAGCCACGTTGAAGTGAGGAAACCCTGTAAAGCGGTGTAGGCCTGTATTGCTGACGGACCGCCCGTGAGGAGGGCAATACCCATGTCGTGGTCGGGCGAAAGGCCCAAAAGGCTGAGGTAGTTGCCAAGGCCACCATTCTTGGAGTATACGTCGACAAGTCGCGTCGTCGTGGTACTATTGGGCGAAGGCGCGGGGGCAACCGGTATTTTTAACCGCAAGATCTCCCACGGTCGGCCAACTGACGCAGAGGAACTGGATGTGTGCGAGATAGGTTTGAGCCACTTCCGTGTCGTCCGGGCCGAGAGGAGTGATGACCTGAGGATGGACCGGCCCATGCTGGCGAGGTCGGCAACAGACTGAACATAGCCTCCAGCTCTAAAAGATGTTCCAGATATCAGCAAAGGGAAGCCCCCTCTAGACCGTGGATTCACTTACGGTGCCGCATCTCCAAGATCTGCCCTCCAACCTTCATTGACAGCGGCATTGCTATCGTTGAGCGGAGGTGACGAGAATGTCCGTGAAAGTTTGAGGGGCTTCAACAGCTCGTCCTGCACTAACTTGCTGAAACTTGTCTTTGTGATATTTTCAATCGCATATGCCAAAATTTGAAACGCCGTGTTGGAGTAGATCGGGGTGTGGTAGGTGGGTACCACTGGCCAACCCTTCAGGATCATTGCCATGGCCTCTAAAGTGTTCCGACGCTGGATTCAGTACATGTAACATATAACCAGACTTTTTCGGTAGGGAGCGAAGGAGACAAGTATCTGCTTACCCGCTCTCGTACACGCCCTCACTCCTTCAGAACCGGTGCCGCATTTAACAATCTCTGTGTTATTTAGAGTGGGTAGACCGGGGAGTCCGGAAGGAAGTAGAGCAGAGAGATCTCCTAAAGAATCTTGAGGACCATTAGCTGTGCATCTGTTTCGTTTTTTTTTTCGCTTTCGTTACTTCACTGCTGTCCCACGATTGAACCGTTCAAAAATAAAAATAAATAAAAATAAAAAATGAAGTAAGAATCCCAGTCACCTTGCCAGACCGAAAATACGAAATGTTTGGAATAATCTACGAAAACAACTTACAGTCCCTCCCAATGCCACTCATTTGACTTGCTAAATCACCAAGGGTGACCTCAGACCACTGCACATGGTCGATGGCATTGCCGTGATTACCGCCAGTAGTCGCTGCTGCTGCAAGTTCCTTGACATATTTTGTAACGGGCTCATCCCAGTACCGGTCTGACAGCTTCGCCAGTATGGCGTAAACCGTGACCAGCTTGGAGATGCTGCCAATTCGGTACAGGGTCTCAGGTCCCACTTCATGTTGTGTTTTGCCGGCCGTGTGGTAGTATTCGTAGATTGGTTCCTCGACGTGGGAACTGAAGATCCGGATGGAAAATGATGTCTCGTTTGCTCCAGGCACCGCTCCGGTAGACAGAGCGAGCGCGAGGGCCTCGTCGCACGCAGTCTTGGCTTGTTGCAGCACTGGCGAGGAGGCCGGGTTTACGACTGCCGGGTACGCGGGACCGAGAATGGGGCAGTTCTGTCCTTGGCTGGGCCGAACAAAGAAAGCCCAGAAAAAGAAAACCGTGCCAAGGCCGAACATCATGTGAAATGTCATTAGCTACAGGAATTAAGAGGAATTAAACCTGGAACAAGAGAAAAAGACTATTCCCGAAAAAAAAAAATCCGATCTCCCTTCATATCATTGTTATCTTCGTCGGCCAAAGTTGTATTGGCAGAATTTTCGTCATCTCTAACGGATGGTGCGGGGGAATAGAAGCAAGGCAACAGCACTGCCCCAAACCGGCCGCGTAATTTCCCCCCGACCTTGCAGGCTTGGTGATTATCGAGAGTCGAGACATGTGCTAATGAAAAGCGGTGCGACACTGGAAATTGGGATGCTCTCGTTGAGATTTAAGACACTTACGTCTCCGAATTCGGTAGCACATGCGAGAGAGGTCCAAGTTTCTAGACCTACGCAACTTGAGAGCTGACGTTCTCCAAGTTTTGGCTCCGTCAAGTCAACAAGGACTGGAGAGGTAGGTATCATCAGTCCTGAGGCGCAGTTCTCCGCAGAGAGATTGCCAGCAGCGATCAGTGTCGTACCGGACCAGACATGAGCGCGTGTCCTGCTGCGGCTACATTTTGGGCTGTAAGGCTTTCTGGCCGGTTCGCGACAAAGAACAGGAAAAAGGGAGCACATTCAATGTTGTCGGTCAAGTCGATTTGGATGCATTTGCAGACCTCGCGCGACAGTCCATCCCATTTCAGCCCTCTCTTTCGTTGCCGATATGCAGGGAATGCAACATACCTACCTACGTACCTATTCTGTGTTGCGACGGTCACACTGGCTGTCGTCGCGTCCATCTAACGGACCTGGAACAAATAAGCATGTAGAAAACTATCTGCTGTCCGTCCGCCCCTTGTTCTCCCTTAATAAGGAGCATCCACATACGTGTGCATGATGAGCGGAGACGAACAGCGCCGCCCACGCGTCTACTGAACAATGCCGAGCACTTCAACAGTTACGGTTGAGAGTTGTAGCCTCCTATATGCCGTAATCGGCATGAGGAAGTCCGCGGCGACTCGAACCGAGGTCGAGGCCGAGAACATCTCTGTTAGCACGGGCATCTAAGCCGGTGCATGTGCTCAAGGGGCTGCTGATACCGCTGCCGACCAGACACAACCCCTTCTTCGTTAATGCCCGGTATGATATTCAACTCTGTTCGGTCCAGTGTAAGCTGTTATGCCAGCCATACGCTGGGATGCCCTGTTCCTCGGTGGCACAGCTATGGTTGCTGGTATCAAGCTTGAATGGTGTCATATCCTACTTTGGCGGCATATGGTAGCTACGGTACCTTACCGTACCTAGGTGGGTACATGTAGATACTGTGCAGACCTTGCAGGCGCCAGCTCTAGTTCCCGAGGGTTCTCCGGCGGACAGCCTGAGAATTCCCATTGCAGATCAGCTTCAATGTGTTGTGTGGTCGCGTGCTGAGGTTCGAGCAAAGAACAGTTGGAAATTCCTTGTCGTCAAGGTAAGGAGACACACGTCCCCGGTTGGGCACGGATTCTTCCAGGCTCCCAAGGCAGATTAAGCTCATCTGATCTGAACATGGGGTACCTACCGGGGGGGGATTTAGGTAGCACAAGCATGCGCATCCAGCCCTACAATTGTCCCCACAAGAAATCGCCGAAGCATTCACATGCTGACGTTGGACGAGAATGGTAGGTGGACAGGCATACCCGGTGTGCGCCATTCTCGGCGACAGCCCCAAAATCTCTTTTATTTCCTTTTCCCAGCCCTACGGTCGGGCGGGGTGACACAATTAAGGTACTGACCTTATCCCACTCAAGAATGACACATCGCTGCCCCGGCAAGGCATTCGGAAACTCAAAGTTTTCGTGTCATCCAGACAAAATAAACTATCGGCAAGAGACCAGACGTTCACCTGCCATCAAATCCACAGTGCCTTTTGTCGAGTTCTGGTCAACCTTGCGAGGCCAGCTATAAAAGCCAACCCCTGGCCCACCCAGGTCTATCAATCTCTACTCTTTCTCGACTTTCACCATCCAGCAATCCAGCAATACCCATGCCAACCGGCGAACATGGCCTCCCCACATAATTCAAGCGCACAGCACATCGATCTAGAGATCACCGAGTTCAGCCAGACCTTCGTTGATGGAAGCAAGCCGGTTGAGCCTGGCCTACCATGTGTTGCGCAACATGGCTGGTTATGGCGATAGCCCTCGTATAATGTTGCTAGTAACTTTCACGCTAATCACCCTCGGTGCTTATTTGCACAAGGTGTCCCTACGACAGTGGGGGAAGAGAAGGAGACTGCGAATCTGCGGCCACCATCACGCCCTGAAAACAGAACCTGCGTCGGTGAAAGTGGCCTGCAGCCTACATCCTTTTCGGCGATGGAGGCCAGCATCATGTAACCCTCAGACTTCATCCTGAGCAGGCTGCGCTACAATCAAACAATCCCATCCGATTATTTCTGTCCCAACTAGCCCCCAACAGCACACAACCTAGCCAATCCTTGCAGGTTTGCCCTCAAAGGTTGGGGTCCATGTCAGATGCACGGAACACTCAATCTGAATCGGATTTTGGAAGCCTAGCCTGGTACTACCCTAGCAGTTCCGTCAAAGGCAGATAACTAATCCAGAAAAGCGACAAGTCAGTTAATTCCTGGGACAAATGCGCTTCGCTCGGTACCACCTGAGAATGACCATGGCCAACCGAAAAAGGGTTGCATCAACTACAAAACAGTCCGACGAGTCAGATACCCCGGGGGACGACTAGCCCTGTAAGAGAAAGTTCAGTACTCCTTCAGCCCACTTGTGCCGGTCTACGCCGTGAGAACTACCTAGCTAGTTCTAGATAATCGCCGGTGTTTTCCACTGTCCGTTCTACCTAAGAAGCAGTTATACAGCCTAGGTCTATTCTAGATGCACGCTGAGTTTGAAGCATGGTTCTGCATTGGGCGCTGGGGTCGAATTGATCGCGCAGCAACACATGCAGGCGACATGCATTGGTTGCGCGGAATCGTACAAACCGACGATTCAGGAAAGTACGGCCTCTTGGACGAAAAAAGCCATTATTATCAAGCTCGTAACTCCATGCACAAACATGGGAAGCTGTTGATGATCAATTCAGCCACGATCCAT
>Ga0247760_1002878_pt1 | contig 12181 bp, 5 predicted proteins | sample UWRJL171409R4_FD_179936 | JGI IMG/M metagenome (GOLD analysis project Ga0247760, IMG submission 179936) | Plant litter microbial communities from Arlington Agricultural Research Station in Wisconsin, United States - UWRJ-L171-409R-4 | ecosystem: Environmental > Terrestrial > Plant litter >...
CCGCTCAGCGCTGCTGCGGCGATATTATCATAAATGGGGAGAGAAAGGCCATTTTTGAGGAACATTAATTATCTCTTCAAGGGAAACAATACAGAGCCAGCGCTGTTACCAATACATGATGGCGTACGTCCCCGGAGGAGGCCCGGGCAGCGCGCTCACCAAACCAAACCAGGCAAACGGCGCCCTATATTTGCCTGGATTTGTAGGAAAAAAAGTTGCGTGTTTAAGTCAATCTAGTAAAGAAAAAAAGGTTTATTTACCGGGTTTACGCTAAATATCAACTCAAACGGCTGATTAATATACGGATAATAATTATATCGCTCCGCCTAAGGACCGAAAACACTGTAAAATACTATTTATAGTTACGAACTACGTTTTAAATAACTTTACGAACCCGTACTTTTAAAGTAATACTTCGTTACGAGGAACTCGTCTACCACTACCTTAGATATACCCTGCCTTTAGCTTATTAAAAACAACTTGGCAAGGCTAAAAACACGCTTATATTTTGCAAATATCCCTAATATCAATAATAACGTAAAAGCCATTTTAAATAGCCTTAGAAACTAACTCTTATTATCCCTCTACTACTATATAAAATCCTAAACTTAATAAAGTGGCTTATTTAAATAAATGGAAACCTGCTCAACGGGACGTGACAATGAGCACGATGAGCAGTCTCAATCATACTCAACGAGATCATAGCAAAAGGCAATTGGGCACGATGGGCAAGGTACAAGTTATTTCCAAATACGGGTAGTATAGATAGCATCATCGCGCTCACGATAGGGAGCGGCCTCTCTTGGTATAGTGGGCTGAGCTACGCTAGGAGGGCTAGCGCCAGGCCAGTAGCAACTTTGGGCCATACCAACTGAACTAACTACGTCAATTCAGCTCGCATGAGCAAAAATTACATCTAACGATTACTATATAGGCAAGGCTCTCCAGCGAAGTCAAAAAGTAAGGCAGGCTTCAATCGATCACTTACCCAACCCCCTACTATTCAATCCACCATCTTGCAGTGCAGAATGCAGACAAGCAATTGAATCAAGCATCCACAATCACAGAGATTCTAATATACAGTGTTTCTAACACAACCCCCTATCCTCGTCCCCCTAATACAACCTGCGTTACACTCGGCCTTACTAATTCTATCCATACGTCTCTACCCAAGCAGCATTCGCATACGTTAACGAATCTACGGCCAGGTAATCAGTACTATATATCTTTCTGGTACCTTTATAGGCTCCCAGCTAATCCTTCATCTTTTGTCCCGCGCTCACCAAACTCCTATTCAGGCAGCTACTTCCTGTAACGTGTCTCCTTACTTTGAAAGGCGGTAATTCATTACTGTATTCGTAATCTCAAGTCAAGTGCTGAACCGTCATTTTTGAGAAAAATTAATAATTCAACTTAGGCGCAATGGGATCAGCGAGAGTGTTAAATGACAGGTTTTTTTCTGTCTTTTGAGTGAAGAAGAGCGCGGTTAGATGTTTGAGGAGGTTGTGGTGGTAGTGGTGTGCGGTGATGCAAGGAGCCAAAACTGGGTCCCCGCAACTGTACGGCCATTTTGGACCGTGGTAACTATAGCCGAGGTGGGCTAGAATAGTGACCCCCTTGCTCAGTCTGGCTCAGCCCAGCTCAGCCTAGCTCAGTTCCGAAGAAGGAAAGGGAAATTCGTGGTGTCGATTTTAGGGTAGTGTAAAGGCTGTTATCGGGTCTGCTTGCATTGCTTGTTTGGGAATGGCAATAAACACTCTCGCACCACCGCCCCCAAGCCAGCACTGCACTGCAAGAGGTCTGCTCAATTGGGGGCTGCCAAGACTGGAAGACTGGATCTGGGCATCATTTTTAGGGTGCACCCAGTGAGGACCTAATTGCATCCCAGCGAGTTGGTTCAACCGGCAAACGGCAGTCAATAAGAGGGTAAAAGCAAATCTTCTCATCGCTATCAGATCAGGCTCTTTTTTTTTTTCTTTTTCTTTTTTTTTGAACTGTCACCGCCAAATTATTTCTTCCCCAAATCTCACCTCTTGTCACCACATTTCCTTCTCGTCCTCATGCTCCACTGCGATCTCAGTGCAAGCGCTTCCCCACCTTTTCACCTCACCACCCCACTTGATATCACAACTGCCGGCTGATAGATTTGAGTCCGAGGAAATCCCGACCCGCATCGAACCCGCATCGGGGTTTTGGGGGCCGAATCGGAGTTTTTGTTTCCTGACGACATGGACGAGAAACCATGGACGAGTTCCGATTGCGGGGTGGTGTTTTTGTCCTCAACTTCGCGTGTGGACTGGACTTGGTTGGCTTGGTTGACTTGACTTGACTTGACTTGACTTGACTTGGTTGGCCAGTCCCAACGACCAGCGACCAACAAACACGGGTTCTTCGTCAACATCGACGTTCAGGCGCCATGATTTCCGACCGGTTCCTGTTCGAACTCAGTCTCGCGCGGATGCGCCTACAAGAAATTATCGCCAAATATGGCGCCCTCAACGTCATCCTCACTCTTCTCGCCATCGCCATTACCGCTCTCGTCGTCGATTACACCAACATGCTACTCTTGCGACGAAAAATGCCCCCCGGCCCATTCCCCTGGCCAATTGTCGGGAATACTTTCTTGCTTCCCAAAAACAAACCGTGGATCTACTTTGAGCAACTTTCTAAACAGTACAACACACCCATGATCACGTTTTGGATTGGGCGGAACCCCACAGTTTGGATCAACGACGCGTGGTGTGCGCACGAGGTTTTTGAGAAAAAGGCACAGATATATACTTCGCGTCCTCGCATGGTGGTGTTTGGCGAGTTGGGTTCCGGCCAAAGCAACCTGGTGACGATGCAGATTCGCAACAACGCCGAGCGCGACCACTGGCGGATCCATCGCAAACTCATGCATCTCGGCGTCGGCACGCAGACCGTCCGCGGATACCGCCAGCTCCAAAACAACGAAAGCAAAGTCGTTGCCCTCGACTTATTGCGCGAACCTTCCGAATATGTCAAACACCTCGAACGCTACGCCACCTCTGTGGTATCCATTATCGGTTTCGGCCGACGCGTAGCGTCGTATAACGACCCCATCATCACCGAAGTTATCGCTCTCATGCAACTTGCGGCGGATCTCAACGTTCCGGGGAAAACCTTCCCCATGCTCCTGGAGACTTTTCCGATCCTCGCGAAATTCCCCAGATTCATGCCATGGTTCAAGGGACTTGGTAGTCGCGGCCAAAAGAATGGGCATTATTTCTTTTATTCTCTCGCAAAAGAGGCCGTCGAACAATACGATGCGAAATCTCCAGCACAACAGGCCGAAATGCCGGTTCCCTACGTCAAGACTTTGTTTGGGGACGCAGCCGCAAGGTATAACTTGCCGGTGGCGGAGATTTCTGGATTAACGGGGAATTTGTTCGGAGCAGGCGCGGATACTTCGTCAAGCACGCTGGTGACCTTCATCCTGGCTTGCTGTGCATTTCCGGAGGCGATGGAAAAAGCCCAGAGGGAAATCGACGCCGTGATTGGATCGAGTCGGTCTCCGCACTGGGATGATTCTCCGAGGTTACCGTATGTGAATGCGTTGGTCAAAGAAGTGTTCCGCTGGCGCAGCGTGGCGATTATTGGAGGGCAACCGCATTCTCCGACGCAAGACGATGAATACAACGGGTGGTTAATCCCGCGCGGCGCTTGGGTGCAGGGAAATGTCTGGGCGATTCACCACCACGAAAGAGAATTTCCGGAACCGGACCGTTTCTGTCCCGATCGGTTTATTGCTGGTCATGAGTTGCATCGTCCGTTTCCCGGAGAGAGGGGCTACATGACTTTTGGATGGGGCAGACGAGTCTGTTCGGGCCAAGCGCTCGCGGAACAGGGAACGTGGATTACCGTGGCAAGACTCCTTTGGGGGTTTGATATTCGGAAATACACAGACCCGACCACGGGAAAGGAGGAAGAGGTGGATATCTTTGCGTTTACCAACGGGTTGAATATGCGGCCGCAGCCGTTTCGATGCGAAATTCGACCGAGGAGTGAAGAGATTAAAGAGACGATTCTCGGGGAAGGGCAGCAGGCTTTGGAAGATCTCAAAATTCATGAGGGTGAAACGAGGTATCGGATGAGTACCTTTTATACGGAGGGAAAGAAAGGGTTGGGCGAGGAGCCGGTGGTGGATGAGCGGGGGGAGGTTAAGCTGGTCAAGGTGCGGAAGTGAACTACCTACCACTTGCACTCTTACGTACCTAAGGGGTACACGAGCTAGGAAAAGGGACTAGGAGATGAAAGCTGTGGAACGCCATGTCAGAGTCTTGTTTTCTAGTTTTATCTAGGAGTATAACGAACATTTTGAACCAGATTGATCTACAGCTAGAGAGAGGTCTGGTGCTACTTGGTATGATAAATCCCCCAGAGCACCTGGGTATTACCACACATCATGATCCCCCGCGTGCCTACGCGACCATCCCCCTGGTACAGGCTGATAGAGTCTCTAATCAGATCAATGATATCCTCATTCCCCACCCTAAAGGCGGACTGCCGACCAAAATGCGGGTCTGCCTCGACGCCAAAAGCACACGTGCCAAAGGTGGCGAGGGTGCGATGTTGTCCTGGATTGCCGACATGGTTCCAGGAGCCATCGCCCCGAATGTTATAAGCGAGTTGCTGGCAGTCGGCCACGCTAGGTGAGCCGTTGCTGATCCGGTTCTCAAATGTCGAAACTCCGCAACTGTTGGTTCTCTTGACAGGGTTGGCAGTGACTAGCGGCGCTAGGGCGAGGATAGTGGGGAGTTTCATTTTCATTGTTGGATTGAGAATAAGTATAGATTGTTGATGGCCTGGAACGTATAGATGGTTCAATCTTAGACTTGTTCTTCATACCATTGTGACTTAAGGTACAAGCTGCAGGAGATCTAGTCTTTATAGACCTCGTCATGTCAAGTCTTAAGACTTGCAAGGGATCGGTGGTTGACTGCCTCAGTCAATATCGAGACTGTTCAGCCAAGTAGACTCGGCCTGTAAAAGTTCATTGCACAATCAGATTGTCCTAGATTGCAAAAAATAAAGTTTTCGGGCCAAAGGAAGCTTTTCTCTTGCCGTTGGGGGGAAGCCATGGCAGCTTCAACATGAAGCAGGCTCGCGCAAGATTTATTCAGACTGCAACGTTGGAAACTCGCCTGGGCCTATCGGATACGATCCGGGAAACTTCTGTATTGTATTTTTTGTGCAGCCTTACATCTGCAAATGTAGAAGTTTAATTAGAAGTATTATATAACAATTTGAGGTTGGCTCGTTTAGCAGTTACACGGCATAGCAGAAGGCTTTCTGCAACAACCCCCAATTAGCATATCTTGGCGAAAATATCAAGCTCACTTCTCACAACTCGGGCAAGATTCAATCTCGGCCACACCTTTCAAAAAGAGGGGTAAAGGCCAAACATTAAGCTGGACAACGTGGAAAAGACGCAGGACTGATCAGAACGGCAAAGCTCCAGTCATTGAAAACCGATCAAGGTTCTACACACCTAACTAGGTATGTTCTTATCAGTTTTTTTTTTGCTTTTCTGTGATGCCGTCGCCAAAGGATCTAGGAGCAAAAGCATGATTGTAGAGGGTATATTATGATGTGCGTGAGCCCCAGCGGGAGCTGGGGCGAGATGTGGTTTGTATATACAAAATAAATGAGCTCAGCCACGGCTGTGAGCAAGCTCGTGGTCATATGTGGCTCGGGTGGCTTGACTAGCCCCTTGACACGACATTTTCACCAAAGGGTTGACCGTGGCACAGTTTGAAATAAAAAAAGGAAATAAAACAGGGCTACAAGTCAATCCTGTCGAGAGGGAAATGGGAAAAACTAAGAGCCAAGTACCCAGATCATGTCCACAAGGAGTTATGGGACTTCAATAGTCCACACTGTTCAAAATTAATCAAAAAGAAAGAGCGAGGCCCCTGAGTGGGCTTGTAAGACATCATCCCATCGTTGCTCTTGTCACACGATAGGTACCTTTGCGCAAATGTTGAATGAGTCCATCCTCAAGTCAGGGGACCGAAGGACATGCTCAGTATCAATTCCAGTCTCGTTTTGCCCACGCTTCTTTCTTAGCTTATCCCTGGTTATGTAGTGGGTGTTGATTTCTCTTAAGCTGGTTAATAGTACTTGAACCTATCTGAGACTGGATCTTCCCAAGACGAGCGTAGATTCATGACTCACGCACCGTGGAAACAACTTTTATGCTTATCAATTATTCCCACCGAGGCTCTAATTCTAATGTTTTTTTGCTCTTTGCTTTTTCGCCTCCTTTCTCCCCTCTTTTTTTTATTTTACTTATTCCCTCCTTTTTTTCTTTCTGTAAATATGCGTCTACTATCTTTCGCCTCTTTCTCCCCTGGCACTTGAAAAACACAGAAACCGCCGCTTCCAAATCTGAGCCCGGTTCCACCCTGCAGCTCGCGTGAGCGGCAGCATATTGCACCCGGGTTGTTGGATACCACCATAAACCCCCATCTTCTTGGCACATCGTCTCCAATCTGGCCAGACTTAGACCTGACTCGGAAACATACATGCTGCGCAGAAAGAAAATACCAAAAACGACCTGTCTGCTTATAACGGAAAAGGCATCTCGGCTTGTAGTTGCTAAAGCGGGAATCCACACGCGGCTTGGCACTGGCCAAACTCGGTGTTGAAGAGGAAGTTCCCCCGCACAAATGATCCCGACGGAACGGTGGGTGGCGCCAGTAGAGTCTCGGCAGATGAGAGGAGAAGGACAACCGGCGGAAATATAGCCTATGTGAATGGACCCCAAACCCACATGCACCACACACGGATGATCCATCCATCAGCTGGGAATAAGAATTAAGAATTAAACAACCCTCTGTGCGCCCTGCATCTGCATCTGCGCCTGCATCTGCATTTGTTGCATTCCGTCGTGTCACCTCCCTCGGACTCTCGAATATCTCCTCATCTTTTTTTCTTTCTTTTTTTCTGACAGAGGGAGAGAGAGAAAATGGCAACACCGACCGGAATTAAAATCATCATTGTCGGCGCTGGCTTCGGCGGTTTGACCGCGGCGATTGAATGTCACCGGCAGGGACATTCCGTCGAAATCTACGAAAACTTCCCCGAACTAAAAACCTTGGGGGATATCATTTCGTTCGGCGCCAACGCCGGCCGCATTTTCGCGCGCTGGGGCACCGACCGTGAGATTGCGCGACAGCTCCGCGCGGTATCGATCGATTTGACCAACTATGGCTTTCGTATCCACAAGTACGATACGGGAGAAGTGGTTTTCCATCAGCGTTCTCCTCCTGGAACCGATGATGCGCCGATCCTGAACGGCCATCGTGGAGAACTTCACGAGATTGTCTTTAATTACGCGAGGAATACGCTGGGGATTCCGATCCACTTGGGCCAGCATGTCTCGCAGTATTTTGAAGATGACGAACAAGCGGGGATTGTGCTCGCCAACGGCACCCGCGTAACCGCCGACCTAGTCATTGGCGCGGATGGGGTTCGTTCCAAAGCCCGGGAATTGGTGCTGGGATATGTGGACAAGCCGAAATCCAGCGGGTACGCGGTCTGGCGAGCCTGGTTTCCCAACGACGACATGATTCGCGACCCGCGCACAAAGGAATTCTGCGAGAACGGCGATACCTTCAACGGCTGGATCGGTCCGGATGTGCATTTTCTGTTCAGCACCATCAAGGGCGGCAAAGATTGCTGTTGGGTCCTGACGCATCGCGATGAGCATGATATTGACGAGTCTTGGTCATTCCCCGGGAAATTGGAAGAGGTGTTTGCGGTGTTGGAAGGGTGGGATCCGGTTTGTAAGGCGATTGTGGAAAAGACTCCGTCGCTGGTCGATTGGAAGTTGGTTTATCGCGATCCACTCCCGACCTGGGTTAGCACGCATGCGAGGATTTTGCTGTTGGGCGATGCGGCGCATCCGTTTTTGCCAACCAGTGCCCAGGGTGCGACGCAGGCGATGGAGGATGGCGTTACTATTGCCGTGTGTTTAAGGAAAGGAGGCAAACAAGCGGTGCAGGATGCCGTCAGGGCCCATCAGGAAATTCGGTATGATCGGGTGAGGGCTGTGCAAAAGACAGGGGAGGAGACAAGGGATAGATGGCACAAGACGGATTGGGCCAAGGTGTCCCAGGAGCCCGAGAGTATTGCATTTAGGAGGGAGGATTGGATTCATGGGTTTGATGCGGAGGCGCATGCCGAAACGGTTTTTGAGGATGCACTCAAGAAGGTTAGGGGTGGTCAGGACACTCAGGAGAGCGCGTTGCCAGTTGCTCCGGCTGTTGTGGCTGCTTGATGCCTCTTCAAATGGCGGACATGGACTGGATGGGGTACAGGTATACCAATAGTACGACGTACGACGTAGCATGCATTGATTTTTAAATTCCCCTTCCGTGTTTCACCGCCAGGTTGCAGCTGTCCGGAAGTTTTTTTTTTTCTCTGCGGACAAAAACAAAAAGATAAAGGCTCAAGTTAGTGTGCATTGTGCCACCCTTCCATGAGTTGGTCATTCTAGTCTTCCAATCATTACAGCCCATATGCAGGGTGTAGGAACCGTAAATATACCGTAGTAATACGGCTCAGTAAGTTTGCACCGTCAACATTCCACTCCGCAAAGGAACCATGCCGCCGTATGGATGGTTAGGTCCTCTACGGCTTGCTTAAGAAGGAACCGTGTAGATACCGTAAAACTTACCGTTTAAAAGGTGAGATTAACCTACTTTCGTAAATAAGGAAGACGGGAATGGAGACCTAATGGGGGACATAAACTGGGTTTTATATAACTTTGGGGGGTAGAGGGAAGAGGAGCGAAAAGGAGTTAAGGTGTTGGGGGGGGGGTGGGGGGGGTTTCCCAGTTTTGGGCCACCTAATCCCAAAACTAGAGACCTCGCGAAAAGTTGCCATTCGAACCGCGGAGTACTACCTACTTATATCCTGATCAAATCCTAAGCAGTGCCTGAGTCGCGCCTGAGCAAGGTGGCTAGGGGTGGTGCAGGTGACCGAGGTTGGCGAGGGCAACTTTAGGGTAAAAAAAACAGTATATTTATCCCGTAAGAGTTGTGCTGACTCTCATTTAGTCATCTTGTCCCTGTCATCTTTAGGAGTCCTTCCTACTATCTGTTCAACCGTACTCTTTCCAGTATTTCTGACCAGTCGTAAAATACGGGCTTCAGCCCTGTAGCTGTAGAATTTGATTAGCGTTTTATTTTTACAACGGCAGACCTATTTATCAGCCTTTGGAATGGCTTATTCCATAGACTATTTAGGCCTAGGCAATGGATTTTTACAGCCAACCATCAAACCCCAGCTTAACTACTTCCTACCGTCAAAATACCAAGGCTCGTGATTTTCAGTGGTGACCAAGAAGCCGCACCAGAGGATGGGCCATCGGGGATTGCAATATCAGCAGTACTCGAGTTCTCGGGCGGAGCATCGTTTTCCGACCTACTCGTTACCACGCCCCGTAGCCCGCCATAGCCTAGGACAGCAACGCAGAGGCTATGTAGGTAGCCAGTAGATGCCTAGCCAAATGTTCTTACCTAAGCATGTCCTCGCCCAGGCAGACACGCCGCTACAGGGGGGCGGTTTGGCACCAAGCCAATCGGCCCAAAGTTGTGCCTGAGAGGGCTGCCCGAGAAAGCAAGCTTGCCCAATCACGATCCTAACTGCCAGCAATAGTGAGCCGCAAAGGCGGGGTAGCTTTGAGAGCGCGAAGGGGGGGGGGGAGTGGAAGGAGATTCCACAGCTCTACGCCATTCCAACAAATGTTCGCAGGTGCTCCATTCTCGCTACATCATGAGCGTTTCTGTTGGCTTCAACACTGGGCCCCTTGCGCAGGTGGGGTTTTCCATTCCGCTAGACAAGGCATATCAACTCGCAGTCGGCGCTTATGGCTGGTTTAAAGCTGGCGATAGGTCCAAGTCCCTCGGACAATTATTCGACGTCTCTAGCGTTACGCTGGCTCCATCGAGATCCTTCAACGTGCGAAATTACTCGTCGGTCCTGTCGTCTCTAAACCAAATCCGGGGCGCTTTCGTCAATGACAACCAGCTGCTGCCCACAGCACTGCCTAGAGCATCAACGGCTCTCTCTGGAGATCCGGCCATGGTGTGCTTGAGGGCACTTGTCACAGGTTTGCTATCGCTCTACGATACCGACGCCACCACGACCATCCTCGTTGCCTCGATTCCGGGTACTCTGGCCAAATGCGCTGACGAGGAGGCCGAGTTGGAAATCAGCTCACCCATCGTCGCGGCTCTCCGTGAGTACATCGAAGCCGTTGCCGTTGAAGAGGACAACAACCTCCTGCGCCAAGCCGTGTTTGAGCACGTCGCTCAGCGGCGATCCGCGCTTGTCGGCGCCCCCGAGGCGGACATCCAGGCGTGTGAGCCGGTCCACAGCAGCGACATGAACCTAACGGTTGGTCTGCTCAAGTGGCTGCTCGCACCGCCCGAGCACCGCTCGGTGAGCCACTACCCTACGCGTTCGCTTCGTACCTGGACCGTTGCGAGCGTGTTGCAGTTTATAGGCTTCGACGTGTCGGTGCTCAGCCATGTCGTCTCGTCCAGTACTACGTACGAGCGCTTCATGAACGCGGCACAGGGGCCGCGCGAGCCTGCCAGCGTCTTCTTAGTGACGTGGCCACACGGCAAGACGGACCCGATGCAAGCCTACAATATCAAGCCATCGGGATATTCCGGACTGCGACCGCGCATCATGCTCATCAGGGAGATACCGTGGTCCGCGTTTCGCCACCTCTCCGGTAGCGACAGGCCGGTGAACACGCAGTATCTGGCCGACGTTTGGCAGTTCGCCTTCAAGAACGCGCAGGAGTCGGTGTCGCCCCCCGGTTTCAACCAGTTTGGCCTTGTTCGCATGAACCTGAGCGATCGCGCTACCGAGGCCGCTTCCGAGCTCCACCGAAGTCTCCTCGGGCTCTACTCCCCAGGGCTCGCCAGCTTTTGCGGTAAAACGATGGAGCGCTTTGTGCCGGACTCGACGAACGCTCCGGGATGGAACCCTGGGGCCATGGATGCCTGGTTGGAGTCGCTGGGCGAGGACAACCCCTCGATGCAATCCGCACCGTCTGTCGATATCATGCTCGCAGATAACAGCCTAGTGATGGCCGCAATCGTTCTCGGCACGGTGTACGGCGTTGTCTCGCGATGCTGCTATTCCGAGGGTCGGGAGATGGACACGAGCTCCGAGGTGGTGTTTCGCCCCGACCTGCTGTTCGAGCATGATCGGCTGAAAGGCTGGGCCACGGCGGTGGGTCGCGTAGTCACAGGGGTGATTCTCTTTGAGGACTGGAATGGGTGCGTGTACGAGGTTGTCCTGGGCGCTGATTTCGGCATGTTTCACGGAACGTCGGCCCGAGCTGGTCGCCAGCATGCGAAGCCGTTCAAGAGACAGTCGCTCGCGCATGGAAGACTGTTTCTCGGCTGTCAGCTGAACGGCATGGCCGCCATAACATCCATGGCGATCGAGCCATCTCTCCAGCACCATTCCCTCCTCCGCCTGGTGCTACACCGGGGGCAGATCCTGAGCTTTCCGCTGTGCGACGGCATGTTCATAGAAGCTGCAGAGTGGTCCGAGCCGTCCTCGGGCCTTCCACCCGATGCAGTCCAGAGCATCAGCGAGCTCGAAGCAGAAGGCTGGGATATTTCTGACAACCTGACGAGAGCCGACGTGGAGCCTTGCTGGGAAGAAGATGCCAAGCGGGTGGTTATCCGCGTGCGCCGGAAAGGGCACTTGGTGGCGACGGTCAATGCAGCCCGGGTGAAAACGATACTGACGAGCGAATTCATTAGCTGCCACTGCAGGGCGCCTAGCCGCAGCGTCAGTGATTGGCCGCACGAAGGATGGGAGTCTGTCCGAGCCGAGTCGTTGATGGACAATCCAAGCAGGCGAAGCGCATCTTCGATACGGTCGCCTGTGGTCCCGGGTTGCGAGGGCGAGAAGAAGCTTCTGTTTGATGCGCGACGCAGCTCCGCCATGGCGCTGTATGGCATCGGAGTTCCATTCGCCGTTCAAACCTGCGCACTGGGCTCTTCCTGCTTCGCCTGCGTTGGGAAGTATGTGAGGGAAAACCCCCAGAAGTCGTTCATCGTGCTGTCGATGCTCGGAGATGAGCCTCACCCGTCTTCCCGGTCAACTGCTAGGGCACCGGCGT
>Ga0247760_1002881_pt1 | contig 12169 bp, 7 predicted proteins | sample UWRJL171409R4_FD_179936 | JGI IMG/M metagenome (GOLD analysis project Ga0247760, IMG submission 179936) | Plant litter microbial communities from Arlington Agricultural Research Station in Wisconsin, United States - UWRJ-L171-409R-4 | ecosystem: Environmental > Terrestrial > Plant litter >...
GGGGGGTTCCTCATTTATTTTTTTCCTTGGATACTTTGGGTTTTTTTTTTTTTTTTTTTTTTTGGTTCACGACACTAACCTTTCCAGCACTGCATTCGGGAAGAGATGTCGCAATGTCAACAACATGTAAAAATGACAGCCGGAAGTATTTCTTCTTTTAACACTACTCACTCTTGCTCCGGTATTCCTAAATAGTTGCATCACTCTCAAGGTTGCAAACGATGAGTTAGTCTCTCAGAATTATTCATCTGGCAAAACCTAGGGAGAACGCCGCAGCAAGATAAAAAACAGAGCAGACATATGAATAGCACATTTCCAGGTCATGTTCAACGAGTCTGAGTCCAGCTACCGTCAAGAGCTGAGAAGATAAGCAAGACGCGTGGCCAGATCTGTGCCCTCAGGAAGCTCGGGTCATCCCGCACCCATCTCCCCGACCCACTGTAACGCTGCCTGTCGTTGTTCCCCAGCAACCTCGTAACTTGCCGTGGCAGTGCCCAATCCTATGCAACCCTTCTAACCACTTTTGCTGAGGGACCAACGAAACTGGTGAGTCCTCATTGGCACAACCATTCCACGTAGTTGTAATGCCCTCCCTTGCAAGGTTACATGTATCGGTCAAGCTTTTGACCTTGTCTTATCTTGAACTGCAAGGTACGACGCTCTCCAGGAATCGGTCCTGGGTAAGGTACCTACCTAGGTAGGTACGTAAGTTGGAGGATATATAAGTCCATGTCCAAATCCGCCCCCCCCCGCCCAGATTGAAAAGAGAGATGAAGCACAAGCACAGTGAAACAAACAAACAAACACCAAACACACTTTGAGCAGTAGTCCAACGGAAAAAAAACAAAATGATTCACCAAATATCCAAATCTTTCTTCCTTCTATCCGCCCTCTTCTTCGAGGTCTCCATCTCCCAGGTCACTTGCTCAGCTGGAGCCCACATTATCGTTGCCCGGGCCAGCACAGAGCCGCCGGGGACTGGCATAATCGGCGTCATCGCCAACCGAGTTGCAGAACGAATTCCCGGCTCGGACATCGTGGCGGTTAATTACCCCGCGACGCTCCGGGAGTATGTCGAGTCGGAATCGGCCGGCGTGGTGGAGATGCGGAAGCTGGTAGTGGAATATGCGACGGCGTGCCCGAACTCGAGTATTGTGCTCATGGGTTATAGCCAGGTATTTCTCTTATTTTACTTGTGCATCCTCATTGGACTCAAAATTGACACGGTGCAATTTGTAATAGGGCGCCCATGTCTCGGCCGATGTGGTCTGTGGCAGCAGTGAAGCCGGGTTCCCACAGACAGATCCGCTACCAACGGATATCTCAGGGAAGAGTAAGTCATCCCTCCTGGTCCTGAAAAAGGGGGATCCTAATGATGATGATTTGACTTGTCCTGTCGCAGTCTCTGCAATTCTCCTCATGGGCGACCCATCACACATTTCCAGCGCACCATATAATAGAGGCACATCGACAAAGAACGGGGTAAGCGATGTCTTTTCTCAAATCAAACTTGAAGCCCAGCAAGTACTAATCGTATTGTCAGTTGTTCCCCCGACGAAATCCCGCCGGCTGTGCGGCAGTGCAGTCGAAAATGGCGTCGTATTGCGATACCGGCGACAGGTTCTGTGATAGCGGCGATGAGCCTGAGGTACATCGTCAATATATACCCGTGTATGGAGCCGAGGCGGTGGACTTTGTGGTAACCAAGGTTCGGGGGTAGAAAGTACACTACCTATCATGGGAGTCGGCTTGCCACACACGTGTCGACAAACAAGAAGAACTGCTTGTCTTCTGCTGTTCAGTCATCGCACAGTACAAATCTGAAATTTTATTTAGGACAATCGGGGCTTTTAACAAGGGGTCCTTGGTCTTTTGGAACGTTATATGCAATCAAGATTTGTCTAATGTGTGGTTACTTTTGCTAGTTTCTTCAATGTTCTGTTCTCGATGGTTCCCCTCGTTGCGCGTCTGACACCCGACCGGGCGATTTTTACCCCGACTGAAACCCATACTGTTACGTTTGGGGATCTGCGTATAAAACCCGCGGTTCCCAATAACCTTTTACTTCCACCCAGTCTTACTTTTGCACAACATTGAAAAAACCCAGTGTAGGCTCTGCCCGGCCGCTACTACAGTTGAAATCTCCCGTGTCACGACAAACTCCGGAGCGACTTTGGAAAGTTAACATGCACGGCCTCGGTTTTCTGGTTGTTGCAGTCTACACTGTCACAGCCGCAGCTCTTGCCCTTCCCCGCCCCGAATCCGTCAGCATCACCACTCGAGCTCCAACTCTTGACTTTGACGCTCAACACAGCAACTTGAAGCTTGCCGACAAGCGACGCTCTGACAGTTCCGAGACATTCAAATGCACCTATGACTGTTCTGGCTTGACCGGACGTCAGGCTCGTGGGAAAAAGCAGCGCGATGGCTCCGAGGATGGGAGTGCATGGGACAATTAGGAGGGAGACGGCAGACGTGTATTTACGCCGCGAGATACTAGGGTTAACTGTAGAGATTTGGACGACTGTCTCAGTGTTTCCCACACGATACTGAGGGTGGATGGACCATCTACATACTGCCTTTGCTCACCATCTCACATCGAATACCCATGCCCGGTTAACTCAGTTGGTCAGAGTGTCACACTAATATCCACCAAGTGGAGAGTGTATGCCATGTGAAAGTCGGCGGTTCAAGCCCGCCACTGGGCAATTTCGTTTTTTGCTAGCTGCTTTTATTTTTCCCACTGGAGGGAATGGGTCTGTCCCTTCGTGTGTACGAGCGAGCCAATGGGCAGAAGAACGTACTACTTACGGAGCCTCAAAGTGTAATACTCGCAAAGCAAGACAATAATACGTGACATCTCTGCCTCACATTAACTTAACTCCCCATACAGCCTTTTGCGTTCTTTGGGGCCAGTGCAAGGGACAAAGCTGCATGTGGGGTCCTAGGATCTACTTCAATAAACGTTGCCAAGATATCGGCCCTATCGTGTATATAGGTGCCTAGGTAGTTATATTACTCCAGCACTTTACAGCGTATCTCTAAGGCTTAGAACTCTTAATCTCAATCGACCCCTGTTGAGCTAGGAGATAATTTGAGCTTAATGATCCTCGGAGAGCTAGCAGGCTGCCTACTTAGGTACCCAGGCACTTTAGCCGAAAGTTAGAAGCGGTGTAACCGACTAGAGACAAGGATGGGCATACTTTTTTAGTTAAATCTTCCTACTGGTAGTGAAGATACCTAAGTATAATCTCACGGATTGTTTTTTTCAAGATTTTAGTTTTATATAATTATATTGCTTCTATTAGGATCTGCATATGCCCTTGTCCGTTTATTAGAGACCGGTTTGCCGCTTCCGTCGCACCTTCACCGTATCTATGAAGCTGCGGAAGGTACTTGGGCGCCGAATCCCCGGGGTGGGCGCCGTTACCTGACTGCTATTAGTCCGGCGTCGCGAAGTATGCATGACTTGTCCTTGGCTAGTCTCTTGGGTTTCTGCGGCTCCCGCTGATCGTCGAACTCGGGCTGGGAGGTCGATTCTCTCAAAGGTCTTTGTGAGCATTTTGTGGCCCGTTTTGTTCGCCTGGCGAAAGGCAGGTAGGCCGTGCTCTCGGCCCGCCACGACGCCGTCAACATACCAGAGCTGGTTGACGTCAAGGACCTCCCCAACACACTCGACTTGTTTTCGGTAATGGGATCGCCCGAGGTAGTTGAGTTCCATTTCGCCATCACCCCCAGAAGCAGCAGCAGCAGCAGCAGTGCTATCATGCCAGACACGAACCCGGCGAATGGTCTGGCAATAGTAGACCTTTTCTTTCTGTCCGCGACTAGACTCGTTATCCACGTCCTTGTCGTTGTAAATCTCAACTAACAGCCCAATCTCTTTTGGGTACTCTTGTGGGTGAGGCCTCGTAAGGATGATGGCGAGTTGCGTCCGGCTGCTCATGATCCTCTCTAGGCTGGTGAAGGTCTTGTCATCCGTCGTCTCCATGGCGTAGCCTTGAAAGTCATTGATGGCAAACCGGAAGGGCTGGTTCGATAGCTTGCGTGCGGCGAGGATGGACTTCCTAAGGTCCTCGCTGGCGGCGCAGTGAAGAACAACCCCGGGATATCTCACTCGCAACCCAAAGTTCTCATCCAGCTGCGTTTGGGGCCCTCTGATGAATGGATCCGGATAGTCGAGCTTGGTGGGCTGCATAAAAGTGCGGGGTGCCCACCCAAAGCCTCGCACACCGAGCTTCTCCCCTGGGAGGAAAATCAGTCCCGGAGGAATGTCCCCCTTGTGGGTATCATTGAAAAGTTCCCAAAACTCCCGGAACATATTGTTGTACTTTTCAGAGTTCGGTGACGTTCGCTCCAGGCCTGCAAGCTTGATTTTGGAACCTTTGGTCTCATAGTCCAGTCCCATCAAGGTTGCTAGAGCAAGTGGCTCATGCCCAGCATTGGTAGTGTCCTACATATGGTAAGTTCGAGGTCAGAACCCAGGGAGAAAAAAAAAGGGATCAAGTGTGTTTGGGAAGGGCTTGGTCGGGACTTACCCTCCACCTGGCCGCCTTCCAAGAATCGACAGCCATGGTAAACCCGTCCCTGCCTTGTTCTGTGGTTGGCCGCCCTGAGTTCATGATGCTGTCGGCAAGATGCTTTCTTGTAATGTCGGCAAAAGCCTTGCATCCTGATCCATTGACAGGTAGCTTTGACAAGCCATCCATGATCTCATCGAGATCAAGAATGCCATCATCTTCTCGATCGCCGAACTTGACAACGATGAAGATTCTTTTTGAGAGGACCGCTTCCTGAAGGGTCCATAGACGTTTCATCCAGTTTGATGCCAGTATAGCCATTGACTGGTAATGTATCAAGCTGCCGACTTTGGTGCAGCACAGCCGATTGTCCAGGACAACCGTGAACTCACAGCGCGAAAATACGGTCCCAATCTGTCCGATGGCCCTTGTTCGCAAAGTCCTAGCATTGTGGGTATCGATGCCAGGCTCTTTTTTCAGAATCTTGTTGTAGTTTGTGAACTGATTGATGACAGGGATGAGGAGCGTATCCATCCAAAAGGGGATGGACCTGGTCTTGTCGGGCCTCGGAACGTTAGCCTTAGCAGCTGCTTTAGCTAGTACCTGGAAGATGAGGCCAATCTGACAAGTCCGGATCCAGTTATCATCCTCGTTCCCCCAGCCGTCGGCCCAGACGTGAGAAATTGCTCCAAACTTGAAATGCTCCGCCGCGGAGGATTTGGGTAGACTCTTGACTTCCAAGTCGTAGGACTGGCTGCTTTCTGAACGTTTGATAACGAGAAGAGGAACATCTCCGGCGACCAGTGTCCGTAACACTTGATTCATGTTGGGTTTGACTTGGTCGCATTGTTCGTGGCTGTGGTGGTGCGGGGCGTGCCCCGTGGCGTAACCCTCCGACACCTCCAGTCTGCAGTCATCGCCTTTGCAGATGTGCGACTTGGAAGGATCTCCTCCCTTGTCTCTATTTCTGTCGGAAAGGTAAGCTGCCAGTAGCAAAGTTGCGTTGCATCGGAGCTGGCTCTGAAGAATGCGGACCGTTCGGTTACACCACCCATCGTTCTTCATGCGGTCAAAAACCAATCGCGGAGGCCCCCAGCCTTCGTCCTCCTCTTCTTTGTGCCATCCACGGATAAATGTGTTTGTGTCGTGCATGAGCCTTGCTTTCCACGAAGCCAGCCTTTCGCCGAGAACCATGAGGGACAGCGCGAGCTCATCCGTGACGAAAAGATGCGGTTGCTGTGGATTCAATCCATACCGGACTTTGTGGGGTGGATCTGGATCCTGCGCGCAGTTCTTTCGGACGACCATCTTGGCGTGATGCAGCACGCCTTCAAGCTGAATCATATAGAGCCTCGCCGCGTCATGATCCTCGTCCTTCATTGCCTTGACATGATCTCGTGCTGTCTCGAGCGCCTTCTCCAAGTCCTCAGTGGTGACGTAGCGTTGATCTGGCGGCGATAGCCCTTCAAAGTTGAGAATCGGGCCTCGCTCGTCCTTCACCACGGTGTAAATGAGACCGAAGAATAGCCACGTCTGTAGCAAGCCAGCAAGCTTGTCGGCGAGCGGTGATACGGCGGCTTTGCCACATGCAGGAGACGAAGGGTCATCGCAGTCGAGGCTAGCGACTAGGCGATACTCAGGGTCCAGTTTCCATCCGTGCAGCTCAGGAAACTCGAGAAACTTGCGAAAACCGTAGTCGTTTTCGCCAAAGCGGCCAGGTATCGCCTGCGAGTAGATGTCTGTGTCAAAGACGCGCGTTATTTCCACCTCGGGAATGGCCTTGTGAGTGACTTTGAGGTGCTCCATGGCGCCGTGTTTGGTACTCTTGCCTCGGGCGTTGGAAACAAACACGGATAACTGAGGCGCAATGCCGTCGAGTCGTGTAGAAAGATGACCAGTAGGTTGATGGGAAGGCGGGTTGGGAAAAGGTGACCGAAAAGGCTCTGAGCAGGCGGGCGTAACTGCGCCGAGCCCTTCTTGTCGGAGAGCCTCATGGCGACCAGACCGGGAAGAAGCCTGAGAGCCTGAGCATAAAAAACCTGCAAGCCACGGCGCCTATCAATTGTGTGGTGGGGCCACATGGTCGCATCCACCTGCAGCCTGGTTGTCCTGAATTGACACACCCAGTGCCCCTCCAGGCGTTTCGACTTCAACAAAAGATCAATTCTGCGTGACGACGTGCACCTGATGGAATCGACTTCGCTTTCAGACCATGTGCGGAGTTGAGGAAGCAAAACTTGGGTACCAGAATGCCGCAATGGGTCTGCGATTCCGGCTCGAAATTACGAGCGGAGGGCTTTGGATCGATTGACGTGCAAAACCAGGTTTGCGCCACTGTGTAGAGGGGCCTCCTGCACGCGGCTGCGGCCACCTTGGGGGTGTGAGGCAGGCGCATCTCGGGGGTGAGGAAGCAGGGTCGGAGACGCCCAGCCAATCCACTTTTGACCAATGATAATAGTTACTCGGCGGCACCCCGCACCCTCATGTCCTGCAGAGGAAGCCACGAGTCATCATCGCAAATCCCCATTGAGCCCATTCTTGACAAATTTTTCCTCACCCCGCCACACCCGACAGGGACTCGTGGTCCCGGCGTGCCCGGGTCTTTTCCCCACACGCCCAGTCCCCGACATACCGATGCTCATCAGTCCTCAAGGTAATACCTCGCTCGCAGCACCACTGCGCCGATAAGATTTCACTACGGTTCAATCACCCCATGTCACAGCTCCATTTTGCGACGTCATGCAAATCCCAATACAACGATCGGAGAGCGGTCTTTCGCCGTTATCGAGTTCCAAGAAATGTCCTCCATTTGCGTGAGTCTTTGGCTTCACTCAATCCTTTCAACATGTCGTGCTGATACCTCACTTTTCCAGCATAAACTACATTCTTGTTCACGCCTTACGTGATCGTGGCACCAAGCGACGGGCTTCATCGTTGGAATCGTGGTTCGAAAATGTGGCCAAGAAAGCCAGCAAGAGCTACCAAGCTCGGGTACATCGGCTGCGCATGTCGGACATGATGGAGCGGAGCAAAAGTGCTGTCCAGGATGCTTTGGCTTCGTTTCAGAAAAAAGTACTCCGCATCTACTCCGAATCAGTCGACGCTTCTCAGATGTCGGGTTCGCAAGAAGATCAATCCCGGGCTGCAACACACGAGGAACCATTGTTTATTTTCGTCGCCCACGGCATCGGTGCCTGGTTCGTCAAACACGCACTCGCCCACGATGCTAACGAGCAGATAGCTATGAACACGCTTGGACTCCTGTTCTTGGACCTCCCGACCAACATTCCGACCGGGTCCACGCTTGATGATTATGACAACGCCATTACATGCATCAGGAGAACCTTCAGCGACAGAATGGTTGCAGAAGGGACCAAGGCCACAAACAGCAAACCAGCGCTTGTCGCAGAATTCCGCTCCATCGATTTCCGTTTCGCCGATCGAAGCGAGTATTTCGCCAGGAAGTCACATGGCAACTTCCTAAAACCGCTCCCCGTCATGGTTTGGATGCCTTCCGAGTCTGAGCAAAGAAGCGGGCGAGCCGATCCACCGACCAACCGCAACCCTCTGCAGGGTAGGCTTCTCGTTATTCAAAATTTTATTGCTCGTAGACGACAGAGCATTCCGCTCGAAACCATCGACGACGAGTTTAGAAAGAAGATGTATGAGATTATCGGTCGATCTGAGGAATTACGGGAAACCGGGCGTCACAACCACACGGCTGAATCCAAGATGCCATCCGCGGCAACCTCAGGTGAACATGGCGGCAACCTCGCCATGGAGTCTACCGCGGGCCCAAGCTCACCCGCGCCCACAAGCCAAGTCAAGCAGTCGGGGTCATGGAAGTCGTCGGCGAGGCACGGGAGGTCATGTCTCGCAAGGGGCAATTTGAAGCACGCCCAGGCCAGCTATGAAGAAGCGATGCGGAGCCTCACAGAGATAGCGAGACTGGGGGAGGGAGATCCGCGAGGCATGACTGACGTCCAAATCGGAGAGGCCGTGACCATGTTGCTGCAGGGGCATTTTCAACTAGCGGAGCAGAAGTTGAGGGAACTGAGCACTAGGTTCCAAGGGGACAGGGGCAGCATTCCGATACAGCTAATCAAGGAGGTGAAACGGTGGCACGCTGTCTCGTTAATGAACATTGGAGATTACGAACGGGCCGCGGATCTCCTGGAACAGTTGGTGGCTTCGGGGCAAGGGGGGGCGACAGAAGACAAGTTCAATTTTCGCGTCAAACGTGACCTCGCCGTCGCCTATGGCCTTCAAGGTACACTGGATAAGGCGGTCGATACGATGCGGTCCGTAAATGAATACCACCAACGGTACCTGGATAGTCCTGACCGACAAGGTGCGCCACAAAGGCCAGAGCTGACGCGTGCTATCTCGTCAAGCACGCTTTTTGTCGAATCCGAGTTTCTCGGCGCAGATATGGGCAAAGAGAAGTTCCAGTACTGCGCGGCTTTTGTCGACATGCTCCGCGGCAGGTACCGAAGGGCACTGGAAAATGCAACACACGCTTGGGAGGGGTTCAGGGATAGGCTCGGGCCAAGGCACTTTGAGACGCTCAGGTCTGCGAGGCTGCGGGTAGGTCTCCTGGCGCTCGTGGGAAACATGGACGATGCGGAACAGGAGAGCAACAAACTCTTGCCCATCTTGGGACAAGAGCTGGGGCCAAAACACCCCTTTTACCTAGAGACGGGGCTCACGTTGGTATACATCTTTAGGATCCAGCGCCGCTTGGTGGAAGCCGTAGAAACCGCCGGGCCACTCTTGAAGACTGCAGGAGCCGCGCTTCCCCAACACCACCCTCTAGTCTTGAGGCTCACAACGGAGCTGGCGCACTGCCACCGCTCAGCCGGCGACTACGAAACAGCCAAGTCTATTCTGTTGTCCAAGGTCGCCGAGCATTCGCATCGAGGTACTGGAGATGTTGGCCTCGACACGCTGCACATGCTCCGCTTAGAAACTGAGCTGTCACACACAAACTGCCTCATCGGCGAGCTGGAAGAAGCGGAACGCTGTGTCATGGCAGTACTCAGGAAGATACGGATCATGTCGGGCCGGAGCAAAAAGTCGCCCGCCATCCCCCCAACCGATAGGGCGGGAGGCACCGAAGAGGCCGACGAGACGCTGCTGGAAGAATGTCTCACAACTCTGGGCACTGAGAACTGGGTACACCCTACCATGTTGTACGCGCTGCGGGTTGCTGCAACGGTAAAGTCCCAATTTGAGGATGCCAACTCGGACCTGATTCAGCGGGTTCTGGACTCGGTGTGGCAATGGCAGGCAAGGGGCGACGTGCTAGGTGCTGAGCATCCCGCGTCTCTGATGACGCGTTTCGACTATGCCGTCGTGTTGAGAGATTTCCGGGAAGACGAGAAGGCAATTAGTGTTTTCCGCCAAGTCTTTGCTGCCAGAAGAAAAGTTCTGGGCGAACTGCACCCTGACACGCAGACGGCTAGAAGAGAGTTGATTGCTACCAGGTGCTCGACTGGTCTCTGTACGGATATTGATGTGGAAGACGCCATCCCGACCACGGTAAACGACAGCCGCGATGACAGAGACTCTGAAACCGGGTTGGAGGTGACGATTGAAAAATGGGACTTGGTGGAGCTCCGATCAAGGGACATATTCCACATTCATCAAGAGCGACTTGGTCTCTACCACCCGGAAACGATCAGGTCATTGATGTGGATTTTTACTGTTCAGCTGCAGCTGGGGAAGGTTGGCTGTGCCGCCGAGACTTACAGAATCCTCGCCAAACGATTCAATTCGGCCAGAATAGTCCGTGAACGACTTTTGGGCTCACTGCAAAACCAGGAACGGATCGCCCGGTACTACTTGGACCTCTCTCATGACGCCGAAGGGATTAAAATTCTCAGAGACATGATAGAATTCTTCTCGGGCAAGAATGTCGACAATCTCAGTCCAATGTTGCAAGATTTGAAGAGTCGGGTTGAGCATTTGGTCTCAAAGCATCAGGCGCTTGGAGATGCGGGAGGAGATGGCGGTAGTAACATGGGCGGCGGGGTTGCCGTCATGGAACCCTCTCCTGCCGGAAACACTGAGCCGGAAGACAGCGGCCGGGAGGAAACGGGCAACCATCCGTCCACCGCTGCCATGGTCTTTCCGAGACTACAGTTCCTCAAGCCAGACACATAAAGTAAATGAGGTGGGATAGCACCCTGGACTGCCCAGCTGTGTGGAAATCGCGGATAACTCCCATAGGGAAGGATCCCGGTGCGGAGGCTTACGTATGGTTGAAGGGGCAGTTTTAGACAAGGGGGTTAAGACATGCCATTACTTAGTCCTCTCAAGGGAACAACTACCCCATTATCCTGCTCAGGCTTTTTAGAACGCTCCCAGATCTATATCGCCAAGATCATCCCCCGGATTCGGAGACGCTACAGGTTGGATTGGGCCAGCCTCGAGGTCCACCATCTCCCGAACCGAAGTGATGACGACTCCCTTGCCTGCCGACTTTGCTGTTTGTTTCTGCTTTTCCGGCGATCTCGTGGAGCGGGGATAGCCTCGAATGCGGTGCTCCTTTATCCTCTGGGCGATGAATTCAGCTTTTCCCTTAGTGTTGTTGTCACCACCATTCCACCATGCCTCTTCTTCCCTGGTCATGGGTCGGCCGAGGAGCTCGCGTAGTAAAGGCCGACCACATGCATACGTTGTCTCAAAGTCCATGATACCGTCCATAACCCTCGCTGTGGCAATGGCATCCTCCATGTTCAGATCGGGCAGCCCATGAAACGGAACCGTCTCGGCCGACATGACGGCAAGATTGGCGACTAAGCCGAATGCGGCAATCCCTAGCAGGTACCATTGATCGCTTTTCAGTGTGCACATGGCCACGAGAATACCCAGCCACAGCGCCGCATGGGTCAAGACGGCCACACGCGTGAGCCAAAGTTGTAGGGGAACGCCCAGAACCGTATGCGATCTTGTCCAGATTGAGGGCATAATGACACCACCCCCTCCTACTCCTTCTCCTCCTGGTCCACTTTCCCCTGTGGTCGAAGCAGTGGTCACGGGGGTTGGGGCGGTGGCGGTCAAAGGTCTTGGTGAAGCTTTTGGCTTCTTGGTTTTTCGTGGCCAATTCCGCCACTGGCTACGGGGTGGCTCCGCCGCCGCCAGCTTATCCAAATCTAACCAACCCGTCGTCTTGCCCGTGTCAATGACGATAATATCCTTGAAACCCTGCCCGCGCGTCAGCGCGAACAGGCCGTCTTTTACCTGTCGCGGGTCGGGTATTTTTTCCGCAGCCCACTGAGGTAGCGATGCGAAGCAGGAACTGATAAAGATTCCGGATAGGGTCACAAGTAATGTGACCCAGTTTTTGTTTCCGTCCTTCTTTCCCGCCTCCCCCTCCTCCTCCTCCTCCCAGGGGAGAATGCTGGCGATGGCGAGACCAATTTGGATGAAAATGACAACGAGATTGATTATGTCAACTCGGCGGTGGAAGATGTATAATCTGGCGACTGCCGCTGCTGCTCGACTCGGAGCCATTGGTTTCTTGGTAGTTGCCATGGCCTCATCCCGAACAGCAGCTGCAGCTAGAGGTGGCTCCTCGGGTGGCGACGACGATGGGGAATATGTGTCACCGTAATAATAATAATTATCGGTAACGGGTCGAAAAA
>Ga0247760_1002882_pt1 | contig 12165 bp, 15 predicted proteins | sample UWRJL171409R4_FD_179936 | JGI IMG/M metagenome (GOLD analysis project Ga0247760, IMG submission 179936) | Plant litter microbial communities from Arlington Agricultural Research Station in Wisconsin, United States - UWRJ-L171-409R-4 | ecosystem: Environmental > Terrestrial > Plant litter >...
TCATTCCGGGTCTTGAGAAACTGCATTGCCTCGAGCACAGGCATCGCTTCAAATCTTTTGCTTTGCGATGAATTGTTGAAGGCAAGACAGATGGGACGGCAAGGCGGGCCGGGCCCTGGCATGGACGGCCCCGAGGAGTGATAGCTCGTCAGTCTGTAAGATACCAGATAGACAAAATACGGCTTGCATGTTCAGTCCCGTGGTGTGATCCTGCGTGTAAGCCCGTTGAGGGCATTTTGTGGTGTAAGCTTCTTCAGGGCAACTTGTGATGTAAGCCTCTTCAAGGCGGGAAGCTTATCACCCCGCCGTTGGTGATAGTGGGGCGAAGATTTACCCCGCCAAAATTTTGATTCCCAGTTTGGATTGCGACAGTAGCAACAACCCAGCTCGTACCAGCCAAGATGGGTGGCTACGAGAGTGATTCCTCCGGTGGTGAGGGCGATGACTTTACCGAAACCAATGTTCTCCTCGGTTACGCCTCTGGGGATGCGAACGGTGAGGAGATCAGTCGTCTTGGAGGGGTTCCGGTATGTTTGTGAATAGCCTCTGTTATGCCGAAGCTGACCTGTCTAGGACTGGCTGGACATCTCGAAACCGCCCTCGGCCGCCCTAGCAAGATGCAAAGTCTGCAATGACATGCAAGTCCTACTCCTCCAGCTCAACGCCGAGCTCCCCGACCGTTTTCCTGGCCACGAGCGTAGACTGTACGTCTTTGCCTGCAAGAAGAAGAGCTGTCGTCGCAAGGAGGGGAGCATACGCGCGCTCAGAGGTTTACGAGTCTCGGCTGATGCCCCCGCCGTCGCGAACAAGGAACAAAAGTCGGCAAAGGAGGCAGCTCCCGCACCACCCAAGGCTTCGTCTCAAGGCATTGGGGAAGCGCTCTTCGGCGTTAAGCCTGCTGCTCCGGCTGCTGCACAACGAGCAAACCCATTCGCCTCGCCGTCAGGGCAACCTACTGGCGCAGTTAACCCCTTTGCGCCCAAAGGGTCAGCTACTTCATCCAATCCTTTTGCGAAACCGGCATCTCCTCCCGAGACGAAAGTGGCTGAAATATCTGAACCTGAGCCTACCCCAGCGAAGCAGGAGAAGGAAGTCAGTGCTAACACCGCCGCTGCTACCCTACCCAAAACCTTTGCCGAAACTCTCTCCCTCAACAACCCTCAGCAGACCTACGGTCCACCCCCGCCCCCAGAGCCTTGGCCGGAAGAGTCTGCCATGCCGGAACCCTACCCCGTCCGCTGGCTCTCTGACGCAGAGTACGAGACGCTTGACCCCACCCCGCTTCCACGTGTTGCTACGACTGGGTCCATGGATATTGACTCTGGCGATGCGGGCGGCAGCGGCGGTGGTAAGGAGGACAAGGAGGTGTTCGAGAGTAGCATGGACGCGACGTTCCAAAAGTTTGCGGACCGCGTGGGGCAGAACCCGGACCAGTGTATCCGATACGAGTTTGCCGGACAGCCACTGCTGTATTCCAAGGGTGATGCGGTTGGGAAGCTGCTCCATGAGAAAGAGGGGACAACGAAGGTTACGGCAGCGAAGGGGATCCCACGCTGTGGCAACTGCGGTGCCGGGAGGGTGTTTGAGGTGCAACTTACACCGCATGCCATTGAGGAGTTGGAAATCGATGAAGATGGCCTGGATGGGATGGACTGGGGAACCGTCATCGTTGGTGTGTGTGAGAGAGACTGCCAGGAGCGGGGAGTGGTCGCTGGAGAGGCTTGTTACGTTGAGGAGTGGACAGGTGTGCAGTGGGAAGAGTTGACAGCAAAACGGTAGACGAGCGATAGAAAGATACCATCATTCATCGTATCATTGGCGTCTTTGTGAGCATAAGCTATGGTCTATAGCATACGGATAGTCCCACTATGCCTTAGAGACACCCTTACACCCCACCCGCCATGAGAAACCCCAAACGCCAGAGCTTTTTTAGCCAGCCGCCAGATGCAGGAAATTAGCACGTCTATCCTACGCATTCTCCTCCCAACTCCTTTTGATGACGCGAGAGAACATGTCAATGTTGACATCTTCCCTGATCTCTGTCTTCTTGGCCTCGTTCTCGGAGTTCTTGGGAATCTGCACCATGCCGCCCTCAGCCACCTTCCACCCGCACGTCTCAATGACAAACTTCTTGACCTCCTCCTCGTCATCCAACCCCAGCCAGTTCTCTAGCACGCCAACGTGGATCTCACGGTACGCATGGCTGATCTGCTGGGCGATGCGGACACGTATCAACTCCTCAAACCCGGCAATATCAGTTGTCAGGTCGGCGTAGATATCGTCGCTCTCAAATGTGGCCCAGAACCTCGCATATTGTGCACCCTCCAGTTGCAAGTTCAGCTTACGCAGGTTGTCAACCGCCTCAGCGAGCTCCGACCCATGCTTTGGAGGAGGGTTGGTCTGCGAGGGGGAGAGGAGGTGCAGCGCGAGATCGAACTGCGGCGAGGGGAACTGGGTCATGGCCTTGACGAGGATGTTGGTGACAACCTCCTCCTTGATGCGGTCGGGGTTAAGCTGGTATCTTTGGTTTTCGCGACGAGTTAGTCAAGTTTCCAGCGCCGGGCGGGGTTTGGCTAGGGCTTCAAGAGAGGGATTGGACAAAGGCCTTTCAGGTAAATAGTTCAAGGGTTTTGATTTCATCTTGTAATCAAAATAATAGGAAACGTTTACAATGCTCATCATGGTGGCCATGCAGGGCGAGGAGGAGGGAGGGGGGTCCGACTCACAATTTGAGCAACGCCCGGTTGGCATTGCAATCACACGACTTGGTCTCACATTGCTGCGATAGGTACGCCTCGAGAACCGTCGCCGCCTCTGGGTTGTACCGCTCTAGGCCGTTGATTATGTTGCGGATCTCCGCTGGCCGGTCTGAGGGGTCTTCACCGTTCATGATGGGCGATGTGAAGATTTGGGAAAAGCGAGAAGAAAAATGGGCGGTTGGCACCTCCGAAATCGAGATGGTGGGGCGGGGCGGATTTGCAGTTTTCGCGGTTGTGTGAGGCGCTAGTGACAGAATAGGACTAGCGTAGGCAGGGGCGGTCCTCGCGCGGCGTCGGTGGCTTGACGGGCTCGGTCAGGTGCTTCCGTGTGAGATCGCGGACCCCGGAACACGACGCGGCGATCGGACGTCATCGACTTGGTTCATGGAGACAGGACGGCGGTTCATTCAGGGAAGAGTGCGACCGATTATTACGGCCATGTATCTTGAGGGTCCTGACGCACCGAACTGAGACTGACGCCTCCAGTGTCGTGCGCATTTTGACTTTCGCCAGCAACTATGGCGAGCCCTGCCAAGAAACGAAAGCTCAACGCCGATGCAAAGCAACCCTCGGCTCCTGCGAGGGGGCTGGAGTACTTTTTTGCCAAGCAGAGGGAGAAGGCATCGTCAGGGCCGCCGCCCAAGCCTGATGGTGTTCAAGAGGCAGGAGACGGCCATCTCACGGACGAGGAGCTTGCACGCAAGTTACAGGCAGAATGGGACGCTGAGGCTAGCTCCAGCAGCCAGAGCGGGGCGAAACCCGAGTCTGCATCGGGCACTCCGGGCCCCGTTCCGGTCCCCAGCCCACCTCCAGCTCCAATGCCAGCTCCGACTGTGGCCCCGACCCCGGAGACGTCAACAGCGCCAGTTCTTGAATCACCAAATCGCACGACTACTGTGGTCAGACCAGCCATAGTAAAAAATGGGATGTCTAAGAACATGCTGTCCCTGTCCTCCGTCGCTGCGACAGAGGACCAGGCCTCAGTTTCGCTGCCGCTAGACGAAAGTCCTTTGACGTTTGACCTACAAAAACACATGCCACAGCTGCAAGCTTCTTGGGAAAGCGAGGGTGGTGATGCATCGTACGCTCTCCTGACCCGATGTTTTGTCTTGGTGAGCAGTACGCAGAGCCGCATCAAGATTGTCGACACGCTGGTCAACTGCATCCGGATATTGATCGAAGGGGATCCTTCCAGCCTCTTGCCGGCTGTGTGGCTAGCCACCAATGCTATTTCTCCCCCATACATCTCCATGGAACTCGGTCTGGGAGGTTCTGCCATCTCCAAGGCCCTCAAGCAGGTCTGCGGGTTGGACAACAGGTCTCTCAAGGCTATCTACGACCGACTGGGTGATCCCGGAGACGTGGCGTTCGAGGCGAAGAAAAAGCAGAGCTTCACCTTGCGGAAACCCAAACCACTGACCATAAAGGGCGTCTTCCAGTCTCTCGTCAAGATTGCCAAGACCCAGGGGCAGGGCAGCGGTGACGTGAAGCAGAGGATTGTTGATAAGCTCCTTCAGGATGCACGCGGCGGTGAGGAGAGTCGATACATTGTGCGCACTCTCTGTCAGCATTTGCGGATCGGGGCGGTAAAGACCACAATGCTAATTGCCCTTTCCCGGGCGTTTCTCCTGTCTAAACCGCCAGGAGCAGACTTTTCGACAAAGGATCGCGGCGATCTCTCCAAGCTGAAGAAGGAAGAGCTGGCCGAGATTTGGGCGAGGGCAGAAGAGATTGTCAAGGCCTGCTTTGCGAGACATCCAGATTACAACGATATCGTTCCCGCTCTGCTCGAGATTGGCGTTTGCGACGAACTGCTGGTGCGATGTGGACTGACGCTGCACATCCCCCTTCGCCCCATGTTGGGCAGCATCACCCGAGACTTGTCTGAGATGTTGACGAAGCTGCAAGGCCGTGATTTTGCCTGCGAGTACAAGTATGACGGCCAGCGAGCACAGGTTCACTGCGACGCCGTGGGGAAAGTGTCTATCTTTTCTAGACATCTCGAGCTCATGACAGACAAGTATCCCGACCTGGTCGCCCTCGTGCCCAAGATAAGGGGCGAGGGAGTCCAAAGTTTTATCATGGAAGGCGAGGTAGTCGCCGTTGACCGCGCCACAGGGGAGCTCAAGAACTTCCAGACCCTAACAAACCGTGCCCGGAAGGACGTAGCTATCGGGAGCATCACCATCGACGTTTGTCTATTTGCCTTTGATCTCATGTATCTCAACGGCCAGTCCCTACTGGGCCGATCCTTCCGTGAAAGACGGGATATGCTAAGATCTTTGTTCACCGAAGTCCCGCACCACTTCACCTGGGTAAAGAGCCTGGACGCCACATCCCAAGACTCCGAGACGGTGCTAGAATTCTTCAAGTCCGCCATCGACGGCAAATGCGAAGGCATCATGGTCAAGATCCTCGACAACCTCCCCGAGCTAGAATACCAAGGCGACGACGCCACGCTCCCTAGCGAGGAGCAGCCTCCGCCACCGACAAAGAAAACCAGGTCCAAACCCAAGCCTAAAGACACACCCCCCGAGAAGAAATCCCGCCGAAAGGCCCTTCTCGCCACCTACGAGCCCGACAAGCGTCTCGACTCGTGGCTCAAGGTAAAAAAGGACTACAACTCCAGCTTTGACACTCTCGACCTCATCCCCATTGCGGGGTGGCATGGTCAAGGCCGCAAGGCGAAATGGTGGTCGCCCATCCTGCTAGCGGTGCGTAATGAGGAGACGGGCTGTCTCGAGGCCGTGTGCAAGTGTATTTCCGGGTTCAACGACAGTTTTTACAAAGAGAACAAGGCGTTTTATGATGATGGAAGTGTGAGCGGTGGGGAGCCGCGTAATGTGCATGCCGTGAAGCCAAGTTTTGTCGAGTACGCGGGCCCACAGCCGGACGTGTGGTTTGAGCCGCAGGAGGTGTGGGAGATGGCGTTTGCAGATATCACGATTAGTCCGACGTATACGGCGGCGATTGGCTTGGTTCAGGAGGATAAGGGACTGAGTTTGCGGTTTCCGAGATTTTTGAGAAGAAGGGAGGATAAGGGGATTGATGAGGCGAGTTCGAGCGAGTTTCTGGCGGCGCTATGGAGGAAGCAGGAGGCAAAAGCACCGGGGAATGCTCAGCGAAACCTGGCTGAGGTGGGGGACGATTTTGAGGAGTAGAATTCAGGGGCTGGCCTCAACTCATACTAGAAATAAAGTACAGGATACCCCTTTCACTCCTTCCATGCCCGGTACACAATACGGCAGCCGTACTTTTCTCCCTTCTTCAGCAGGGTCTGGCTCTTCCACTCGTCCACATTCGGGGCATTGACATAGCGGCTCGGCTCGACACAGAAACCGCTGCGGGCCTGACGAGCAGGCACACCGCTCACCTCGGGCACATCAATGTACTTGCCCGTGTAGAACTGGAAGGCGGGCTCCGTGCTGTGAACCTCGAGATGGACCTTGGACTCGGGGTGATGCGCCCAGACAAGCTTCTGGAGGGGAGAAGACCGCGTGTCGATGGGAACCGAATCAGCTGCCTCGTTGATGACGAAGCAGTCATCAATATCCGGCTCAACCGCCCCGAGAGTAAACTCCTTGTTGCCCTCCACTTTGGAGAAGGCCGTGGGACCACCCGTCGGGATGCCACCGTTGTCAACGGGGAGGTAGGTATTCGTGGCGAGGGTCACAACGGTGCCTTCGATCGAAGGTCCGCCGGTAAGGTTAAAGTATCTGCTCCCGTTAGTTACCCGAACCGCCATCATGAATTGGAGAGAGATACGTACGAATGGTTGGTCATATTGATGACTGTCTCATCCGCTCCATCCACCAGCTCGGCCTCATATTCAATCCCCAACACCACCACCTCCTGGCCGCCGCCCAGCACCTGTTTTCCCACCGTGTAGACAACGCTGGCCTCGACCGTGCCGGGGAACCCCTCATCGCCATCGGGGCTTGTAAGCGTAAACTTGACGCTCTCACCCCCTTTGATATCACCCACACCGGGGATCGCCTTCACCCCGACTGGCGTGGGGCCATTCCAAATCTTCTTGCCCCAGCCAAGCACGCCGCCGTGTAGATTGTTGACACCATTATTCGCCGCAAGGGCATAGCTTTGGCCGCCATTGAGGCTGTTGAGCTTGGCCCCGCCAATACGGTTGGCGACCCGCCCAATGGTCTCGCCGAAGAATGGGTCGTTGTGGCTTTCGTATAGCGATTGCGCGGGGAAACCCTGGACGATGTTGACACCCCCAACGCGGAGCTCTTGAATAATGGCCCCGAGGGGGAGGAACGAAACGGGAGCGTCGTCGGACATGGTTTTTGTAGTGGTGATGTCAGTTTCGCAATGATTTTAGTACGGAGGTAATGATGATGATGTCAGGTCGTAGTGGCGAGTAGTTTTTGTATCTAGGGGAGGTAGCCAAAGGTCGGACGGAGGAGGAGGTGGAGGTGGAGGGTCCCGGAGAACGTCCCGCGGTTCCAGACTTGACTGCGCGGGCGAGCCATGGCGTATATGCGAAACCAAAAACCTAAGGTAGCTACGTAGCTAGCTGGCTGGCTGGCGGGCGGGTGGTCGCATATGACGACGAGGTGATTCCATAACCATTCAGGCTATTTTGCGCCAGAAAAACGTTTCCCCTCTTTTGCTTGGCCTGGTACGGTACAGTGGTCCTCGATGTTGTGGCCGTGGGTGGGTTTGCGCGGGGTTGATGGGCGGGGTAGCCTTTGGGGGGGTTTGTTTGTTTGTTTGCCACACAGAGAGAGCCGCATACACAGCATCTCCGCACAACAACATTCATCCAGGAGAGGACAAGACAGGAAATATCGAGCTTTTTCGCCAACTGGGGTTGTGTGTTTGGTTTTCGAGAATTGGCAAGGTTTCGCATTTGCAAGACACAGGCGCTTCCCCTTCCACTGAACACAAGGGCTGCTCCGATTTCGGAGCTGGACAATTTTGGGGGACTTGGGTGGGCACGAGTCATGTATGGACTCGATCTCGGAAGAGATCTACAACAGTGTCACAACTTTCGCTGCTGCATTCAGGTACCATGCGGCGAAGCAAGCCCACCGGAAAGAATAGTATGTCTTGAAGTATACTCCCCCCCTCATGACAAAAAAAATAGGTACACATAAAGCCGACCTTAGCTTCCCACGCTTGCCGTAGCCCTCAAACAAGAGTAGAAAACTGAGAGAAAATTCGTCCTGGACTGCCTCGGTCAGGCCATGCCATCCTAGAAGTTTCAATTCCGATACTGCTGCAAGTGAAGAGTATTGTTCATCGATATGATAGACGCAGTTTGAAGGGTGATCGGCAAGGCCCCCACCCGAATTGGGATATGTGTGTACCTATTTTTTTTTTATCATGATGGAGACTCGGACCTTTGAAGGAACAACTCCGCCCTAAAACTCGGGTTGGATCATCTCTTGTATTCCCCGACCCGAGACACTGGGTGAACCACCCACCTGTGGACATCACTAGGCAGCACGGCATCAGCCACATGAACCCGACGATCAGTTCGTGATCGCGATGCAGGTCTCGTATCACGGGATGTGAGTCCGATTACGAATCTGCACCCCTCACTTTGCCGGCGCAGACCGAGACACGAGATGGTAAATTGTACTGGCACTTGAGCGAGACAGCGCCGTTTCCTGGTGGAGTCAAAACACGAGGTGGTAACTCGTACTTGCAAACGAACAGACAGCACATTCTTTCTAGAAACCCGTCTGATTCACGCCCAGACATGACGATCTGGGCAGGAACCTAGGAATAGAGCTCGTAAGTGCGGAGTCAGAACTTATTCGTAAAGTGGGTAATCCAGTCATCAGCAACAAGCTGCACACGTCAGCGATATTCCTCACAGGGGTGTAAGTTTTTCTTTTCTTTTGTGTTTGTCATGTCAGCGCATATCACTGCTTTCTCTGTGAGACACTGCTTAGAAATAAAATGAAAATGAAATTAAATGCATAAACTTTTTGTTGGGTGTGCCTTGCACACACAAGTTCCGCGCTGCAAAACGGAAACTAAGGGAATCCAAATGTTAGTGCCTAGCTGTTACGAAGTTCTATACCTCGGCCGGTAGGAGCCGATAATAGCATTTTGTGATAAGTGAGATGATAAGATATGGGAGCCTCATGTCCTCACAGGGGACAGGGGACAGGGATTTGCAGTCTATCTGTCTGTCAAGAACTGAGTCTAGTGGCGAGCTGAACCTGAAGCGGCACGCTTGGGCATTCATTGATTCCACTCATTGAATTGATGTTATCGCACAGCCGCAATGCGACGGGTCACAACAATCTACCTACCTTACCTACTGCCTACCAAATCAAACCCCTTTTCTGCACATGCAAAACTGCACGTGTGGTTTTCAAAACCCACGGTAAAATGGTAGGTAGGTGATCCTGGGAAGCAGACCAGATCGCAAGGGAGGCCGTTTTGAGCCATCCATTGCAACCATACATGTACATGTACCAGACGTCATATCGCATACCTATTCAATCACATGTAACAGTTGCATTCATGTTTTTCTAGGGGGAGGTTTTTGGTTTTTTTGGTTCTGGGACTGGGATTGGAGCCTTACTATGCCATGTGAAATGTGAAACAACAGGCATGGAACGACCCTGCATTTCAAGTTCACACACCTCGGTGCATATTTTCGGGACCGGGAAAAAAAAGGGGGGTAGGGTAACAGAGCGGCTGGGGCCGGACCAGACCGCATTCGTTGCTCTAATTGGACTCTTTCTTCGCCGCACCATCCTCGCCATCACACATATCAAATGTTTTTTTTTTGTGGAGCCAACTTTGCCTGCGTACGTACCAAAGGTAACTACTGGCTGCCTGATGTGGCTTTGGTGACACGGAGCCTTTTCTTCTTTGCAGGTCAGGTCCAGTCAGGCATCGTATCGGTGCATGTGATGTTCCCAACCACCAGACTTCCATTTGATGTCATGCTAGCTGCGCGCTACTACTTGACGCGCTGCTACGCGCTGACCACGCGCTTACTTCACCGCCTAGCTGTGCTTCCGCTCACCGCCCGGTTGGGCCTTGGAGGCCTCCAGTCCTGGGGCAGTTGGACCTCTTCCAGTCAGTGATGTGACATATCACGGCAGCCAAAATCGAGTAACTCAATGCAGCGGATGAGGGGACAACTTGAAGAGGGACAGGACAGATTTATTAATAAAGCACAAAGCATCGCGTCGGACAAGATCTGACGCGGGCATTGTGGTAGCTATTAATACATGTACAATGTGTGCAGAATTTGAAATCCAACATCCATGTCCCAACATGAACCACCTGAAAATTAAAAGAGAAGCCAGCGGCGCTTCGTCGAGGTGGTGGTCTGCTTCTGCGTCGGGCCTGGAGCTGTGATTTCCACGACCGTGGTATTAGAATACGGCGTTCCCGTATTGGCCGTGGCTAGATGGAATCCGTGAACGGCCTGGCGAAAGTGAGCGTCGACCTGAGTTTTCTGGTTGGCAGCCTGCTGGCTGTACGAAGTGTCCGCAGGGAACACAGCAATGACCTGGTACAGAAGAGCATCGATAACACCAGCAATCTCATGAATAGCCGACGGAATACGGAACTCGGCCTGCTTGTCAATGGCGATGAGAGTGGGGGCCGTGTTGGTGACCGCGTCCATCAACTCAAACAGACCTTGCACGAACTGTTACGAGGCAGTGGTGGTTTGGTCAGTTCCGGACAAGAAAAAAAAAAGAACGTGGGAAGTCACCGCCATTTTATGTTATGACGGAGACTCCTTGCAAAAAGAGACTCAACTCACGTAAGAATACGACTCGTAGACAAGCTGTTGGTTGCCCTGATCCGTAATGACCTTGGAGCGGATCATGACCGAGATGTTGGATAAGCAGGAGTCGGAGATATCGCTAAACTCATCCAGGATATCCTTCCGCCCATATCCACCGCATGTCAGCCAGCCATGTTTGTGTTTGTTGGACAAAACTATTTGCTGATGTGCGTCCGATTTTCCGAGACTGGCACAGGGAGCACAGATAACGGAGAAGATGTGGAACCAAACTTCCATGAAAGCCTTACCTGGAAGGGACCCGGGTTTCTCAGAGTTGCCACGACATTGATCAGGTCCTTTAGGTCAAAAGCCATGCGGGCGAGGCTGTTGCAAGCCAGTCCAATCTCATGGGCGGCCATGGCGGCGCTGACGGGCGTCACCGACATCCATGAACCCAACAGAGCCACCGTGAGAAAACGGGCCAGACCACCACCGCCCGAAGAGATACGCCAGGGCCGCATTGCGTCGTCAGCGAGAGATAGACAAACGAGTGGAGTAAAAAAGGAGTGGACGAGCGCTAACAAAAAAAAAAATCAAATGCTGCTCTGCTACAAGGAGTGACTGAAAAACAAACAAAAAACGAGTGTGGTGGGCGGAAAAGCAAACGGACAAACGGTCCGATCAGTACCGAGGGACACGACGATGGAGGAAGAGAAAGAGAGTGAGCTAGAGAGTGAGATGGTCGGTGATGAGAGCGGGAAAAAAGTTCGCAGATCAGATAGCGCCAAAACCGTCGAGATTGTTTGATGGCTGCCTGACGGCCTGAGGATCGAATGGCGATACGAGTACCCATGAGGGAAGGCACGAGAAGGTCCATGTCCATAGCTAGCCGCAGAGCAATCAAAATTTGATAAGACTGGTCATGTCAGAACCGGCTGTCGGCGAGACTCAGCTGGATACGGATACAAAACGGAACACTAGTTGCCCAATTCGCTGATAAGACGCAAATACCCACATGGCCATGCAAGGGACCGGAGAATAGGTTGGATCCCAGTTAAGGACTGGGCTGGACCGAGCGAAAGAAACAGGGAGTCAAGGAGTCTGGGACACACCGACACAGGGGCTCTTCATGTTGAAATCTGGGATAGGACCCGGCGCTAGGGTTTTGCTTTGGCTTCATGCGCCTGTTCGTCCGTCATATTTTGAATCTGGCGGAAAGCCCGGAGTGGATCCTCCGATTGCAAAAGTCTGCCGGCTTGTCGCAAGCTAGGTATCTTAGCGGTCAATTCAGGGGCGGTGACGACCGGCGGGTTCGCCGTATCGCTGGGATTTGCAGGGCTCTGGAACGGGCTGGCACTTGCCTGCTGCTGCAGGGGCTCCAATTTTGACAGCGTGGAAAAAGCACAGATGTTCAGAGCCTCAATTGCAGTGCGGTTTCCGGTTACGGCTGGCCAGGACTGCGCCGCCGCAGGTTCCGCGGGTATGGCGACCCACACACACATACCCGGCTGGTGTTGGTGATTTGCCATTTGTTGACTCTTGTCTCCTTTCTTGGATGTCACCATGCGGCTGAAGGATTTTGGTCTTGGCACCTTTCGCAGGGCCAGAAGATCTTGGCGGCTTCCCAGGGTTCTTTCTTCGTCCAGAGGTCCAGGGGTCCAGGGGTCCAGGGGTCCAGGG
>Ga0247760_1002884_pt1 | contig 12157 bp, 6 predicted proteins | sample UWRJL171409R4_FD_179936 | JGI IMG/M metagenome (GOLD analysis project Ga0247760, IMG submission 179936) | Plant litter microbial communities from Arlington Agricultural Research Station in Wisconsin, United States - UWRJ-L171-409R-4 | ecosystem: Environmental > Terrestrial > Plant litter >...
AGCCATGCGCCCAGATTCAAGCTTCCAATCAGCAAGATCATCATCTCGTTGGATGATGCAGAGAGCATCGATCCAGAGATATCGCACACCCAATGCGCGGGTGAACTTGATGGCATCTCGGAATGTTTGAGGCAGCGTCTCGAGATCGATTCCCAGCATGTGCGCCTCCAATGTATCTCGAGTAGTTGCGCTGAAGTCAGCGTTGCCCCAGCAGTAGCTGAGACATATGTAGCGACCTCTCTAGCCCTTTTTTCCAGAAGGGCAACCGTGTTAGATGCATTGGAGCCGACATCGAGCACTCTTGTCGGCAGAACCGGATCATCGTCTTTCGGGGACGGGCATTCTTCGTGTGTTTTGATGCATGTGTCCAGCCATTGTTGGACAAGGGCGGTGGCAGCGGGCGATCCGGTTGACTGATCGGAGAGTAGCGTGCCTTGAAGACTCCATGAGTTTGATGACCCTGCGGATAGGGAATGATATGCTGAGCTAAATATTTGCCTCGTGGAGCCAGAGGGTGACTTACGCACCTGTCCTTTCGACCAATGCAAATGTTGAAACCCTGCCTCGAGTGAAATTCTTTACCCGGAGGCTCAGAAAAGACGTCCCCATTAATTGCCGCTGCTGGACCTGGGCCCTGGCTATCCGCGGGTTGACGTCGAGACGCTGCAGCACGTGGAAGAAACCATGGCACGCTGTGCAATGTCGTTTGCATTTCTCTCTGATGCGCACCTTCCCTGCTTGTATTCCCCAGTATGCACAGGGCTCAGCACTACGGGGGGCATGGAAAGGGTCGGGCAAGGATGTTTCCAGGTCAGACCAATCTGCTTCAGGGAATTCAGGGTCCATTAGGCTCTTGGATCTTCAGTGGTTTCGTCTGGTTTTGTTGGAGGCGGGGTTGCTTCACTGCAGCAGGAGCACAGCATTCTCGCCGCCCCGCTGTGGAGTCTTGGCGTTATCGATAAGAAAAGCAACCCCACATTCACCCCGCTGCCCTCTGCGTCTTCACGTCTGTGTTCCCAAACCACTCGTCAGGATACCTCGCGAAAGAACGGCCTCGGTCACTTGGCAGCCTCACCGCCGACACAAGACTTCTCTTGGGATTGCTCTCAACAAACCGAGGCCTCAGCCGCAAACGCATTTGGTTGGCACAGAGGAGAACCCACAACATTTTGCTCTCTGGTCGCTGGGCTCCTCCTGGCGTGCCCCACTTGCGATCTTTAGCACGCCAAGCAGATTCGAGTCTGATTCATCACCCAAGATGGAAAGCAGGGCACTCAAATTTGGAACCAATCAATCGATTTGGTATCCTGGCTAACTAGGCACGGAAGGCGTACGAATCGGCAACGGCTGAGATACTGCACTGACCGTCAAATATCAAGACACCACGGAGCCCAAACATCAACATCCAGCAGCGCCATTCCGCAGGCCATCCTGCTCCAACCCCCGACTCTTGAGCTTCGGGCCAGCCTTGATGATCTCTCCAACTGCAAGGAAAACCAGTCAGCAACTATCGTGGGAAGAATTAAGCTATGGGGTCTGTCTCACTCGGGTCATCCCAGAATTCATCCCAGCCTTGCTTAGCACCTTCGCAAGCCGACTCCCAAGTGGACGGTTCCTCGTTGCTTGAGGTGTCCTCGTGGCCGCTGCTGCTGCTCCCCTGACCCATTGTGCTTTTGAGGGCTGATGAGGGATCTATCTAGACGCGAATGTTGGGTTGTGATGGAGTGGATGGTGGTAGGTCCAAGATAATGGTGGTTGGGACTAGGATTGTGAGGTCTTGGGAGTGACGGGAATCAAGGGCCTTCTTATACCCGGATCTAACAGCCAACGTGGGCGACATCGTTTCTATGCCAGGCTCTTCAATGGCATAGCGCGATATACCGGAGCGTGCAGAAACACCCGCGGCTCGAAAACGCCATGCTCACATTTTTGCTATCGCAATCCAATCAGCGGCGTTTCCACACAATGGCACCAGAGGTACCTTGAACTTTTGTTCTTGTCCACTCATTTTACCAATAGTAGGGGCGGTGCTTGCAGCGTCGCACTACCCCCTGACCAATCGCCATTCAGTTCAACCCTCCTTTACACATCGAGGTCCCCGGCGAGCATCGTATTACAGAGCCTTGCAAGACGTCAATCCCTCGCCCCTTCCCCCCGCACCCACATTCGAGAAAAGAGTTTGTTCCGCCGGCAACGAGCGTCAATAACACGCAAGATTTGTTATCTGTGGCCAGTAATCATGGAGGTTCATCAAGGCGAGATATTCTTGCTGTACATTGTGCAGAACAAGCCCCTGTCTCGGGTGCGGGAAATCCTCAAGGAGAAGTACGGGTTTGAGATTCCGTACGTTGCCACCCCGTCGCCTGTCTTGACGACGTGCACGCTCCCTCTCTACCCCATTTCAATAACTGACGAAACCCCTTGGGGTGCTGTTATTAGCGTCAAAGCCATGAAAATGAAGCTCATGGAATGGGGTTACACCAAGAACGTCAAGCGTGCCGAAGTCGTGAGTATTCTCCGTGAGAAGGAGCGCCGTGACGCAGCTGGCAAACCCTCAGCTTTCACACTCCGTCAACGCCCGATAGCGCTGGAAAAGGTGGCCAAGCATGGCCATCGGGCTGGACTCTCCCTGCACCAAGGACAAAACATGAACCCCACTGCGTCGATTTCCACGAGTTCCAATAACAACGGGGACAGCCGTCAAATCGCATGTCGGACCCCTCCTCCGGCCCAACATGTTCCGCCACCCTTGCGTAACCAACGTTGGGTTGTCTCAGAAAACGTACTCTTCCACGTCGATGCACTCATCAAAGGGTCCTTTGAGGCAGGTCGATGGCGCTTCAACGGCAACGACGCCATTATCCACAGCTCCCGTATTCAAGATGACGACCTTGGGCGCCTGCACAATTTCCTGGGCAACCTCATTGACGGGTCAGCAGCCGCCACGACCGGAGACTTTTCCCGTGCGGGCACGCACTGGCGACAGGCGTTCTTGGCGGTTGAGCACCTCGTTTCTAGCGGGGAATACCACGACATTCTCCCCAACCTGGTCCAAAAGCTGAACGATCTGAATCGAGAGGGCCTCACGGAGGTGGCCGTCCTCCTAAAGCAGCATATTGCAAGGTGCAGCAGCAACAACTCTAGAACTAGTGCCACTGAGAGCGGGAACAACAGCGCCACGACCACGATTTACCATTCCCTCGGCAACCTAGACATGTCTGATCTCTCAGATATCGAAGAGCGCATAATGCAGCGTTTCAGTGAGCTATTTACGCAACACCTCGGCCCAGCGTGTTACAATACCTTTGTGATGGACATGAACCGCGCTCGACGGAGGTTGACGCACCAGCCGTGGACAACTTTTAATGATTTCCTGCCGCGCGTGGAGGGGCTGGATGCCCGCTTTGGTCGGGCCGATCGTCGGTCTCTCGACGTGCTTGGGCTACGGGCTGAGATTTTAAGCCAGCGCGGTGGTGGCGGTGGCGGCGGGTGGTTGGTTCAAGTTCAAGTTGAGGTTGAGGCTGAGGCTTTTGAAATTCTGGAAAGAATAGAGGGAATCCCCGAGAACGACCAATGGCAACGGTTATATCATCTCGTGCGGGCTTGGTTTTGGATTGGGCAGGCGCAATTCCGGCAGAGCAAGAGAGCACAGGCCGTGCAGAGTCTACAAAAGGCGGCGGGATTCGCCGAGGCGTTTCGTGAGGTCGAAGAAGCTACCGATATCTTCGAGCCGGAGCGTGTTGCCATTCGTTCGTACCTGGCGCAGCTTGGCGAGAGCTGGACCAACGCTAGGTGAACTACTGAAGGAGACTAGTGAAAATACTACTACCGCCTGGGTCGAGACAGGCTGTGGACTGCAGAGGCGTTTGCTGGTGTCGGCGACGAGGGGATGGAAGAGCGACGGATTGATCATCGTTCATATGTCTGGTCCATTGTTCTGGGCTTCAGACACAATGAATGCGAGATATGTCCATTTTCCAACCTTACCCAGCAAAGGTCCAAACTCCTTGAAGGGAACAATTCGAGTCACTTGCGCCCCCCCCCAAAAAAAAATTCCAACTTTGAGACGTCATGCCCGGCCACTCCCTCACTCAAATGGGCAATGCCGAACGCCACCCGGGCTTTGGGAAACTCTAAATCTCAAGCGTATAAATAAACCTGAGCTGACAGCGAATGGCAAACCTTCTCTTCTTCCTGCAAGCAACTCGCAAGCAGCTCCAACAACCATGCCAGGCTTGCAATGGGAACGCGACCATGATTTCGCAGCATCGCAATGAACGAGACCGAGTCCATCATTCTCGAGGTTCAAAATGACAGACTTGTCACAGCTCACACCATCTCATGCGCGCATTTTTCGCCATACCTCATCTGGTTGATGAGTTCTTCGACATCTCTATCGGACTGATTCGTTGAGCGTAGGATGATGAAGTATAGTGCCATCCGCGACGATAGGTGCCTGCTTAAGGTACCTACCTAGATAGTCAGCCAGCAGACACCGTGATATCGAAAAGCACGCCGTCAGACGACATTGAAGGGAACGCTGGAGCCCGACAGCTGAAGGACTCGAGAACCTTTAACCGCCCGCTCACCACCCGCAGCCATTTCTTGTACCACGCGAACATGCATATTCCGTTATGCTTGGATCTTCGCGCCGGGAGTGTTGCTACGCGGGGCCAAACGTTGATCTCGAGGGAACTCGCAGAAGAACTGCCGAATGCCAACGGGGAATTCGCGCCAACGACGTCGACATGAAGAGCGTATCTTGGGAAAGAAAGAGGGGGAGACCTAGTGACGGATTCCCGCAAAATGATTCCTAACCTGACCATTCCTTCCCAGGTGCCTAGGTTAGTCAGTCAGCAAGATACGAAACTTGTGGGTTGACTCTGGGGTCCCATCCAAGAGTGGTGAAATCACCAACCCTCGGTATGTCCAGTCCCGAGCCAGCGTCCACGGAGATGTCGAAACGACGCAAAAGTCTTCGACGTCACTTGACATTTGAAGAGAACACCGCAGGGAACAATGTTCTTTGGCAGGACCCCATCCATCGGAATGCCACCTTGCACCTTCCGGAAACACACAGAGAAAAAAAGATACCCCCACGCCCACAGGATGTACGCCGACTGGAGGAGGGAGCAACCAGTGGGTGCATGTGTGTAAATGATTACCCCCGAGAAATATGGATCACAACCAATGGGACCGACCCCTTGTGGGAGGACGGACCTCGCCGGAAATGCCAAGTGCCGGGCGCGAGTGTGCGGCTCCTTTTCTCCGGCCAGACTACCCCCCAAACGCATCAGAGTGATGGAGTGCTGGTTGGTCCCATCTGGGAGAGACTGATGGGGTGCCGCTGTCCAATCGGAGTGAGTATGTTCAGCCCGCGGGGGTAGGACAAGACGCTTGTCAGATGTCCTGGTCTAGTATCAATGAAGAACTCTGCGTCTGGGCAGGTCCAGTCCGATGCACAGCGTCAGTTTATTTTAATTCATGAAATGAATGGAATGGAAAACTAATGAACAAAAAAAATTCCATGTGACCTTGCAAAGACAAAAAAAGGATCGTGCTCACGTAAAGTGTGAAAGTGTGGCTAGCACGTTGGGCCCGAAAACGTAATCTTCAACAACAGCCGACAGGTTAACAGGGGGTTAACAGGGTCGAAAGGTGAGCGTGGCTGAAAGTTTCGTCCTGGAGGGGCAAAAACGTGCGACGTGGGTAGCGGTGAAAAAAATCTGACGGTGGGGAGCCGTCCTGGACAGGTGCTAGAAATTGGCAGGGCGGGGAACCAATCGATCTGGGCATGTCCAGTCCGCCGTGCACGGTGCGGGGAGCGGGAAGCGGGGGCCCCACTGGGACTGCCTTAGTTAGGGCCCCCCCGCGGAAAGGCCCCGGGGGTGACGTAGCGCGGGTGGCGGCCCCGTGACGGTGCAGCTGGCCGGAACCCCCGTTGATGGAAGAAGAGTTGGGAGAAAAAAAATTGAGAAGAACAGAGACCAAAAAAAGCGTGGGGCGAGCTGGCACATATAAGCTGACGACCATGACACCCGGATCCTGATCCTGGAGTTTGGTATTGGAATGAGAGCATTCATTGAGCTCATTGCGTGATCAATATTTGAACCCAAAGTATCTTCTCTTGTAATCAACCATGACATCTGTTATTGCTGCTGCTGCTGCTGCTGCTGCAACATCGACCCAGCCCCCGACACCGGACCATGCTCGTCTGTCAGTCGGGGAAATCGAAGACTGCATAATCAACTCGGGGCCGATTTTCCACCTCTTGCCGCCCAGTGCACGGTCAGCATCCGGAGCTGTGGCCTTTACCCTGCGTCCGCCTACTATTGACAATGACGACGCCTTTCTCGCCACGTTTGGCCTGCGTGTTTACACGGAATGGCTGAAAACAAGTCCAAGTCAACAACCCGGCTGTATCGATCCCGTCCCTTTTTCTTCCCCCAGTCTGTCGTATTCTCAAGCCACTGGCTGTTTCCGACTCGATGTTACCAGAGACCCAAACTTCAGCGAGACTGCTGCTGCTGCTGCTGCTGCCGACCTCCGAAAATTACTAGATTCTCTCGCCGATGTAGCCCTCCGCGAAGCTACCAAACAACATCTCACCGAAGGCGGCGATGAGCGACTCCACTTGACCACGTCGGGGGGTACTGGAAACAAATACTTTTGTCCACCGCATCCCGTTCCGGATTCCGTTGTTATCCGGGGAACCTGTACGTGTTCGCCGCCTTCACGTCGGGCGTTTGATGCCGCGTGCGCCAAGCTCGAGGATATTTGGAATGCTGTCGAAGCTCTAGATTTCGCCTACGAAGACGTGCGGAACCGCATCTCTGCTGCGCTCGCCATCCAGACGCGCCATCATATCGTGCTGCACCCTTCCGGAACCGACGCCGAATTTACCCCGCTCCTCCTCGGCGCGAACCAAGCCCGCTCTCTCGGCTGCAGCGGCATCCTCAACGTCGTCACCGGAGTTGGCGAAGTCGGGTCCAACACCCCGCATGCGGCGGGGGGTTGTCATTTCAGCAAATACCTCCCAAATGGGGGGGAGACCGACATTTCGAAGCCAATTGTTGACGACTCCGAGTTTCCCGAGGGAATTCGCACGCTTGAGCTTCCAGCTCGGAATGTTGACGATGGGACTTTTCTTTCTGATTTCGATAACCTCGCCCTCGCGGCTGTTGAAGAAGCCGTCTCTTCTCTCGAAAAACCCTTTGTGATAATGCATGCTGTCGATGGCTCCAAACTTGGCAGTCGCATCACCACGCGGAGTCTCGTCACGGAAATCCAATCCCGTTTTGGAGGAAAAGGAGAAGAAGAAGAAGAACAACGTGTCCTTGTCGTGCTCGATGCCTGTCAAGGACGCACTGACACGGAAGAACTGGATTGGTATTTGTCCAGAGGAGCGGTGGTTTTGATCACGGCGAGTAAATTCTATAGTGCCCCCGGGTTTTGTGGAATGGCAGTAATCCCGGATTCCATCGCCGATTCTTTCAAGTATGACACCGACACGGACAACATGAAGGAATGCAGAGTCCCCGAGGGAATGGCCGACTATCTCGGCCGCTACCAGGTTCCTTCATCCCTCAAGGCATTGCGTTCAGCACTTCCTGCAAAACCGGTGAATATCGGGTTATTACTCCGCTGGGTCTGCGGAGTTGCGGAAATGGAGCGCATGAGTAGAGTCGGGGCACGCGCGAGGTTGGGGATACGGAATTGGGCAGGTGGCGTGCGGGAGCTGATCCATCGTGAGTTTGTTGGTAGGTTGGAATTGATGCCAGAGACTTCCAGTGCGAGTGGCCAGGCCTCGCAGCTGGGTGGGGTGAATTCCATTATTCCCTTCAAGTTGTTCGGCCGGAAAGAAAACGAAAAAACACCGCTGGGGACGGCTCCGCTGAAGAGGATTCATCAGTGGTTGACGGCCGATGTCTCGGGCCTGCTTCCCGAGTCGGCGAGCACCGACGAAAGAGAGACGGTGGCGTTTCGGTGTTTTATCGGTCAGCCAGTGGATCTGGGGAGTTTTGCCATTTTACGACTGGCGATTGGAGCGGCCTTGGCGTCGGAACTGGGTGAGGACCCGGGGGTTTTGGAGACGGCACTGGCGGAGGATAGGAGGATATTGAACAAGATTGTGGTGTTGTTAAAGTATCATGGGGAAATGTAAATACTACAAGGAGGATGGTTGGGACTGGGATACAAATTGGACTCGGTGCATTGCAGGTTCATTGCTATGACATATATTCTTATCGACTTTTATCACTTTAGTGTTTCTTGCTCACATTTGGATATTTTACAAGTTATTCGTTAATGCTCTATCCTGAGCTTCACATTTTCAAGTCTTCAAGATTCTATTACTGGTCAAAAAGATCAATTTTGCGGACAAAGCAAATCTATCCTCTGTGTCTATCCTTTAGTCTAGCTGGGTATCATGTTGGGTATCTTCATCCTCCCACCTTGCCAATTGCCTATTGTCTACCAGGTACAATTAGCAATCAGACTTTGGTTTATCAAGAAGAGAATTACCCAATAACCCGCTTGACCAAGCTCATAAAAGCCTGGTCCTCCAATAGAAACCCCATCGCCGCATGCGGCAGCGTGATCATCAGCTCCGTCTCGCCCGGTGCTAGACCCGGTCGAGCAGGGAGGATCAGACCATGCGTGAGAGGCGAAAACTGGCCCTGCACACGGCGAATAGCATCCGGAACGGTACGACCGGTATTTCCATCGCGAGGCACACCCGGAAACACAAATCCGGCTTTGGCGCCGACAGATTGGTGCGTGTTGAAACCCACACAGTACGGGTCCCAAGGGTCCTGGTTGAGTCCGAGAAAGCGAAGATCAAGCATATTGGCGAACAGAGCGGTGCGGCGGAGAACAAAGTCCTCGTCGACACCCAGGTTCGTATCCGTCACTGACTTGGCAACCTGCAGGAGAGCCTCCGGGACACGTCCCTGGGTGAGATGATCATGCCAAGAGCATGCCTCAACCAATGAATCGACAGTACCATGATGGATAGTCAAGGGCATAGCTATCGCATTGCCGAAATACTCGCCAAGAGACGCATTACCCTTGAACAGACCCTTGCGGGGGTTGGCCCAGTGGTGAGCGTTGATGAGAGTAGGCTTTTTGTTGGCAAAGTAAGCGGTGTAGTCGGCGGGCAGCGTCTCGATACGGGCGCGCACGGTATGGACCCAAGTAATAGCCGCGAGAGCCATGTACTTGGACGGCTTAAAGTCTTTTGCCAGCTTGCAGATGACGTTGAGACGACCACTGTCAATGACAAAGACCAGCCCTGTGTTGTCGGTTACCCCGAACTCAGCATCCTGCGCAGGGAAGATGGGCTGGGTTGGACCCGTCGGGTTGGGCAACAGGGTATACTCGGGGCAAGCCTCGAGCAACGTCTTCCAGTCCTTTTGATACTGGGCCTGGTTGTAGGGGAGATCCAAGGTACGGCTGCTAGAGGGTAGATTGGGGATCGGGTCATCCAAATGAGTGGCGTTGGCGAGCAACTGGAGGACCACATTACGGCAGTTGCCGTCGGCGAAGGCATGATGGAGGTAGACAAACATGACGAATCCGCCGTCAATAAACAGGATCCGGACCCGGAAGACCCGGACCGGAGAACCAACTTCAAGTCCGCCGGGAAGATTGTACTCTGGCTTGATAAACGGCTTAACTGGGAAGCCTTGCTCGCGCAGAGCGGCGTAGGAAAGACCAAAGTCGTCAGTCATGACTTCCAGCTCGATGTAAGTGGATGACGACGTGACAAGGTGAACCTTCTTATCGTTGGCCAGGACGAGACGTCCAGCGAGATTAGGATAAGCCTGGCCGAGACGGTGAAGCGCACACTGGAGATGGAACTTAATCTCAGATGACTTGGCGGTGGGTTCGGTGGGGAAAAGGATCGCCATGGGGGTATAAACCCGGCAGGCGACCTGGTCCCAGAGGGACATTTGCTGAATATTCTGAGTCATTATGCGGGTAGCGAGTCGAATCCGAAGTCCAAGTCGTGGCTCAAATCCAGGTGTTGGCGAGAAATCTGTGTGATAGATCTGTAAGGCGATCAAGGCTGGTAGAGGGGGGTAAAAGAGGATTGTTGCGAGTGATGGAATGTCTAGTTTGAAGGCACGGGTTCCGACAGTTTATATATGTAGATAATTCTAGCCTATGAGCACTTCAACAGTTAACTTTTCATTCACTGCAACAGCTGCGCACAGAGTGTGAATACAGGATAATTCACTTGACCCCGAGCCAACACGCTGTAATTTGGTGTGGAACCTGAGGACCGAAAATAGGAATCACCTCCTCTTAATTCTACGGCTCTCTTTCTAATCAGAGGTTTCTTAGGTCACTGGCCAAGTGAATTCAATGGACAATAGAATTATTGGATGAACATGCTGCTTTATATTCACAACAAAGAAATTGTGTCAGTCACGAGCGTCATCGCCAAACCCATCAAGCTGAACATGATCGGTCATGTATGTAGGTATACATTTACGTGGTCAGGTTTGATAGACCATCCAGATGCGTTATTCAGTCCAAGTTGCAGCGATAAGAACTAATGGAGTCATCTGCAGCAAATTTTTGATAGGTCTGCTGCGCTATTATACAGACCGAAATTGTGGTGCCCAAAAGCAGACACCTTATTGCCAAGGCCAGTTGCGTGACAGCTGAGGCTGCTACGTGACGCTCATATACTTATAGTTTGACCATCTACCTAGGTAGATATTTGCGCAACCGTTTGTCGGCTTGCCTATTGATCGTGGCCTGTGTTTGTTTCATGGCAACATGTAGCGGCTGGGAAGATCATTGTATAGCTGCTTTGTCTTGATTACCTACCTAGACTGTTCCCTGTTGCCGGATGACGTCGATGCAAACCGCCATGTGGCCATGAAGATGCCCTGTCACACAGTTCCCTGTCAACACCAACCATGTCAAGCCTTGCAAGATTGTATTGTCCAGTCGCGCGGGGCGCAAACGCAAGCTTGAGTGCCTAGATAGGGGATCAACCATGTCATGGAGAGTTGCGAGTCGTTCGATATACCACTACACTATAAATGTTACCCGGTGACATGCAAACCCCACTTAAACAGTGTAAGTTCCATCATCTCCGTCGCCGTCAAACTTTCCCTGCTCCTTCAGCTTGTTCAAGCCCTCCTTGAAACGCTGCGCCATGAAAGCGGCAAATCCGGCTTCATTCCCAGCAACTGACGGACGGGGCTTAGAGCCATCTACATATACCCAGGGAATCCGTCTTGTGCCTTCGACATTTACCACTGACGCACGCAGCTCCGCAATGTCGGATTCTCCAAAGGCTCCTCCAAAGACGATAGCCCGGGGGGGTGTGGCCCAGTTGCCTGTGCCGATCCGGCTGCTCGGTGGGTTTGGGATCACGCCTTTGAGCAGGAGAGGGATCTCGGTGGTGACGGCGGATTTGAGAATGAAATGAACAGCTGGCAGGCAATGTTAGAAGAGATGGTCCGAATCAGTTAAAAAAAAAAAAAATCGCCAGCAATGGTAATGACAAGGGAAATCACCTTCGTACTCGGGCTTCATGGCCTCAATGATAGTCATGCCCATTTTCTCTATACCTCCCACGACCAGGAGTGGAATTGGTGAGGAAGTCATGATGTTAAAGTTAAATTGTGTTCAAGGAGGCAGCTTGTTGGGATCAATTGAATCGGGTTGCTATATCGATGAGTAGGACAAGCAAAGAGCTATTTCATGTGCTGGCGAGTTCGCAGGTAATTATTTTATGCCTAATACTAAATCAGACTAGAAAGCTGTCTTGGCTGCCGACCGCGGCATAATCAGGTCCGCGAGGCCGAGCTGCCCGAGACTACCATCGCGGATGAGGTTCGGAAGTCGGAAAACTTGGCACACCGGAGGCCCTGAAAGAAGTTGAGATTCTACATGTTATAAAAGGAATAGAGGATGGTTTGCGGGCTTCGCGCAGAGTAAAGTCCGTTGTGTTGAGCCAATCTGTCGTGATTTCCACGTAATGCGAGTCTGCGAAGTTGGGAGATGGATGTGGGGGAATGCGGGGTTATTAATCTTATCGAGGGGGCGCGCAATTACGTCGTAATCCGCTAAACCATTTCCGGCTCCCACCACCACCAATAACCCTCTCCTTGTAATCGGCGTAATCGCCTGCAGG
>Ga0247760_1002885_pt1 | contig 12140 bp, 5 predicted proteins | sample UWRJL171409R4_FD_179936 | JGI IMG/M metagenome (GOLD analysis project Ga0247760, IMG submission 179936) | Plant litter microbial communities from Arlington Agricultural Research Station in Wisconsin, United States - UWRJ-L171-409R-4 | ecosystem: Environmental > Terrestrial > Plant litter >...
AGACATTGCGCTCGAAGGGCATGAGACTACCTTTCCCGATGATAACGGCGGGTCAGACGGGTGGGATTCCAAACATGTCTGCAAGGATTACGGGCAGGTTATTCGCTATCTGGAGAGTGTCAGGGCGTACGATGACCAGGTTATCTACTAACCTAGGTACCTACCTCTACCTAGATAGGTAAGGTGAGGTCGGTAGGTAGGTACCTGCCTCGCTATCGTGAAGTAGGTGTTTTACATACTTACTCTTAGGAGAAGGAATGTATATATCATCAATACGTACTTCGAACTTGAACTGGAGGTACAATTCAGTAGTACAACACGGGGGGAGTCGGGCACTTGGCACACAGGAAAGGGAGTTATTGTTTTTGGGCGTTTGTATCTAGGATTTTACCCCCCAGGGAGCATCATGGCATTCACAAATGAAAATTTGGACATTTGAACAACTATACTGGGGCTGGATCAAGAATGATACTTCGTAAATACCTGCTGCGCGCAAGAGACGCAGTGGGGTTAATAGAGATGTTCCAAGAGGCATTGAGCGAACATGTTCACAGCTGGGTGCCAAAATTTGAAGCCGAACCGTTTCGCATCGAGTCCTCTTGATTAGGGGATATACGGAGTATATGGCTTAAACTTCTCGTGGGTGCAGTGGGAAAATATCCCTACCATGTGTTGAATTACATCAACCACGAGAACGTCCTGTCTGACCCCCCCTGGGCCGGAAGGCGAGCAGCCCATCACGTCAACACCGCGACCCCACATAGCAACCAGATCACTTGGTCATCACACTGAAGTTGCACAGTTGGAACCCAGATTGCGGAACTTCACGTTCCATTGGCAGAAGATGCACATAGAATGCTACCTAAAAGGAGAGTAAGCTATGGGGATGAGTCACCGATGACATCGTTGCCGTATCCCTCATCCCGGGAAAGACTGGAACTCCCCTGCCAGAAAAAAATCCCTTCCATCTTAATCAACCCTCCAAGAACAAAAACCCAGTTGCCAATGTTCGTGATGGCGTGAGAAGTCAATGCGAAACATTCCTCAGGCCCCAAATGTGCACAATCCCCCGTTCCTGCTACCCCATATAATAATGCTCCACTGCCAAATCGTCCAAACCACCGCAACCGGAAGCCATCATCCTATCAACTTGTGGTATTTCCTCCTCAAATATCAAGCTGCCGCTACTCACACCGAGGCATTGCCCCCAGCGATAGCTGCGTACAAGAACCTAAGCAGTGTAGGGCAAAGTCGAAGGTAACGGGACGAAACAACAGAACAGAAACAAAACCAACGGCAACAGGGAAGAAGAAAACCCCGGTCCCCGAAAGCAGCCCGAAACTCGCGTGAGGCAAAGGCAAGGGGGCAGGCCTCATCGCCACGACGGCGATGCCATTCTCTCAGAAGACCGTATCCAGTGTCCCAGTTCGTCCCAGTCAGTTAATAAATAAATAGAAAGTCATAAAACCGTGGCCCGACAGTCGAGTCATGGGTATCGGAGAGCGCCGCCCCCGATTCCAAGACTGAGCGTGACCGAGCCGAGAAGGAAAAACATGGGGCATAATCGTAATTAACGTAAAGGTGTATCCTATCGCCTCACGTCTCCAGCGCCAATCATTTATGCAGCCAGCTTCCGCTTCTCAGCACTAGTGAGAACAAGCATAGGAGCCTTGCGCTGACCGTTAACGACCTCGGTCTTGAGCGAATGAGCCTTGAGAAGGCTGGCAAAGCTGCCTGGTTCGCGAGCGCCCTCGCTGTCTGACGAGTTGGCGCTGTCCGTGCGATCGATCTTCTGGCGAGAGCTAGGACGATCAGATCCAATAGCACCCCAACTGCCGGTGCTAGTTCGCGAGCTGGGCAGGCTGCACTCTGCATCGTCGTGCTCAACCAAGCTACCGGAGCCGCTACGGCCCGAATCGCTGTCATTGTCGGTAAGCGGAGTCTCGACAATCTCCTCAGTTGTCTCTGAGATTGGGCTGATGCTTCCGCTGCTTCTCGCGTCCTTGCGGCGCTCGAGACCAGCCCGCACCAAGCTGTTGATAGCAGAACGACGGGTGCGAGTCACAAAGTTCTTGCTGTCCTCGTGCTTGGCTGTCGGCTTCGATTTCAGCTCGTCCAGAGGCGGCGGGTTACGGGGCTGGCGAATTGGGTGTTCGCCAGCGCGAGCCTGACCTGGCCCGTAACCAGCAGTCATGGGGGTGAGCGGGAAGTTGGCAGTTTTGGGACCAGCAGACTTGAACGATTGGTCCTCCGTGGCGATCGACAACAGGTTTTTGTTGCTGTTAGCAATGGACGAGGACTTCTTGTGACCACGGCGGAAGGCATTGGCGCTCGGCGGTGGCAGAGGGGTCGGGTTCTCGATGGGCGAATCATAGCGGCGGGGAGGTGAAGGGTTACGGAAGCCAGTCTTCTCAGCAGGAGGGGGAGACACCTGGACGCGAGGAGCGCCGGCGTTGGGTTGCTGCTGCTGCTGCTGCATAGCCATGTATCCGTTGGCAGCCTGGTTCTGGTGAACGAACTGCGGGCTGATCTGCGTCTGAAGCTGAGCCTGCGGCTGTTGATCCACATACAGCGCTGACTGGCCAGTGGTGGGGTCGTAGACCTGATAAACATTGGGCTGTGCCGAAGCCTGGTTGACCATGGCCTGGACGTTCTGAACTTGTTGCTGCTGATACATATTGGGATAGGCTTGCTGCATCATCTGTAGCTGTTGCATTTGTTGCATTTGCTGCATCTGTTGGATCTGTTGCATCTGACCACCAATGTTCAGACCCTGGAATTGCTGAGCGGCTGCCTGAAGGGCTTTAAGCTGCTGCTGAAGCCTGTGCTGCTGTTCGGAAAGGTAGGCATTGGTATACAGAAGCTGAGCATGCAGGTTCGGGTCAATCTGGTCGTGCGGGACCTCGTCGAGTTGGATCTGGGGAGGCGCGAGAATTTGTTCAGCTGTGTAGTGCTGTTGTGCGAAAGCGGCAGCGGAGGCAGCAGATTGATAGTTCTGTTGCTGTTGCTGATTCTGCTGGAGCTGGTGCTGCTGCTGCTGCTGCTGTTGGAGTTGAAGCTGAATCTGCTGGTGTTGCTGCTGCTGCTGCATCTGACCAGCAGCGAATCGCGGCATCGACGTCTTAGGTCCATTGAACACGTTCGTGCCATCGTAGAGGTTCGCAGTCATGGAATTGCGGTTGCGAGCCTGGGGGGCGAACGTCGTCGGAGACGCGGGGATATTCGAGAAGCTCGTAGCAGTTGACGTCTTGGGAGCTGTCCGCAGCCCAGCAAGCAGATGGGATCGGCTCGTGCGAGGAGTTGGAATACCGGTATCGTTCTCGGGAATTGGCTTGCTGGTATCGAATGAGAGCGGCTTGATATTCTGTCCTCCTCGACGGGACGCAAGTCCGGAAGAAGGCATAGCGAGGCTATGGGCCGAGTTGAAGGGAGCGTGAGCCATTTGAGCCAGACCGCCAGCGTCCATAACGACGTGATCTAGACCCAAGTGCTGAACTGTCGCTGCTGCGCTTGCTAGAATGTTGTCACGATCTCGTAAAGTAGCGTTGTGAGATGCAATCGCGAAGTGACTGGTGAATTGCAAATTGGCGAGGGGAAATTAGGGCTGCCGCTGCCGATAGTAGACCGAGAGCGGGTTGGCGAATATTATGAAGCGCGTACTGATGCAGGCAAAAAGAAAAAAAAACCTGGCCGCGAGCAAAGAAAACGTGGTCGAACGTGGTTCTTTGGGCGATGCCTCTATTCTCTCTCGGAGGTGGTGTGCGTAACTGATGCAGACTCGAAAATGCCGTTACCAAAGAGACCCAAAGCTGAAAAAAGCGCAGATAAACTGCATTAACAGATTGTTGAGGGCAAGAGGAGAGAAAAAGATCGTGAGTGGTGAATGAGCGGCGGAGCGACGTAAGGTCGGTAAAACGAAGAAGGAAGGAAGCGAAATCTTGTTCGAAGGGAATCGGCGGGGCAGAGAAGAGGCCGGTGGCGACTTGTCGCTTGGGGTCAGGAGATGGCAGCTGGCGATCGCGGTGGTGCTGCAAAAGTCTGTTCGGACAGCCACGGCGCGTGGAACCGGGCTGCGAAGCGGGTCGCGCTTTGTCAACCGAAGACACACAAAGACCGCTGCTTCTCACTCAAGGCAGGCGCGGCCTTTCGACGCTCTCTCTGGATTGAAAACCTCAGGTTTTCCTTCCTGATCCGGAGGGTTCGAAGGGGCTTTGGGTGATTGCAACTTGTTGTGTTTTCTTTGTAACAAAACCCAGCACGTGTCTGCTCTGTCACCCCGTTTCTTCAAGGCTTGCTGACGCTACGAAATTAAATGATGCCGTGCAGCTTTCCGGGTCGGTGAGTCGAGAAATTCGATCAGGTCGAGTAGGTGCAGGCGTCGAAGTGGAAATTTTGCGCAAATAGAATACAAGGATTAAAATGTTTTGAGGTGAGCCTTCCAGAACCCTTTTATGGTCAATTTTTAGTGTATCTCGAGAGGGAATGCGACGGTGGATGTGTGTCTTTTGTGTATGCTCGAATGACGATGGCGGACAGCAACAACGAGCGCCGACGAGGACGACGACGTCCGGAATGGAGGAAAGGGGAAGGGGGGCTGGAGAGGTGAAAAAAAGGAAGGGCGGTGAGCTGGTGTGCGAAGCAGGAGAAAAGGAGAAAAAGAGCAGAGGGCGGAAGCGAGAGATGAAGGAGATGGATATCGGGCCTTGTGTTGGCGGAGGATTGGGAAGGGAGAGTGGGCGGGGCGGAGGGCAAGCAGGGAGCAAAACGACTGGTGGGCCATCATTGGTGGATCGCGGCAGGGGAACTGGTCGCAAGCAAGGGCGAAGCGGATAGCAGGCCGCCGTGATTGAACGAACGCGCGAGCCAGCGAAGAACAGCCTGCAGCTCACTTCGTGCGTGAATCTGGGCTGCCACGGGGAACGAACACCACCCGATGCGTTGCCCAAGGGGTCAAAGGCGGCCAATCACTGGCGTGAGTTTGATGCCCAACGCAGGCTGAGGTAAGCGGTGGCGGGGAAGATCACTGAGGGTGTTATCAGAATGAGGCGGTTTACTAACACTATCACACAGACTTTGTGTGTCCAGATGATAGAGCCTGAATGACCGGCATTATCGTCAACGGTACCCTCCATCAGGCGGAGCCCATGCAGAGAAGAGCCAGCGCAACCCCTGACGGCCCAATCAGGCTAAGAGCTGTGCTCGCTTCCTTGAGCAGCTGCCAATCACAAGCCAGGCCCAGAAAATTTGAGTTGGTCTCGCGCCAGTGACTCGAGACGGGCATCCTTGCAGTCACCCCTTCTCCTGCCTGGTTGCATGATTGACCATTGGCGTCAAGCCGATCGACTTTGACGCGCCCACGCTTCCCGAATGGAACTGTGGCTCCCAAAACGGCACGCCCGCTACTCCTTGAGCTTCGAGCTGTTGCCGTTGGTGGGTGATGCCTCCGTCGATTGCGGGCATTTTGGACGAATGGTCATTTTCTCACAACGAAGCGCGAAAAGCCTCCGCTTTCCCCGAGGCTCGCATTGGCACTGGCACTGACACTGACACGGAGACCAACCAGGTGTCGCAACATTTTGCTCAAACCTCCGAGCGCGAACAGTGCCTCGGATGCCTCGCCGGTTTTCCCTAGCGTCAGCTTCCATCAGCTGCTCTCTCCAGCCCATGGCCGGGCCTAGATCCACCATCTCAACAGCCCCAACAGCGGACGCGGCACTGTCGTCGGCCCTGTGGCCTCGCAAGGCAGAGTTGTTTTGGTCCCTGCCGCCGAGCATTGATGCTTGGAAATGCCTTCCACGATCTCGTTCCGCAATCCATGCCTTCCGCAAGAAATTCCCGGAACCATTGGGAAGGCCCACAAAAGATTTGCATCGTTGAGCCACGGTGGTGGACTTGGTGGATCATCCTCGTGTCCTTTCATCGCCTATTGAACCTCGGGTAATGTTCCCTCGGAAACATCAGGCGCTCCAGAAACATAAACCTCCCCTGCGCGCACAAAAGACCAGATCTCAAGGGTTCATACTTCACGCAGATGCCGCGACAACCAACGCAAGACTTTTGACGTAACCATACGGTTCTACTTGCTTGTGGCAGAAGAGGCCAGAGTGGTCGTCAAACTGTTGTCGTCGGGGCGGGGCACAGCTTCACAGCCTCTGAGCGCCAGGAAGCAGGAGCCCCAGAACCTGAGACATGGTTTCCAAGCCAAAACGGCGGCGAAGCTCTGTGCGCCCAGACACCCAGCTCTCAGCTTTACCCCTGAGAGTCGCACAGGGTCGCATCGTCACCTTCCATTTCGTCCCCCGCATCATTTCCACGATCCAACCCACACCCCGCTCCGCATTTCGTGGCCTCTGACTGTCCGCCATGTGCAGCCAGTCGGTGACGACTTTGGCATCCCAATGGGGTAGTCGGCCGTTGGGAGAATCTGCGGCTCCGTCGAGCGTCATGTCGCGATTAGGCGCTTTCAGAAAGATATTGCGGGGTGTTTGTGTGCCTGTCTCATGTTGAACATGAGTGGGGCTTACCGAAGACCCTTCGCATCCCAGAGATTCTCAAATAGAAGCGCGGGATGCGTGCCCAAGAGGATGGGCAGCCGTCAGGCCGGCCGTTTCCTGGCCTCTGCCGTCATCCTATTTCAGCGAGCGGGAAGGTCGCCGTCGATTGGCTGGAGAGGTGCCATGTCTTGCATATTCGATGACCCGCGGTGGTGCCGCGGTTTTATCGAAGTTGTATTATCGAGCCATATATCGAGTGATATATCGAGTGGTAACATTAGCTCCCAATCTTCAAGGTTTGGAGGCTGCTCAAAGCGAAACGGCACGTTTTCTCCGGTCGACTCTCGCATTCTCCTCCAACAGCCGACTGCAGGGTCCGCATGTTGGGCTGTTGTGATGCACAAGACCGCACATAATACGGCGCTTGGCTCGGTCGATTGGCTCTCGGCCATCCATCCCAACTGGAGCGATCGGCAACGGCCCCCAGACTCGCATTTGGAGAGCCGCGCTGGGAGCGGCAAAACAGCGGCACTCTCACACCCTCTTGAGAAAAAGAGCGCCATTTTCCACTCTCAACAGCCGGTGTGCGCCGTGCAGCCAACGTGGCTCCAATTGACGCAGCAGGGTTAGCCGCCCCAGCGCTTGTCTGCGCTTGGGGTCCGAAGTTCTGATGTTCTGGAGATGTTCGAACAATACCGGCAACTTCCTTGCCGCATTGCACCCGTGCCGGAATGGAGGAATTGGCGGATCCAGCTAAAACATTCTGATGACAAGCTATGCTTGGAAATGACCTAAGACGCTGGTTTCGGCAACGCAGCGAAGCCCCGTACCGTGCCACAACTTCGACGCTGCTTCGCATGCCACCGTCGTGGCCCCGTGTCGTGCACCACATTTTCGGAACCTGGGGGCGGGAGACATGGCCGCTGCTTTGCTGCTGGTGGGCTGGGCTGGCTCTTCAGGTCGCATGCCCATCTCAGCTTGGCGGGTCTCACGGGATGGTGTGCAGGAGAGGAGAGAGCGAGCTTGTGCTGCACTGCATTGCGAGTGAAGCTGCGAGTGGCAGCCGATCGGAGCCGGCACCCAATCATCCAGCACTCCACTCCTCCCCCAGCCTGTTTGTTGCATGCATCCATCTTAATTTAGACGTTTTCTTTCGAGACCCTGCCAATGAGGCATGAGACAGCATGCGCAGTCACGTGCCTCCCCTGCTGTCATGTCACAAACAACGCCCCGAAGTGGATCCGTTACATTGTACGACAGAAAGGACGACAGAAGGACACGATACTCGGCGACTGATTGACTGTTACGAGTTCTGTCCTAGATTCTAGCATATGGCATCCAGACAATTGGGGGAAGCAACACACTGCATCCATATTTAGGCAGCCTACTGCAAGTCTGGTGGTGCCCAAACGGCTGCCTGAACGGCGGTGAAGGACTGATAACGGGCTTCATCTCTCAAGACAGGATAGCCTGTAGTGCTAACTGTATACTTGAGCATGTATGTTGCGCCGTCTCATGTCATCGGTATGATCACATGGTCGCATGCAGGAGGAACGATGAAGGGTTCATGCCTGGACAAAATGCATGTGATGTTCGAAAATGAGTTTTTGCCTCTGCGGGGCCAGTGGCAAATCTGAAGCGGTAAGGATACCGTTGCGCCTACACTACGTACGTACGCTTCGTATTCTCTCGAGTCAGCCACATCGGACGGTGCGGCATAGCCTAAAGGACAAATGGAATGGAATGAACATCAGCCCTAGCCCCCAAAATGCTAGTGTGTACATGTAGCCTCAGAACTAACGGGCAGACACGACGACTGCAAACACGCCGCCACACTTGCTGCTGCAAAGAATGGCCCGGGGCCAGAAGGCGGTGAGCAAAGTCTGAGCTGAACTCAGCTGCTCCGGCTGTCCGGGCCGGCTGTCCTCAGCATGCCGGTCCTTCTTCGGGTGCTTCATGCCGGTGCATCAATCTAGTTACTCCTAAGGGTCCGTTGGTTGGGTAGGACTTGGCTGCCGCCTGGAGTACCTTACTTGGCATGATGAGTAGGTTAAGATGGTTTGAGGAGGTGTGATCGATCTTTAATCTTGGTACGTACTAGAAAGTACTAGAAAGATGCCTACCTAGGTATACTAGGTATCCAACTGGACAAGTTCCATTCCGAAACCATCGATTGGTTGGTGAAAAATAGGGTTAACCGGGGAAGAACCTTGCTGGATGGACTAACATCTGAGACATCAGACGAGTCATTGAAGTTCGGATCACCAGGCAGACAGACAGACAGACAGAAAATGCTCACCTCCTCCCTACCTAGTAACTGACACTAACCGACCTAGGGCTCTAGCCTCGTAGTGGGACACTCTTTTTTTTTTCTCCCTTCTCCTTGGACAAAAGTCTACGCAGGCTGATACCTGTAGGACTTTCTAACTAGGTAGGCCCGGATCCATTTTGTTGCTGGCCGTGCGGTTTGTGGCTCTTGCTCTGGCTCTGGCTCTTGCTCTTGCTCTTGCTGCCTGCTACCCTACCAGACAACACTGACATGGTTTCTGAGAACGAATGCCGTGCTGGCTAAGAGGCACCTCGATAGCCAACGAATTTGATTGTTTCAGGGGCACATCAATCAAGAGATGCGGCGTGGAAATGAAGACATGGCTCAATTGTGAGTCAATGAGTCAAGTCGCTGTGCAAAATGTCAAGTGTATAAGACCAAGGCGAGAGACTCGCAGGCCAATGGAGGGTTCTTTTGGTTCTTGATACCGGGCTGTAACAGACAGATAGGTATTCACAGTGACTCGCTCAGTAGGTAGGTAGACTGGAAATATACATGACGTTTGAGGCCTAGGGAAGGTAGATACAGCAGTCTACAACTCCCGCAAAGACGCAATGTTCACCGTGGCTGGACTCAACTTTGTATCCTGCTTCCCACGCCAAACCAATCTATTTACGGAGGTAATTTTTCTGGCTGCGGAAACTGGCGTTGGTTGGGAACAAAAAAGGGATTTAGTGTATGCGTGCGTTCCTCGGAGTTGTCTAATTACCAAAGTCTTTACCAGGACCTTGAAAAGGGGGTTATTTCGACCTAGTTCCTTCATTGTGTGTTTCTCCGGATGGTATTTGGGGCAGCGGTATTTTCAGTTTCCGTTTCACGTGCCAAGTAACATGGCAAAGCTGGCAACTCTCATGCTAACAATGTTTTCCCCTTTGTAAGCCATTGATGCAAGCAGTCCCATCTAGATTCCAAATCTGTCTTCATGAACGTGGCATAGGGAACCGCAATTATTGTTTGTGTGTGTTACCTATGATACCGATCAAATCCACGGAAGGACCTTTCTGCCCCCAAGTTGGGCCCAAAGGCCCAACTTCCCCTGCTCAACTTCATCGGAATTAGATTTCGACCGACGATATTTGAAATATGACATTCGGCGGATATCAGGGTTCTCTTTTTGCCCCTGCTTCAGGGCACAACGGAGGCTGAGCAGCCGGCGCGAAGGTTTCACGTTCGAGGAACCCACCGATTTTATGTTGTGTCACATCTTTTTTTGTGTTTTTTTTTTTTTTCGAGAACACGCCGTCCGTGTGTGTGTGGCGTTCCATGGTTCGGTTTGATGACACACGTTCACACACAGACACATTAACACACAAAGACAGATCAAAAGTTCCGTGGTCAGTCACTTCGCACAATGACCGAGAATTAGGGAAGGTAGTACCGTCCTGTCATGCTTGGGTTGTTTATTACAAATAGTTGAGGGCCAAGGCTCCTAGGAAGGTGAGTTGATTTGATCTCGTTACCTAAGATTTCAAGTAATATATTATTTTGATTTCGAATCTCGGTCTAGGTAGGTAGGTTTTATGTCACCTGAAAGTTGAGAATCTTTGATAATCATTAGCAAACGCAAATTAAACACTGCCCGCCTGCCTGCCTGCACATAATATATTCATGACTAACTTTGTGGTCATTCTCTCCCCCCCAATTTTTTTTTTCTGCTTGGCCTTTTTGTGACACATGTGGCACTTGCGCTTTAGTATTACATATCACTGAATCGAAACAAAACCAGACTTCTTGTTGTACTTGTACTTGTACCTTGTACATGTGTTTGACCCCCACAAACTCCAACGTCATCCGGTCCCCTCCCCCCCCCCACCCTTTTTCTTCGGGGGAAGAGGAAAAAAAATCAGTCTATCTCCCGAGAGCCGTCGGCATATCCTCACATCAGTTTGCTTTCTCGGCCGGTCGTTGGTTGGTTGGATGGTTGGTTTATCCGTGGCTGCTTACATCAGCTCTCTCGCTCTCTCGTGTCTCGTACTCAGATTTTTTTAAATTTTTTTTTTCGGGCACATGCTACATGCTACAACCAGAAAAGGTAATTTTGCCGTCTAACTGCACCACACACACACAAACATACACATACACACACAACATTACGCCGGGGCGAGGTTATCTTACCTTCTTTTTGTACGAGCCTGCATGTGATGATTGTGACGATGATGATGATGATGACGACGATGGAGCAAACTTGTGTATGTAATACGGGGAATACGGGTCCAAAGCACGCACATCATTGGTCTGTTCCATCAACAAACCAACCCAACGCAACGTAGCCATTGATGTGTTTGGGAAATGGTTTTTTTTTCTCTTCCGGCATGTGTCATCAATATCATGGACACATACACACGCGCCGTATTATGGCGTTGTTTGTTATATTTCCTGTTGTTTAATGGTTGGTCATAGATAAATAAGCGAAGCAGCGAATGAGGTCAGCTGGAGAGAAAAAGAAGAAAAAATTTTGCCAAAGAAATAATATGTACCGAGGACATGGGAAATCTCAGTGACGTGATACTCCGTACATGAGTTGAGTCCGAGATAAGGGGGGCATTCTAGACACATTTATTATTACTGTCGGAATTACAGCAGCACATCGGGCAAACAAATCCGAGAGTAGGTACGAAGCAGATAGATACCGCACAATGTCAAGTGTGTCACAAGGGCTGACCTGACTTGACCTGACTGGATCTGATCTGATCTGATAGGTAAGAATCACGCGAGCTGTCTTGTGACAGTTGTAAATTTTCTCGTCTCTGGGTTGGTTTGATTGCCGTTTTCTCTCTCACCGTAGGGCTGACCGCCAACCAACCAACCAACCAACCGACCAGCAGGCATATGCAGGCAAGCAAGCAAGCAAAGCTCTTTGGACGAGCTTGCGTATGTCAGTAAATGGATTTTGTGGAACATCGGGCTTTCCGAAAAAGTAGCCATTTCGCGCTGAATAGCCAATGCGAGCAACAAAAATGAGGGGAGAAAACCCAGAGAGAGAAAAGGGGGGGCACGGGGGTTGGTTGGTTGGTTGGTTCGTTTATGGGAGGAATTTAGACTCTGACAGGAATGACGGGGAGCCAAGCAAAGATTGAAAAAAATCGGGTAGTATGCCTCTTCCCATTCCCGGAATGTGCAAATGGTAGGTTCCGTCGTGATAGGATGGGTGGATGGATGGATGAAATAGGAAATTTAGGCAGTGATTTAGCTCGTTGTCGAAGCTTTCGGGTACTCCCTAGTGTACCTAGAATTCCTCTTCTCTCACCATCTTTATTTTTTTTTTATTTTTTATTTTCATTTCCTTTTATCTTCATGCCGACTCCAAGGACACACCC
>Ga0247760_1002886_pt1 | contig 12139 bp, 4 predicted proteins | sample UWRJL171409R4_FD_179936 | JGI IMG/M metagenome (GOLD analysis project Ga0247760, IMG submission 179936) | Plant litter microbial communities from Arlington Agricultural Research Station in Wisconsin, United States - UWRJ-L171-409R-4 | ecosystem: Environmental > Terrestrial > Plant litter >...
CCCCCCTTGATCTGTCATGCCATCCAGATAGCTGACATAAAAAAAAGCTGACTGCTCAAGCCTCGTCATCCTCATCCAGGGGTTCCACTGAGCCCCCGGGTCTGAGAATGTCCAAGGCCAGCCTTCTTCGCAAATTTTGGCGGATGCGTCGGTCGAACTCGGCAATAGGCATCTCGCGTCCTCCAATCTTGATCTTCACCTTGTTTTCCGACAAGGCCTCCGCCCAGGCTTTGGCATGCTCCTTTCTCTGAGCGCGCCATGCTACTTTGGCCTCCAAATCGGTGTCGCCCTCGAATGAGAAACTGGACAAACCGATTTCGCCACTGTTTCTAAGTTTCTCCCAACGCCGAGCATTTTCCTGGCTCTGGGCTAGTGGTTCACTGAGTGACGCCTCGATGTGGACGAGATTATCAAGGAGTTTCTGCACGAAGTTGCGGGTCGCAGTGACAGGAGGAAGGTAAAAGGCGGTGCGTGTCTCGGTATCCCCCTCTACCCACTGGGTCCCGTGATGATTGGAAAGCACCCAGACGTTGTCAACGGCGGGGCACCCGAGCACGGTGGCCAAAGAGTTCGGGAAGACGACACGGGGGATGTTTTGATCCATTTCCGCCATCGACTGGATGTCCCTGCGGATCGAATGCAGCATCGGAGCAATGACTTCCATCTCATCGCGGGCGTGTCTGAGCCTGGTGAGGATCGCCCCTAGGGCCGGCTCAAGATGAACAAGCCCGGTAGGTGCCTTGATGCGTCTGATAAGATCTCGCTCTAAAAACTCAAGTTTGGCGTTGCGCTGGATCTTGGCTTCAATGTCGGATATCCGGCTGTCACGGGTTCCCAGCGTTTCAACAAGTCCATGGATGATGGGAATGCTCTGATGGATACGCTCAACCTTGTCGATCACGTCCGCAATGGTAGATCGGCGTTGGTCTAACCCCCCCACCATAAAGTTACCCTGAAACCCGCCGACACTCTTGGAAAATACTCGAACGACGCCGCTGGAGCAACGCTGATGGATTCGGCCTAGCTCGTTGATCTCCATGTCGAACAGCTTGTCCAACAGCCGGAAGAGTCCCCTCGAGATGGTTCCATTGTCGTTGACGCTGGCGTAAGAAGAAGGGTTGACACATTCGTCGTGCGATTCTTCCCAGTCTTGCAAGGGTGCATGGATGCCTTCCAAGACGCGTTTTGCAGAAAGAAACCAATACTGGCGCAGGGCCAGCTCCAGATCCATCCATGACCGCTTCGCAGTATCCGTATCAGGAAGGACCGATTTGCAGATTTGATCGAGCATGGCCGCAGCTTTGCTGACCTCTGCATCTGCCGAACGCAGCAGTTCCAGGCCTTGAGTTGCGTCACAAGCAGAATCCAGCAGCCGCTCAATCTCCCATAGCACCCGGTATGTCCCTAACGGAATGCTGGGGACGCCTCCGATGACGGTTGTGTTGGCTTCAAAGAGGCCAGGCGACAGTACCGCGGCGTAGCGTCCGAAGGCTTGCTCCATTTGGATGAGAAATGGGGCAATCGCTGGCTGCATGGCGGTCTGGGTATGAAGTTTGTCAATCCACGGAATGGGAATTGCAGAGAGAAAGGGGAGGAGACCGCCCCGCAAGGCAAAAGTCAAGTGGCCGAGTGCCGCAGCGAAGTGGGACTTTGCGGGATTGTCCACGACCGAGAGTCGTTGGAGAAGAAGGGCCGCCAAGAGGAAGAGTAGGGCGAGGATGACTCCCTGCCGACGCCGACCTGACAGCCATTGGTAGACGATGCGTCGTTCTCCCAGCATCTCTACTCTCTTTGGTGCTGGGATCCGCTCGGCTTTGGGGCGCCATTGGACGATCAGTGGTGTGTTGGCATGAGGAGGGTGTCGTCCAGTGAGTCTCCCAACCTGGGACATGGGAGGAGGGGTGGGAACACCCGAGCGAGAGCGCACAGAGAAATGGGGAAGTCGATTGAACGGCCAGACCCTGAGGCGGTGGCAAAAATAAGCCAGGCACAGCAGCGCGGCAAGGAGCTTAAGGATCAGGGCTCTGTCTACAATGAGAGTCATTGCGGCGGGTTGGCGAAGCGGAGGTGACTTGTTGAACCAGGTACCGGGATGCAGACCAGATTGAACTAAAACTTGCGCTGAAAATCTCAAGAGCGGCAAATGGGTTTGTCAAGACTGGAAACTCCAGCTCATCACTAGAGACCATCACCTGTGCTCTTATAAATTGACCTCAGAAAAAAAAAAAAAAATTGCTTTGTGCGCCGGTGCCGAGATTGGAAGAAAGGACATTCTTTGAAGTGATGCGCGACGGTTTCGGCCAACGCGTCCAAAGCTCCCTAATAACCAAGGCGGGCAAATCCGCGGATTTTTCATGAGTGGTCGTTCGTAGCTTCAAGGTAATAAAAAAAAACGCGATATTTTTCACACTCCCTGAAGACAGTCGTCATGTATTGCTACCTAGGACTCTGCGCGGTTGTCTCTGCGTTGGCTGATAGCTCAGTTGGCGCGATCACCTGCGTACTGCGGGCTGAACCTCAAACGGAGCGAACTGGGGAACTTTTTTTGAGAACGAAAACGCGCCCCACTCCATCACCCCCTTAACAAAGACAACCTCACGTCACCACCCAGCCCCTCCTCAAGATGCCAGGCTGTCAGTGCCACCCTATCTATCCATGCAGTTCGCAGAAATAGGCCAAGACTTCTTGCCTGTTGATGGCAATGTTGTTATCGACCTCGAGATCCTTTCCCATAACCAGAGGCAGGAAAAACACCATGTATGCTGCGCGGGCCGTGTCATTCAGGAGACTCGCCGTTACTGCGTCTAACACCCCCAACCGACTGCCCATCATGCCGTAGGCCTTGGTGATCCTGTGCTGTTTTTTTATGTGGGCCGAGGTGATTGAGTCGATGGCTGCCGCGTGGTTTTCGTTGGTAGATGCGGCGCACCGTCCTGCTGGGAAGAAGGGATAACGGGCGGCATCCAGACCCAGAAACTCAAAGAACGTCGGGGGCTGCATGTGCGGTCCCTCGATAAGCCGAAGCTGGAGCCTGCACAAGTCCTGGAGAAGCTCATCCCGGCCAGGATACTCATTGGTTAGGATATCATTGGACGCTTTATCCCCAAGCAGGCTTCGGCGAAGTGGGCCAGCCCCAAGCCAGTACACGGTGCTGAGCCCGAAGTAGGCGGTGCCGAGTTGGGGTCCACCTGCCAAAGCAAGCTGCGCAGCCGTCCAGGCCTCGCCCGCCAATATGCCAGCGGCGTGGCCCTTGTCTTTGGAGAAACTGGGAATGCATGGCAGTGTTTGTTCCACAGTGGCCAGGAGACCGTCCTTGGTTGACCGAATCTTGGGTGTGCCGCCAGAACAGGGACCATTCGCAAATGCGGCCGCCTTCACCGCAAACATGGCGGATACCTCGCGCCTGTACATGTTGTTCAACATGTGGTTGAACATGGTGCGCAGCCGTTCCGGAAAGACAGCGAAATAGTCGTCTTCGGGCTCTTCCTCGGTGTTTTCCGGTGGGATGGGATGCGCTGTCTCAGATCGGGCACGGGTATCGTCCTGTGCAGTGAAAAGTGCCTGGGCGGCCTCAGCCTGCTTGGTCTGAGCTCTGGTAATAGGACCCATGGCGACGTGACGCTTTGGTTTGGGAGGGAGACGCGAATGAGCGCCGTGAATGAGAAAAACGAGGACCATCACGGTCAGAAGCAGGTGAGCTCTGAGCATGTTTGAGGATTGACTCGGTTGGGATTGGTGGATTCAAGGGGGAAGCAAGAAAGAAGTCTGGGAGGTACAAGCGTTTCTACGATGCAATACTCAGCCAGACACGTCGATGTGCAATCAATCCCTATTTATGCAAGAGACCTGGAAGCTGAGACTCAAAGTTCTGTCTGGTTACACTACTTGGGATGACGGGGGTGAGCCGCGACGAGTTTGGTCGTCTTTGGGAAACTGGCATGACACGCTCCTCTCTGGTGAACAGCTTGGTGCTATTTCCTGGGGGCGCCCATAGGATCGATGTGTCCCCGCTGTCTCGCACGCACACACACACGAAGATTCCAGAATACGAGGCTCCGCTTGGTGCCACCAACTGCCTCAAGTTCCAAGCAGGAAAACTCAACAGACAGACGCGTGTTCGAAGAGCCTTTGTTTTCGTTTTACTTTTTGTTTCACGGACAGGCGGAAGGGGCCAGGTCGGAGATCTAACACCAGATCTGGTCAGCAGGTCGGCGTCTGGATCGGCATTGGAGGTTGGGCGGCAGTGATACGGATCTGGGTTGTTGGGACAAAAACGGGTTCGTGGGCTGTGTCTCAGGAGACACAGGACCGGATTGATCAGATATCAGACGCTGCCCGGGCCAGGTTGTTGGGGCAAAACGAGGTCGCTAGCTTTGTCTCCGGAGACACCGAACTGGATTGATCAGATATCGGGCGCCGCCCGGACCGGGAAGTGGTATCGGCTGTAACGTGCGACGAATCTGGGCACACAAAATTTCCCTTTTCGTACCTCGCTCACGTAACGTTGCTTACCCCGGCTCAGGGCCGGCTCAGGGCCAGCTTAGGATTAGCTTAGTCTCGCTCAGTCTTGCTTACCCTTGGAACCATTTCTAAAAGGCTGCGCCGTAGTATCCATAACCGCTTCAACTCTAACCAAGCGAGCCTAAAATTGGTCCTATATATAAAAATAACTATAATAGTCCCCGTCTTTAGAAAACAAATGGTTCCACCTTTACTTAGCTTTTACCTCAATATCTTACACCTATCTACAACTAATTATAATATATTATTTTATTATTCTATACCTTTGAACTTTTTACTAGCCTTTACAAAGTATAAGATATAAAGCTTAAATTAATAGTATTTAAATTAGCAGATGTTATTTTAAGCAGGTGGTAAAGAAAGGCCTTACAATAAACCGTACCAAGATCGACCCTTATGCGGTTTGTAGGAATTTGAGGCCTAAAAGTAAAAACCGCTATTTACGTGTATTTAAGGTATAGTACTTATAAGTAAATATAACTATTGCGTATATAATTTATACCGAGGCCTAATATATTATAGATATAAAAAGATATATAATCCTTCCGATCTTTAAGATACGTAAGTTATAAAGTATTTTGCTAAAATTATAGCCCTTAGTATAAAAAGTAAATTTAATAAAGAGGATGAATTATTAATCCCTGATAGCCTAAAAAGTGTAATACGCCGATTTTATAATATTTAGAAACGATATTATAATCTAAAGATACCCTTAGGTATTAAGCGGTTAATAGTATTAGTATATTAAGTTGTGTTACTGCTTAAGTACGTATAACGAAGCCTATGTAACCTGAACCCTGAAGATAAAGTTCCTAATTATGGCTGATATAGGAAAGGTAAGGCACGTATATTGTAATGGGTGCGGTGCAGCCGGCGAAACGATGGCGATTAGTTAGCGCTTAAATAGTGGCTGCAGCGCGTAGGCCTGCCAGGGGGAACTTCCCTCCGGCAAGAATCAGTCAATGCATCACTTACGACACAAGCTTAGTATCCCAGCAGTAACTCGCCAGCGTATCGCTTTAGTACCGGGGCATCTTCCTTAATCATCCTGCAACTTGTTACATTTTCTGATTCTTCTACCTACGATCAACCAAAATGTCGCCAGTACTAAATCAGCCGGAACCGCCAGCCCCAGTTGCGGGCGTCACATTACGAACCAGTATACTTATAATAACTCGCCCTTCGTCGCTAATATTTCTCCCTGAAGGCGAACCGGTTGCAACGTCGCCTGAGAACCAAAAATCGGAGTTATAGCAAATGCAAAGCCGTATTAGTTTCCTTAAACGATTAGTATAAGCGAAAGAAAAAGAAAAGGAGCTTTTATAACAACTGGAACTCGCCACGGATTTGAACCGGAAACGTTAACGTAGTGAATCCCTATTTTAGGAGTCGAGTAAAGCTATTAAAGTCAAAAATATCATTTAATTCACCAATAAGATAACCTTTTAACGCCGCTAAAAATAGCTGCAAGATTTAGATCACGCCTTCCAAAGAAACCCTTAGCGCTTCTAGGTAGCAAAAAAACCGGATTTTATTTAACCTGGAATATATAGATTCTAATATTTGCAATTGCTGGTATAATTATCGCAACGTGTAACTGAATAATGAGCGAACTACCTACGAAAAAAATTAAACCTATTTCGAAAACTGGATTAAAACTTTGGTTTATAATGTGGTAAATTAAGATACTATTATAATAAACCAACTTAAACGAGCCACTTAACGTATTAATTAATCGCTATAGGAGTTTTACTCCTATTTCGAAAGCTTAAAGGTACAATTTCCCCAGTAAAATGAAAAGGATCGCTTTATAAAGTTTTTCGCTAAATTAAATCCCAAGCTTCGTAAGTATTTGGAGTTATATTATTACGGTAATAAACCCGAAATACGAGAGGAGATGGTTAAATTAGCCTAATGAGTATAATCTACTAGTAAATTCCAACGCGAATACGTCTACCCAGTACGTAATCACCCCTAAGGTATTAGTAAATCGCAAAGTAATCGCGGGGCGCGCGGAACCTATAGATACCGAGGATGCTATCTATAAGCCCCCAAAGGTAGTCTTACTTCTTTAACAATCTAGTACTTTAATTATAGTAGTATTGGCTATATATCGCCAAACTACCCTAACTAATATTTTAACGTTTAAAAAGCGAATTAAAAAGTATATAAAGGGAGGGGGTATTAGCAACTCCCCCAATAATTGGTACCGAAAAACCAGGGAAACGCCTAACCTCTTTTATCGGCCACAACGCTAAAGAGGGCTACCTGAAGTAGTAACCTGTATTAGGATAAGAACCAACGCCGTTTTACTTATATTATTTCCTTTTAATATCATACTGGAATTGGATTCTTACGCCAAATTAGATATTATTAATTATAATTTCGCCCAAAAACACAATTTGTAGCGAGTCGCCATAAAAACACCACGCTTACAGTACCTTAACGAAATTACATACGAGAATTTTGGAGTTTTCGAAATATTAATATAAGTAACTAACAGCTGTAACTGCATACGTTCATTGACTATTTACTGCATTGTAGTTTACAAAGATTATTCGCAAGGAGAGTCCCTTATTTTACTAGGTATACCTACCTTAAGTAAGGAGGCTATTTTGTTATTTCTACGTGAGAATCGGTAGTGGTTCGCCATTAACCTAGGAGCTATTTATATTTAGAAGCTATAAAGATTCTTAAAAATATGTAAAAAAGAAGCATATACGTTTATAATTATTCCCCAACCAAAAATACCGGATTATTTATTACCAAACGAAGAGGAGGAGAACCCTAAGGGAAAAGGAGGAGAAATACCTATTAAGTTTCGAGATTTTAAAGATATATTTAATCTTACACGGGTAGCTATATTACCCCATTATTAGCATTTTAATTACTTAATCCCCCTAATGGAAAATACTACACCCCTGTATAATAGCCTGTATGCACTATTAAAAATTAAATTAAAAGTATTATAGAAGTTTTTGGAAAAAAACCTAGTAAGAGGGTAAATAAGACCCAACGAAAGCCTAGCGGTATCGCTAGTAATATTTATTCCCAAAAAGGATAAATCCTTACGTTTATATATAGACTACCGAAATCTTAACAAAATTACGGTTAAAAATCGCTACCCCCTACCCCTTATCTTAGAAATTCTTGATTGAACCTTAAATACGTAGTATTTTAGCAAAATTAATCTAAAGGATACTTATTATTAAATTAGGATCAAAAAGGGTAAAAAGTAGAAAATAGTATTCCGAATACGATACGGATTGTACGAGTTTCTTATTATACCTATGGGGCTTACCAATGTACCTGCAACTTTCCAGTATTACATTTAATATATACTTTGCGGGTATCTTAATACCTTTACGGTAGTATATTTAAACGATATTTTTATTTTCTCACCGGACCGAGAATTATATACTTAGTATCTTTGGTAAATTATAAAGCGATTACGAGAAGCCGACCTTTATTGCAATCCTAGTAAGTACGAATTTTATAAGGACTAGGTTAAATTTCTTGGCTACGTAGTAGGAAAGGAGGGAATCTCCATTGATTCGGTGCGGATTTAAATAGTACTCGATTAGCCGGAGCCTTAGTTATTTTACGATATCTAGGTGTTTGTTGGATTCTGCAACTTCTTTTGACGTTTTGTATAAGGTTTTTCCAAGATCGCTAGGTTATTATATGATATGTTGAAAGGTATAAAGAATGGTAGAAAACCCGGTAACGTACGATTAGGTAACGAAGAACGGGCGTCCTTTTAGCGACTTAAATAAGCCTTTACGAATATACTAGTCTTACGACATTTCGACCCCGAGAAACCCATCATCGTTAAAACCGACGCTTCCAATTTCGTTATAGGCGTAATACTCTTATAGGTGGCGAATAACGGCCGAAAACACCCTGTTACGTTCTGGTTATTAAAGTTTAAAGGATTGGTGTTATTATACTTGACGGTTAATAAAGAGTTGATGGCGATTGTTAAGTATTTTAAGTAGTGGAGATATTACTTGGAAGGAAGTTGTAAGTAAATCACCGTTTTTTCAGATTATAATAATCTATAAGGCTTTATGTATCAAATTTATCTAAACGGTAAATAAACTAAATAGTATATATACTTAGCGGGGTTTGATTTTAGTATTAAGTATTAAGTAAGTAAGCGAAACCTAGCTAATATACCGTTGAAAAGACTAAATTATACAGGTGATGAGCTTGCGGAGAAACTAGAATGGCTTTTAGTTTTTAAAAACAAAATGGCGATAGTATAATTAGTATACGTAGAGTTTGTAGCCCGGATAATACCTGAAGAATATAGGGGTTTGAGGCGAAGATTTATCTAAGTATTTTAGCTATTTTCTAATATATAAAATGGGGGGGAAGAGGTACCTTTTATAGATTAGCTTGGTTATAGATAAATACTCCCAATCTGGGTAACTAGAGCTGTAGCCTTAAAGGAACGTATCTTGGATCCCTATTTAAGTACCCCGTTAAGGGACTTGGTTTTGAAGTTGCAAAAAAGTAATAAATGGATACAGAGAGTTGTTAAGAGGCTGAAAAGCCGGCGATTTGGTCGTAATTCAGAGTATTAGTTACAAGGTAAAGACGGAGAGTTATTTTATAAGGGACGATTATTCGTTTTAGCAGAGTAAAACGCGAAGTAGGCGATTTTCTAGGTTTTTTATAATAATCTACTGGCTGGTTATTTTGGAGTTTAAAGGATACTGGAAAAGATTTAACGAAAATATTTCTGGAATAATATTAATAAGGACGTCAAGGATTACTATAAATCCTGCGATATTTGCTAATTTAGGAAACTGAAGAAATACAGGCCTTATAGAGAATTATAATCCCTGCCACAGCCTTCTAGGCCCTATTAGGAGTTATTTATAGATTTTATTACTGGATTACCGCTGATTTGCCTTTGAAACGGGGATGAAGTAGACTTAATTTTAGTTATTGTAGATAGGTTTACTAAGATAATGTACTGTTTTGCTATTAATAAGATAATAATAAGCTAAGAATTAGCGATATTATTTTACAACGAAATAGAATATTGAAGAGGAATTGGGGCGCCAAAAGGCGTAGTAAGTAATAGAGGTTTTATCTTTATAAGTTAATTTTAAAGCGATTTATATTATATTTTACAAATAAAAAGAAGGCTTTTGACAGCGTTTTACCTGTAAATCGACGGTTAAATGAAACGGATGAACCAAACCTTGGAGTACTACTTTAGAATCTTTTATAATAAGGAAAAGCCAAACTAGGCTCATTTATTAGTATAGGCCGAATTTATTTGTAATAGTTTAGTTAACGCGATAACTGGGATCATACCCTTTAAAGCGCTTATAGGCTTTACGCCTTCGTTTTACAACCGAGTTAAGGGCGACTTGCTGGAGGGGAAGGTACTAATAGTAGTTAAAAAAGTTGAAAAGCTTTAACAAATACGATAGTAATTAAGAGAAAATTGGGTACGTAATATAGAAAGGTAGAAATACTACTATAATAAAAAATACTAAAGTTAAGAATTTAAAAAGGGATAGTTAGTAATATTATTAATTAAGAACTTAAAATTAAAAGCTATGTTAGGAAAGCTTGTACTAAAGTTTATTGGATTATTTCGGGTCCTAAATAGGGTCGGTTCGCTAGTGTATCGCCTATATTTCCCGGATAAGTACGATAGGTTATATAATATATTTCCCGTTAGCTTACTTAAGCCATATATTCATAGGGTAGGATAGGAACCCCTACTAATACTAGAATTAAAAGATGATAAAGAATGGGAAGTTAAGGAGATCCGGAATAAATGGTAAATCGATAGCGAAATAAAGTAGTTAGTTAAGTAATTAGGATGGCTATTAGAGTATAATTAATAGCTAGTAAAAGAGGATTTAAGTAATATATTAAACTTAGTAGTAAAATTCGAAAGGGATTACGTAAAGAAGAGGTTACTTAAGTAGGAGAAGGGTAAAAAAGATAAGAAGGGGAAAAAGAGACCCCAACGCAATCCTTAATTACTAATATCCTATAATAGAAACAAAACGAAAAGAATAAAAAAGAGGTAAAACGCTGACGAAAACCCCCCAAATTAACGGTAAAAGACCCTAAATCTAATACTTAAAATATTTAATTTATATATCGGAAAAAGGTACCAAACGCTAATTTAACTTTAACGTATTTAGATTGTTAGGAATATTATCAGAGGAAACACCTTTTAATTTTAGCTGGTTAAAAATAAAAGCGAGAAGTTAGTGTTTGGCCAGGGACCAAGTATTATAGCCCACTTAGGAGGCATCTAGGCGAAACTTTTAGCGATATTTCTAAACTCGCAGCTTAAAAATGTACCGGGCGGTTAGCTCCTTGGCCTTAGCTTTACCCTAGAAAAGATTAGTAACTAAAACGTTAAAAAAAGGTAAGTGACGTATAACTCTCGGATTAAAAGTTAGGACCGGGCGAGGATCCAACTTAAGCCGAAGCTCCATCTTTTATACTAGTAGGGACTAGTAGCTAATAATAACGGCTTAGGTTAAGTTAGTAAAAAATTCTCCTAGGTGTAAAGCGGGTGAAAAGTTAATAAAAACTTACCGCGGCGGGCTTGCAGTTACTAGAAAGGCTATAGGTACGACGATAGGCCTTCTTAACGTTTTCGAATACCGTAATCAGCTTGTAGGCGCGGGCGGCGTATTTTTGGCGAATCGGGTCATTTTTATCGCAGGTATTTTAGGCGCTATTGGTTAAGTATAGTAAGGTTATTAAGTTAGCAAGGTCGCCTTTTATTCCAGCGATAACCTAATACCAATTCGTTAGTATTTCGCTATCGTTTTAATTGCGAAAAAACCTACCGGGAAGCAGGAGTTATTGCGAAAGGTGTACTGGTTGTACCGAGAGCTGGGCTTAACCCCGAAAACATAGCTAGGCGTTGGCAATTTATTAGAACCGGGCTTAAAGTACGCCAAAACAACGCTACGTACGTAATATATATAGGGATTGTTTTTAATAGCTAAAAAGCTATCCAATGAGTCAAAATCGATAGATGATATGGTAGCGAATCGCGTGCGAATTAATTAAGAAAGGGAAGGGGAATGGTCGGTCGTAATGGTAATAGTGAGGGTGGAAATTGGAGGAGCAAGTAGGGTAAAAGAGTTGGAAATGTTTTAACGGGGTAGGCAGAATTCGGCGGTAAAAAATAGGGGTTTGGTAATATAGTACCTTGAAAAGCGTGCTAGTAATTAAAAACGCGTTATTAGGAAAAACGCGCTAGCGAATTAGGTGTAACGTATTAGCGAAACGCGTCTAAATTGGTAATAGCTTAAACGCGTTTAACTTATTAACAACGAGTTAGTGATTTTACTAAGTTAAGTAATTCCGCAGTAAAGTTGGGGATAGCTTCTTGGAGAAGGGGGATAGTTGTAATGGGTACGGTGCAGCTGGCGAAACAATGGCGATTGGTTAGCGCTTAAATAGTGGCTGCAGCGCGCAGGCCTGCCAGGGGGAACTTCCCTCCGGCAAGAATCAGTCAATGCATCACTTACGACACAAGCTCAGTATCCCAGCAGTAACTCGCCAGCGTATCGCTTCAGTACCGGGGCATCTTCCTTGATCATCCTGCAGCTTGTTACAT
>Ga0247760_1002887_pt1 | contig 12136 bp, 5 predicted proteins | sample UWRJL171409R4_FD_179936 | JGI IMG/M metagenome (GOLD analysis project Ga0247760, IMG submission 179936) | Plant litter microbial communities from Arlington Agricultural Research Station in Wisconsin, United States - UWRJ-L171-409R-4 | ecosystem: Environmental > Terrestrial > Plant litter >...
TATTTATTTAATTGAGTGCGGTGCAACCCTTTTTTCCTTGCTGGCAGCTTTCAAGCAACAATCGTTCCCTCTTGATGCGCTAGCTGACCGCTGCGATCGCATGCCCTTACAAACCCCTCCAACCAGAGCTTGACCGACGAGCCGCCGCAACGAGGCAAACTCCCCCACCACGCAGTCGCCGACAATGGCGCGGTTAAAAATGTCGCCGCTGTCGTTACTGCTGTCGGCCGTCTTTTTCTTTTCGACCAATGTATTCGCCCTCTCGGCCGTGCTGGGCATCGACCTAGGGACCGAATACATCAAGGCGTCACTTGTCAAACCCGGCATCCCCCTCGAGATTGTCTTGACCAAGGATTCAAGGAGAAAAGAGATCTCGGCCGTCACATTCAAGCCCTCTCCCAATGGCGCAAAGACTGGCGAATACCCGGAGCGTGTCTACGGCTCCGACGCAATGGCCCTTGCCCCTCGATTCCCCGGTGACGTCTTCCCGAACCTGAAGCCCCTCGTGGGTCTCCCCGCCGACAGCGCCGAAGTAAAGGAGTACGTCCTCCGCCACCCAGGACTACAAACCGAGAAGCACAAGCTGCGTGGAACAGCATCTTTCAAGAGCGCAAAGGCGTTCACCCCCGAGGAGGAGGCATGGATGATCGAGGAGCTTCTAGCCATGCAGCTCCAAAGCATTCGAACCAACGCCGAAGCTCTCGCCGGCCCAGGTACCACAGTTCGCTCCGTCGTCCTGACTGTCCCACCCTTCTACACGACTGAGGAGAAGCGCGCTACCGAGATGGCCGCCGAGCTTGCCGGTCTCAAGGTCCTAGCCCTGATCAGCGACGGGTTGGCCGTTGGGCTGAACTACGCGACCAGCAGGCAGTTCCCCAATATTAACGAAGGAGCCAAGCCTGAATACCACATGATCTTCGATATGGGCGCCGGGTCGACCAAGGCCACCGTTTTGAAGTTTCAGAGCAGGACTGTCAAGGACATTGGCAAGTTCAATAAGACAGTTCAGGAGGTTCAGGTTCTCGGCAGCGGCTGGGATCGGACACTGGGCGGAGATGCCCTTAATTACCTTATCGTCGATGACATGGTGAAGCAATTCGTCGAGTCGCCCAAGGCCCAGAAAGCCTCGGTCGAGGCGGATAAGGTCAAGGCCCATGGCCGCGCTATCGCCAAGCTCACCAAGGAGGCGGAGCGCCTAAGACACATCCTGAGCGCCAATCAAGACACTCAGGGCAGCTTTGAGGGGCTCTACGATGATGTCGACTTCAAGTACAAGATTACTCGTGCCCACTTCGAGGAGATGGCTTCGAGCCACGCCGAGAGGGTCAACGCCGCTATTCACAAGACGCTCGCCGCCGCCAACATTGATATCAAGGACCTCAACTCCGTCATTCTTCACGGCGGAACCTCACGGACGCCTTTCGTTCAGAAGCAGCTCGAGAAAGTCCTCGGCAGTGCTGAAAAGATCCGCACCAATGTCAACTCGGATGAGGCCGCCGTTTTTGGCGCCGGATTCCGCGCTGCGGAGCTTAGCCCTAGCTTCCGTGTCAAGGAGATCCGCGTCTCCGACGGCGCCGTGTACCCTGTAGGCTTCAGGTGGAAGACGGACGAGGGAAAGCCCAAGCACCAGCGTCTCTGGACTGCGGTGTCACACCTTGGCGCACCCGCCAAGGAGGTCACCTTCACCAACAGCGAGGACTTCTCCATCGAATTCTATCAGCTCGTCGAATCACCCGTGACCGGAAATGAGGTCGAGGCCCCAACAAAGCTCTTCACGACTAAGAACCTGACAGCGTCAGTGGCTGAGCTAGTCGAAAAGTACAAGTGCGAAAAGGCCGATATGCGCCTCAAGGTCAGCGCTCGTCTTGCTAGCGACAATGGGGAGGTGGAAATCGCAAAGGCGACGATAGAATGTGAAGCGGAGGAGCCAGAGAAAGAGGGCATCATGGATGGCGTCAAGAACCTGTTCGGTTTTGGGAACAAGAAGGATGCGAGCAAGGACGGATCTGATTCCTCAACTGAGGAGGGAGCCGCCTCGTCATCCGCCAGCACAGAGACTACTTCCACCTCGACGAGCACCGCATCTTCAGCCTCCGACTCGGCCTCTGCGGATTCTAAACCCGCTGAGAAGAAGAAACAGCTTATCGTCATCCCAGTGAAGTTCACTCTGGAGAAGGTTGGAATGGCTCAGCTTCCCAAGGAGGACTACACGAAGGTCAAGGACCGCCTCAAGGCCTTCGATGCCTCAGACAGGGGCAGGAGACAACGTGAAGAAGCGCTTAACCAACTTGAGGCCTTCACCTACAAGGTCAGGGACCTCATTGAGAACCAAGCCTTCCTTGCGCACGCAACCGCCGAAGAGCGAGCAACACTGGAGAAGAAGAATAGTGACGCCAGTGACTGGCTCTACGGTGATGGTGCCGATGCGACTAAGGAAGAGTTGAAGACTCGCCTTAAGGGGCTTCAAGACATTGTGAATCCTGTTCAGAAGCGCATTGACGAGGCCGCTAAGCGCCCCGAGCTGATTCAGGGCCTCAAGGAGGCCCTGAAGAGCACAAAGGAGTTTTCTGCCAGCATGAGGAAGCAGATTGCGGACCACGAGGAATTCTTGGCTGCTCGGTCTGCCGCCGCAGAGACAATGGCCTCGTCGTCTACAGACGGGTCGGGGACCTTAACCGTGACCGGCACGCCAGCTGCTACTGGTGACTTTGATGGTTTGGAGGACGACGAGCCCGCCAGCGCCACCCTCAAGCTTGCCAATATGGATGAACTTGACAAGGAGCGCGGCCCCGTCCCCCCCCTTTACACGACCCAGGACCTCAAGGAGAGCGAGGACCTGCATGATTCCATTTCTAAGTGGCTCGAGGAGAAGCTGCAGGCCCAGGAGAAGCTCGGGGCAACTGATGATCCCGTCCTACTTTCCAAGGATCTGAAGGAGAAGCGCGACAGACTCGACAAGGCGGGCGTTGACCTTGCCATGAAGGGTGTGCGCAACTTTGAGAAGCGACAGAAGAAGGACAGCAAGACCAAGACCAAGACCAAGAAGGTTAAGGCGGGCTCTAAGACGAAGACAGCGGGCAAGCCTGACGCGACCCTGAAGTTTGGAGATGGCAACACTCTGAGCGATGAGGAGATTGAGCGGCTAATCAAATCTGCAAGGCAGCAGGCTGGACAGTCGGAGGAGACGCCCAAGGCTGGTGAGATGAAGAAGGAGGAACCCATCAAGCATGAAGAACTATAGACGTGTACCTGGTCGAGACGAATGGGTAATAGGTCATGGAATGGTGGAAGGGGCGCATTTGTTTCGGATCGGAGTTTGGGTGCGGATAACTACATGGACGTGAAAGTGTAGACTACCATATATACACGTTGCCAAAAAGGGAAAGTTCAAGACACAATGGCAGCATGTTTGGAGCAATTTGTGTGATTGTGATCGAGAAAGTAACGTGGTGGTGTTTGCGGACGCGGTGATGCTGAGGGGTACACAGCAGTCCCCTTCGCCAGTTCCCTCGTCCTTCCATGGTCTCGCCAGACAGCTTGTCATACCCGACTAGCTGCCGGGAATGGCCGACGCAGTGTACGCTTGACAACAGCGTGCTGTGTTGCTGTGTCATGAGCAGCCAGGGCAGGGGAGGGAAAATACACCTAGGTCATGCGGCACGGCAGACCGGACAGCCGCATACAGCGTTGCAGCTCCGCTATTTGGCTTCGCACTGCCGGGATGGAATACGCGTTAGGTACCGGGATGGGATGGGATGGTAACATCCCGCTCCTAGCTACCTACCTACCTACCTACGTAAAGTGCCTTGTCCGGAAAATTCTTGACTTTTTTTTTTTCTTTGCTGTTCCTTTCCGAACTGATTGTCCGAGACCTAGGTAGGCTGGAAAGCAAATAGGCGAGGCGAGCTTGCTTGCTTGCTTCCTTGCTTTTCTAGGTGCCTCCACCAGACCGGGACCAGACGGGACCTCCCGTCTATGACCTCAAAAGCAAACACCCACCCGGGCGTGGACTACATGTAGGCTAGACTAAACAAAGCCTGACCTGACCAGACTAGACTAGGCAGACAGACTAAGGCCGGACAGCGGAATGTCATGTCGCAGTCACGATCACCGCCTCCAGGGTGAGGAAAGTAGGTAGATACCTAGGTAGTAGGTAGGTAGGGTAGGTAAGGTACCGTAACCCTAGTTTGTGTTTATGTTGCAGACAGGTTAGCCGGTCGGCATGTAAGTATGCACAATTATAGGCATGCAGGCACACAGGCAAGTTGCGTTGCGTTTGCCCCGTCCGTCCGTTCCCGTGGAACATGGATATCCCGTCCTGGGAGGGAGTACCAAGCACCAAAGTGGCAAACCAGACGGCAAACGGGAGTTCTGGCCCGATCTAAGTATCAAAGGGTGTTTTCCTGTCTGTCTGAGGATATACATGCATGGGAGCTCATGTCCTATCTGATCTTGTGGGGAGAAAGGGCCCCATCATGGATCTTGTTGGGGAAGGTGGGTCTCTGTAATGAGGGCGGACCATGAGAGAGAGGTTTTGTGAGGAAGGAAGGAGCTCTCCACGTCATCTCACCCTCGACCTGCTCGGCGGTGAGAAAAACTAGCCTAACCTCACTCGGCCGAGGAGTGGCCGGAGTCCCAGCAAGCCAGGAACCAAGCAAGCAAGTACTGTCCTGGATGGGTGGGTAAGTGGAGCATGCCGTGTCACAGGGAGGAGAAACACGCAGTTAGGTACGTTGCTTGATGAAACGGAGTTTTCATCTGGATAGAAGCTTTGTGTTACGGACGTTTGCAGTCCAAGAAACCCCTGAAAAGGAATCCATTTTGTTTGCGTGAGACTTTCTGTGGTGGGGTCTCTCTCTCTCGCGAGGGCAAAACGGGAGATAGGTATGTTGTTATGTACCTATGTGCGAGGTAGATGGGTGGTTCCGGTCAGATATTTTCGACCCTGGGTGAAAGTGAAGTCAAAGTGATTCCCCGGGTGTATTTCTATCGTACGGCAAGACTCCGAAAGTGGTTTCTCATGAACATATTGCTTGGGAGTTTCATGACAGATGGCTGTTTCTTGCTAGGCCTTGCCGCTGGGAAGGAAATGCCAGACCTCAAATCATCTCAAGGGGACGTCAGCACTTCTCGCGGATGCCTCAAAAAACTAGGGATTCCATTCCTATGCTAGGTGGAAACACTGGATGCTTCAAATCACCTCTTGGGAGGGCTCAAAGTTTACACCATGGCCTTGAGAAGTTGGTAGCACAGCATACATACTCTGTACTTCTAAAGGGGTGAACGGAGAAGATGTTTCTCAACCTCCTTGGGGCATTTCCAGAAAGCCTCAATTCAGTTTGAGGTCCTGGACTGCGCGTAATCGAGGTTCATGAGACACGTGCTTGCCGTTAAGGTCCCATTCGTGCCTTCCGTTTTGGCTCACCATCCCAGGTTTGCCTTAATTTTCAGCACCCCTGGGATCACGAGGCCTTGCAGTGGCACCATTTAGCAAATTGCTCTGGTGTTCTCCTCCATCCAATTTGTCTCCCAACACTCACACGTTTTCCACTTCAAAAAGCACCCCGCCACCCAGCTTCACAGTGACGGGCATCTCTCCACGGATTTCTGCCTTCCTGTCTCTCTCTACTTTGTCGTTCTTGTCACTCATTCTCAGATATACTTTCGAGAAGCAGACAAACGCACGGAAAATGGCGATCCAGCTTTTCTCGATGTTCCTCGTTTTGCCCTTCTTGGGCTTTGTCAGCGCGTTGGCCAATCCTGGTTCTATTAACATCCAGGCCGAGCGCAAGCCCAATTTCACCCCGAACGGTCCTGCCGAGTACGTTCGCACCCTCCACAAATGGCAGATCGGCGCCCCCGAGGGCCTCCTTGCGATTAGCAAGCAGTGTGAGTAGTAAACCTCCTCCAAGTTTGCGTCGCCTGAGCTGAGCAAGCTTCCAGCCGGCAGTGTTGATGCCGAGACATTCGCCGATGACCGCGAGTATCTGAGCATGATTGGCGTCGGATCCCCGCCGCAGTATCTCAAAGTTGATATTGACACCGGTTCTGCCGACCTGTAAGTTGCCATCTATGCCGACTCTGGTAGTTCATCGAACATTGGCTAACGTCGACATCATAGCTGGGTATACTCGTCAGAGACGTCGACGAGAGAGCTCCAGAACCGCACCAAGTGGGAGCCCGAGATGTCATCGACCGCACACAAACTACCCAACACAACCTGGCAGATCTCGTATGGTGACGACAGTTATGCCTACGGAACTGCCTGGAAAGATACCGTGGTTATCGGAGGCATCAACATCACGGGAGCAGTGGTTGAGTCCGCAACGGAGGTGTCCGAGCAGTTGCTGTCAGACTTGGATCTCGCCGGTATATTCGGGGTTGCATTCAACCTCGCCAGTCGTGTTTACCCCCCGCAGCCGACAGTCTTCGAACTTCTCGGCCCTCTTCTCGACAGCAAGGTCCTCACCGCTGACCTGAAGTGGCACGCCGATGGAATCTATACCTTCGGACACATCAACTCATCACTGTACAAGGGCGACATCCATTATATCCCTCTCAAGGACGACGCAGAGTTCTGGCAGTTCAACTTTACCAAGTTCCACGTCGGGAACGAGTCCTATTGGTTGCTGTCACAATGGTCGGCCATCCTCGACACGGGCACCTCCCTGATGCTGCTGGACAATGAAATCGTCAAGATGTACTGGAGAACCGTTCCATCGGCTCAGTTGGACAACAGATACAACCTCTGGACCTACCCTTGCGACACGGTCCTGCCCGACTTCAGACTGGGTTTTGGCGACTGGGACGTCACCATTCCTGGCCATTACATTAACTATACCTATGTTGAGAACATGAATTCAACCTGCATGGGAGGGATTCAGAGCAACATGGGCGAAGAATTCTCCGTACTTGGCGACATGTTCTTGAAGGCCGTTTTTGCCATCTTCGACTTCGAGGGTAAGCGTATCGGCCTAGCTAAAAAGGCTCAACCCCTCAATTAGGGTTGTTTGTAAACCTAAAAGCTTCGGTTGTCTTATTAAGCAAAGAACGGCGGGCCGCGCTTCGGATCGTGCCATCTGGGGCGGGAAAAACGCACGTTTGATTCGCGAAGATTTGGTGTTTTAGGTGAAAGTTGGGCTTCAGGCGGTTGAATGTACCGGCAAAATGGAACGAATGTGTTCTAGATCTGAGGAAATACACACGTAAACTCACTTCGGGGCGATTTCTCAATGACCCGTGAGATGTCATGGAGTGACGAGATCATGAACGGTCCAACGGCTGAAATTTCGGCCATGGTTTCCCCACTGATCAGGGGTCTGGATCAGGGACCTGGTGCCAAAAATTAAGGGGCTTAAATTTCACTGCACGGCGCGATCATGTTTACTCGCGCTTGCAAAACAGCCCGCGCCAGCGTTTTTCGGGATGGAAGCAAGCTGTATTGGCTAGTTTGGAGGCACTGCAGTGGACTTTCACTGCCCTTGAGACAGAAATCCCGTCATGCACACCCAACTTCAAAATATGTCAAGGCTGTCCTGTTTCCTAGGCGGCAGCCACCACCCGAATCCGCCAGTATGGGAAACACTACCAAGCGAACAATCTCTGAGGCGTCGGGCCGTTGACTGTTCTCAGGGCTGCCAGCCAAGCTGTGAGGTTCATCGTTGTGCAGTTTGAGTTGCCTGGCAGGGAGATGGTTTGGTCACACTGACATGGCTGCCCTCAAGGCAAATAGGTCTGGACATCTCGGATATTACCCGCGGACTTGGTACGCATCTCTCCAGGGGAAAACGGTGGAATGACACATGAATGGTTGGTTGGTTGGGCGTTGACCGGCACACACACACACGTCTGAGGTGACAGGAGTCCAGACTTTTGATGGGCCCGGATCTGGCGGAAAGGTTAATAACGATGACTTGCAGGCCGCACGGTGCGTGAGGGGTATCCAATGTTGCATTCCGCGCTCCTGGGACAAACTATAACGCCCCCTCCCAAAAAAAAAAACTAGGTGTTCTTTCTGCATGGGCTAACTAGTGTAGCTCATTTGAAAGAGCAGAGAGCAGTGGAAAAAGTATCCCTCGTCGGGTGCTAGTAGTCTTCATAGTTAATGGTGCTCCTTGCACTCCCCCACCACCTAGCGACAGAGTGACAGGCGAGAAGGGGGCAAGCCTGATGTTGAAAATGGACTCGAGAAACGCCACGGAAATCAGGAACAGAAACAATATGTAATCATGTATATAAGATTTGATGCCCAACAATTAAACCCTACTACCATACGGAACGCTACTTTGCAAAAGCGAAATTGAACCAAAACAAAATGCAAGGATTGAGAGAGGGAAACCATCCGGGTGTAAAGTGAGAAGAACCCACCCTACATGACCGTCGCATTATCCTTTCTCCCAATCCCCATGCCGGTGTTGCGCAAAATATGATGTCGATTGTATGCAGTGTGTCGTCGTGGTGTGTTTACAGCGGGCTACAGGGGGGAGGGGGAGGGTCAAGTTATTGTCGTCCCCACTCTTGATGCTTGCGGCCTGAGCTTGCTTGTAAAACGATTGTGGTGGGGAGAAGGGCTGCTTGTTGCTGGATTGGCGAAAAAAGGTATTAGATAATTCTAGCGTGGCGGGCGTAGCATAAAATCAGAGTGTCGTCGTCGTCGCAGTCATGTCCCGCCGTCTTCTATCCGCATAAAGCATGTCGCGCAAGTGGGATGTGAGATGAGGCGAGCGCGAGTATGAGTGGCCGTTTCTGGTCGTATCCTCGAAGATGTCTTTAGAGGGAAATGGAACGAAATGGGGTATAGAGTTTGCGGAGAAGGTTACAGCCAGAGGGCAACGCAACGCAGAACGCGCGCTGAGTGCTGGAAAGCCAAAAATGCAGTAGCCGCTGGGGTGTGTGTGTTCTAGACATCCTTCTCGCCATCACCATCTGATCGAGACACAACCACATAGTCAGCAAAAGTCACGCTATCGGACATGGACTGGGCAGATGGCGAATTGCTCCCGTTTAACACCTTGACCCTGGCATAGGACGAGGTGGAAGATGAGGAGGAAGATAGGGGGAGGTTGCCGGATCCACGCAGGCGTGTCTGGGCGGGTGACCTAGGGGCAGCTCGCGGGGAAGGGACAGGTTCGCATTCACCTTCGCTTCCCACGGGCGTGGGTGGGAGTGCTCCCGGAACGGCCTGTTGGCTCTCCCTGGCGGTACCTGGCCGGCGGCCACCGTACTTGTTATACGACTGATCCCTGCTCTGACCACCGCTAGGCGGACGCTGGTTATCCTTCTCGGGAGGCGGTGGCGGGGCGTCCGCGTCGCTGAAAGCGTTGGCTACTGGCGGTCGCTGGGATCGAGGACTCCCGTTCTGCCGTCCGTTGGATACAAGGCCTGCAAGGCCTGGCTGTCCCTTGAGGCGCTGCTCCATCTCGCGGATTCTGGCCTCAAGAGCCTCGAGTTCCGAAGTCTGCGAGTTGAGCTGCTGTTTCCTGTGTTGTGGCGAACCTCGAGTCAGCCAAACTGCTCTTCCCATGGCCGGACTGGCCTGGGTGGAGGACAAATGGGCGAATCGAATCGCGTGCATCGTAGGGGAACTGACCGCTTCTCGACCTGTTCGTCAAGGTCTGCCACGCTGTTTTCAATGCGGAAGATGTCCATCAGTTCCTGCGAGAATGAGCGGGCAATGGTACTGTTGCAAAAACCTAGTTAGCAGCCATTTACATCAAGTCCGAGTGCATTAATCTGCCTCGAGGGCTGGTTCCGTCTGTGGACGGCAAACAAGCAGCACGTACGATTGTGGGCGACGGCCATTTGGCTTCCAGTCGCGGTCGAGCTCTTCGTCGGTCATTGTATCTTTTAGGGTAAGAATCTTAACGGAGAGAGGCTTGCGCTGACGTAGATGGTAAACTAGAGTTTGCGAAGGTGTGGTTGGAGTGGAGGACGGGATTGAAGGGTTCAAGAGCGTTGCGGGCTCGACGGGTCCCAGCAAGGTGCTAATAACCAGCGGCGAGCGGCAAGCGGCACGCTAGACACAGCGCTGTGCGACACCTCCTGACACTCCTGGCAGCTTGAGGTTGGGGGTGGCCCGATGCGGTAAGATAGTAGCCCAGGTTATTAGCTTAGCGGATAAGGGGTGAACAATGCATCAAATGCGCACCCACGAATGCAGGGTGGCGTTTTCCAAGTGCAACTGGTCCAGCAGATCACGGCGGGGGAGATGAGGTGGCTCAAGGTGGATCACCACCTCAGCCGGCGTGACTTGCTAGGCGACACAGATCTTGAGAGAAGCGAAATGGACTCGACTCCTGACAAAAGCGATGTGCTGCTGACTTTATCAACTCTCTTAAATCGGCGTCAGAAGCCCGTTCTCGATGGCGGCGGTGTTTCGGTGCCTGGTGGTCACGATGACTCTACGGACTGACCGCGCCGACAGCTGTCCATATGACGGGCGAGGCTGTTTGAGCGTTGACTTCTGCCTGCTCTGCTACTTGTCTTGCCTACTTCCATACTTGCGTATGATACCGAGAAGAGGTGAGTACAGGAGGCAGTTTTCAGCTCTCGCATTGTCGTGGTGATGCCAATCGTCGAGGGAGCCACCCACGATGCGGCATGACGGCCCCTTCGACCTCATATCGGTAACCACTAATTACGGGTGCATGAACCTGTCACACCGTACAGAGTACAAATTATTCTGTACCCACAATCAACATGTTACATTAAATATCCGCGCGCTCTGTGCATGACTTGGCTCCTTGTCCTATTCCGGGTTTCCAGGATTCTTGAATCTTGGATTTGGATGCTCATCGCTGGCTGGACTGAAATCATTTGGGTCATTGAACGTCGACATGGGTGAAGCAGGGGGCCATTTCCTGGCGCGGAGAAATGAGGGGCAGGCAGGTTCCCAGCTGGGGGCCGAGCCGCAAAACACATCCACCAGCGGGCTGACAAGTTTCTGCTCTTATTGACGCAGACACGATTGCTGTCTTGACTGGATTATCGAAAGAATCCAGCGAAGGTACCGTTGGCAGGTCCTTATTAGTAGGTATGGGATTTCCATAGCCAAAAAGTCTTACACGGAAACCGACAAGGTGTTCATTCCCATCCCTCGCCGATTGAGAGGTTTGCGGATCAGGACTCGGCTTGTCAAGCAACCACTGAATGACATCGCAGGTCTCGAGGCTGTGGGGGCAGGCAGCACTGATGCTTGCTGAGGCGATAGAGGGTGGCTAGTCAAACTCTACAATTTTGAGCACTGGACTTTGGAATGGTTGCTCACAATGCCACGGCTGCATGGAAGGCATTCTCACTTCACCTTTGTTTGATGCGAGAGCGTTGCAACCAAGCCAAGGGGGTTTCTAGATTTCGCCCATACCTGGACTCGTTTCCTGGAATCCTCGCGTCTACTACCTCATATTGCGTGTTCTATCTCGTAGAGATGGCAAGGGAAAAAAAGTAACTGACGTATCTCGAATCTCGATGGACTCCAGCTTCAGGCTCGCGGGTCGAGGTCTGTGCGCAGATGTCACGTGGGCTGGTTTTTTTGGGCTCTCTCCCACTGCGTGCATGCGATTGCCTTGCTTCCGCCAGCGCTCATTAACCATCGAACTCTGACACACCAACCGGGCATTTCTTCATCCCCAAGCATCAACCGAGACAAACCGCCGATCCACGTGACCTCTACCCATCGCGACCGAAAAAAATTTACCGCGACTGAGTGCTGCGAACGAACGCGCCCGCCTTTGACAACCCACCACGCTGCCTTTCGGCCTCCAGAAGCGACACCCTGCCCTGCTAATCATCACGACCCGGTGCACCCAGGCTGCCGGTTCGTCTTCGTCCAGGACGCGCTGTCTGATTGAACTTGGTGCGGGTTGCTGACCCGAGATAATCCAGATCGTGGCGCCAATCCACTTGCTTCCGAGGCGTGACGGGCCCCGCGGTCGCTGGCGAGGCCGGCTCGATTGGGGCATGAACATTCCACCGCCCTTCACACTACTCGAGTGCCTCTTCTTGTTCCGCGGGGTCGGCGCTCTCGGTCTCGACGAAGCGGCGTTTGCTCAGATCGCAAGCAGGATCGCAGAGAATGGATTTGTCAAAGACGACTCCAGATACAACCCTGAGCGGCTAACACCAAGCCGCTTACGGG
>Ga0247760_1002889_pt1 | contig 12131 bp, 17 predicted proteins | sample UWRJL171409R4_FD_179936 | JGI IMG/M metagenome (GOLD analysis project Ga0247760, IMG submission 179936) | Plant litter microbial communities from Arlington Agricultural Research Station in Wisconsin, United States - UWRJ-L171-409R-4 | ecosystem: Environmental > Terrestrial > Plant litter >...
CCTCGGAGGACTAGTGCCCGGCTAGCCAAACAACTAGTGCCCGTCTAGCAGGGCCCAAAATAAAACGCCCGGAGCATGCTCTCTGGTCCAGCCTCACCTTGAAATGCGCCTTTGCAAGCTGTTGGGAGACCCACCTTCACGTGATGCCTCCCCACCGCTGTCTGGCGCTAGTGTATTTATTTTGCACTTGCTCCATCCCCCACTCTCCTTCCACCTTTGCAACCTCACAATTTCCCACATCACCCTTCTACCTCTTCTCATCTCAGACTCTCATGATCCTTATCCATCATGGACGCTAACATGGGCGAGAAAATTCTCAACCGCTTGCTCGAGATGAACACCAAGATCGACAACATCACACGCGACTTGGGCGACCTCATCGACAATGTCGCACACAACTTGGGCCATCAAATGAGCGGCCTCGCGTCCCAGGTCAACACCCATCACGGCAGTGTGACAAGTTAGCTCAACAATGTGCAGGGTGACCTGGCCTGGGCGACTTCCTCACCAAGATGGAGAACCTACAAACCGAAACCGAGGATCTGCAAACCAAATTCACCACCCTCGATGCCAAAACTGCCGCCCACACAACAAACCATGGCATACTCGATGCTCGGGTAGCTGCTGTGTAGGTTTTTCTTTCTAAAACGGTTAGGATATGCTAACAACCCTGGTGTGAAAACAATAGCATCATTACACTTAAGAACTCGATGTTGGTTATTCGAGCTACCGATGCTATCAAAGCCCCATTCTCCACTCGAGCAGGTGCCGAACCGCGGGATTTCCCCGGATCCCTGGCCGAAATTGACAACCTTACTGTCGCGTCTCTAAACCAGATTCTCAATGAACTTAGCGTTCGTGTACTAGGCGGTACCAACGCCGCGGAAAAGCGGCGAATCCTCAAGCAGTGTTGCGGCATTATGCGAACTTGATAAGTTATCAGTCAGATTCACAATCAGGCACTGGTCGCATTCACAATATGGCATTAGTTAGATCCACAGCCAGGCACTGGTCACATTTTGGGCGTTAGTTGGGTTTACGTTTGGGCATAGGTTGGATCACTGCATTGGTCATGGGCATGGCATAATGGAGTTTGTATTTATCTTCTAGCCGGAAGACCTAGACTTGGCGTAATAATCTATCATGCAATCAGAGGCTCTACGATTGTGAGCTCTCGGGCCGGCGGTGAGACATGGCAGAAACGTTATCTGGACTGGCGGTGAGGAATCTGCCCCACGTCCACGTCTGATGGCGGACATGTGCGAATGGCGGGCTTCTGGCAGGGCAGTGGGCGAGCAGTGGCGGCGAGACAACAGCAAAAAACGTCGCGTCGCGCGAGAACAAGCGCCAGCAAGGCTCACCGGTCAACGGGTATCTACTCCCTAAGACGGCGGGCTCATTACAGCTAAGCTGGCTCAGGCAGGCGGCAGCAGATTCTGCTAAGAGCATCTCCTCGCGTGCAAGAAACTCTCGTCCCTCCGTCAATCAAGACGACGGTACGCCTTCGCCTCGACCACTTCCATCGCTCGCGACCTCGCTCTTGTCCTTTTCCGCGACTTCCATCGCCATCGATTCCATGCACTAGATTCCATCGCTCGCCACCTCGCTCTTTACCCTTCGAGCTCTTTCTCAACCTCGCGCTTACATTGCTCTTCATCGACAGTGCTTCCATTGCCCTCGCTTCCATCCATGCCACGCAACCACAACTCAGAGCGATGTCTGAGTTCAAATTAAATAAGGCTTCGTGGGATTTGGTACGGCCTACAAGCAATACATCAAGACGTATAGGCAATGCAGGAAGTCCCTTTTCAAACACGATGCCGCCTGTATGGTTCAAAGTCATGGCGTACTTTCTCAGTAAGCAGTCGTCCAATTCACCAGCTCAGACCTAGCTCAGACATCCCTCAATTGTAGTTGGGCCATTTGTTCCCACAATCGCAACCTTCGTCATGGAACAAAAAGCATACTTCTTTCCATTGCGTGCGGTACATCATGCACTCACAGAATTTCAATCTTTCGTGCTTCTACGCCATCAAACAGCGTCGACCCTCCATTTTTCGCTCTCGAGATGAACATTCCAACCCTGTGGTATTTCCCCGAGTTCTCGAGAGGATACACCAAAAGACCACACACATCCCTCGGTCCTTCCCAGCCTCGACAGCAGAAGCATGTTTCGCATTCAAGCTTATGATCCGTGTCCTCCAGGAAAGTGCTGTGGTATCCCGCTCTGCGCAATTCGCAGAGTGCCACCTCAATCGGTTCGAGAGCTAACCTTTTGGACACCCCATGTTCTTCCTCTGAGCAGCAACTCGATATCAAAAGCAACACCATGTTACTGAGCTCAGTCGCTGTTGTGAACTGGGGATGCAGCAGGCCAGTGTCCTCGCCAAATTGCGCATCCCAATCATGCCAGATAAAGACGAAGCGGTTCTGCCCCAAGTTGGCACAAGTCCAGTATCCGTCTCTCATAGAGTCTCCCGTGAGCGTCCATCCCTCGCCCGAAATATCCGACATGCGGATCATCCGGCCCAGAAGTGTGTCAACGGGTGTGGCCCTGGCTTCAGCCGCCCGAACGGATTCACTCCGTCCACCCCCGCGCTAGATCCCAGAATGGAAAATTCAGGCCACAGGTACATTCGGACATGGCATCTCAGATTGCTCGCCACGCTGATGACAAAGCCACCAAATTCATGGCGACTAGCCCAGCTCCACGATGGCGCGTGAAGGGGATTCCCGATGCGCAAACACTCTGGGCAGAAGATCGACCAAGCTTGGAGGAGTCCTCATTTATCGTTCCTTGGTTTTCCAGATCAGACTGCACGCCAGATCCTTCACCCAGCGTCCTGCGAGATAGTCGTCGCGAAGGACTTCGTGAAAGCGGGCGGCTAGACCTGAAAGGCCGGGGGATACATCCTGTGCATTGGTCCAGCTCAAGCCCACAAACCTTTCAACGACAGTGTTTTATTGAACTCGTCGCAGACTGATAGTCTCAGTTGGGCCGGAGGCAACGGGTGAAATGTACAGGTATTCCTCAACAGCTGGACGTTCGTCTGGAAACTTCTCCATGCAAGATGAAGATGCCAGAACGCAGATAGTCAAAGAAGCTCCCTCGTAAATGAGCGACATGTCTTGACTCTGCTCCTCCCAGTTTTGCTTGCTATCTTGGAGTATACAGAGCGCATTAATCCAGAGATACCGGATATCGAGCGTTCTACAGACCCGGAAGGCGTCTCGCACCATAGGTAAGGGCTGCTCGCTTGGGATCTTTTGACATAGGCTCAAAATATTGTTGTTAGTGAGCTTGAACTGCTTCGCGGCGTCCTCAGGGGACCCCAACAGCAGCTCAGGGCAGTGTACTGGGCAGGTAGTCTATCTTAGTTCTCGTACACGACGAATTTGACATGGCCATCATTTGACAAGTCGATGAGCCGTGTTGACATAAACTTGGGTTCGTTTGGTGTGTCTTTAAGTTGTGACTCCTACAGCGCAGCAAGGCCGCCACTTGGGTCTGGAAAAGACCGACAGATTATAGGCTTCTTCCTCTTGCTCTCTCTGCCGTACAGGCGTTTCTCAGGCCTAATGGGGCTAATCCGGTGGTTTCTGAGGGCTTTGGAGGCGTCGCTCAAGGCCGTTGGCAGATGCTCGATAGGGGTCGGCGTTACGAAGAGACTGTCAGAATCGCGTCGCCTTGCCAAAAGGAGGGACCTCGAGACTGGCTTCCTTGGCGAAGAAGCTGCTGCTTCAGTCCCACGACGGTCGTGGTAAAAGCCTCTAACGCTATTGTCTTTCGATTTTGAACACACTCGCAATGTCCTGCGACCACGGCAAATTGTGACCGTGCGAAAAAACAGACGCCATTGCCTCCGGCCTTTCTATCGTCTGCGTTATCTCGAGCTCGTCGACTTGATGTGCCTGCTAGAACTTTCTCTAAAAAGGCTCCTGCTTGCTGGTAGATGCTATCGAAAGGCGCGTCGTCGCTTTCAGGGCCGCCGGTGGCCTCGTAAAGGGCCTTCGTTTTGCGGTTGCTTGACAAAAATAACAGACAGGAACGAGAAAGTATTGATCGTGGAATTCGCTTGAGTGCCCGAGGATTACGGATTACCCCACACTGACTGCCAAATCCCAACACAGGCCTGGCAGCCCCCAGAGCTGGCAAATTTGGAAGACATAGCATCAATGGTTGCTCAGACCTGGAAGGTATCTCAGCACAGAGCCTACTCTCAAGTTCAACGCACATTGGTCACTTTTTGGGCCAGTGGGCATCGCCGTAGAGGCTGGCCCCAGGGTTGGCTGCACGTGGAGTCCTCGAAGAGACAAGAATTTCAATCATCTGACTAAGGCCGCGTGGCCCAATGGTTAGGGCGCCAGATTTCGGCTCTGGAGATTGTGCGTTCGAGTCGCACCGTGGTCGATGATTTCTTTTTTGCTCTATGTGGATGGCGTGGAGGTGAGGATTTACTGGGGTAGAGTGGTTGTAGATGCAAGGGATTGCAGTTGTCTAGTGTCGTGTCAAGCTCGCAGCGGCTGACGACGGGACGGGCAGTGCCGCTTTTGCCGTAACGAGGAACTGGGAGCATATCAACGGGGATATGCAGGCCAAGTCTGGTTCTTACTCATCACAGCTTTAGTTTACAACTGCTTACATGCGTACTGCCGGGGGTTCGTCTAGCCAGGAACTGCTTCTATGGTGAGCACAGGGTACGATCCATCTCTCTGTAGTGTAGTGCTATCAATTTAGACTTATTGCCACTTAGTAACTGCTTTGTAATGCTAAGGGGAAAATTAGGAGAAGCTTAGGACAAATCAGCTGCAGCTCACCCCAGCTCAGGACGACAAACGAAAAAAGAAATTTCGTGTGTCCAGATTCGTCTCAGATAACCAGGCTGTTATGGTTGAAAAGAGAGAGAATCCTCATAGTGTTGAGCTTTACGTGTGGAGTGTGGTTACGGAGCACTGCGGAGGCCAACGGAGCCTGACGGAGCACTGTGGGGTCACCAGAAGTTATTTCTCAGAAGTACCCTCCTATAGAAAACAATAAAAACTATACCTTCCAAACGGATTACGTCAATGGCATTGATGGGCGCTGATAGGCGCGCCTCAAAACGGAATGGTGGGTGGGGCTAGTACTGCACTAGTGTTTAAAAAGCCAGAGTACCAGGTCAGCGAGATCGGCGAGAATGACGCCCAGGCAAGTAAACATGGGTATTTACAAGTTCCTCATTACAGTTTGCACAAGATTTGAATTTTTTGCCCCACTTGTCACTATCGGCTCTCAAAATGAAACGGCTACCGAGTGGGATTTGTTATGTAGGATTGCTGGCCAAGCTCTCAGCTGCACTCCGTCGGACCGCCGATCGGCTTGGAACGACCAAGCCATCCTCCTGACAGCACTGCAACATGGCCAGGCGCAAGCCGCCCCAGCGGCATATGCCGGCCCATTCGCTGAATCAGACTTTAATCAGGGCTGGTGTGGTCTCACCCGTGAAGTTCAGCCTTGCAGCCTATCTCCTCGACTTGGCCCCCTTTCGCCAAACAAAAATTCCGCCGCCTTTTCCTGCTGCCTTAGGCTACAAGATATCCTCCAAACTTCCGCCCCCTAGCCATAATGAAGCCTGCTCAGGATAGGCAGTCGCCGTTGGCATCTATACCGTGAGTATGAGAGGCTTTCACAATCTTTTTTTCTCTCGTTTTTTCTTTTTTCATTTTCTTTGCTAGCTGGCTGGCCAATAAAGCTGTAAATCACTAACACCGCTGCAGTCTGCAATCCTAGTTAGCTGTCTTTGGCGCCTTCCTCGCTCTGTTCGGTACCGTCGGCTTCCTCAACGCGTACGGTGTCTTTCAGGCTTACTACCAGCAGCACCTCCTCGCCGATCGGTCAGCATCGGACATTGCCTGGATCGGATCCGTCTCTGTCTTTCTCTTGTACCTCGGCGCGGGGTTCGCCGGGCCTCTTGTCGACCGATTCGGGCCGACACGACTGCTCTACGTGGGCAGCCTCGGGCTGCTGGCTGCCGTGTTTGCCACGTCCCTCTGCGAGACGTACTGGCAGCTCCTCTTAGCACAGGGCGTGCTCCTGGGGGCCGCCATGTCGCTTGTGTTTTGCACGCCCCTGGGCGTGGTCATGAGGCATATGCCGCACCATCGCGGCCTAGCCGTGGGCTTGGCTATCGGAGGCGCCTCGGTTGGCGGCGTGGTTTGGCCCGTCATGCTCCAGCGGCTCCTCGAGTATCACGAGCTAAGCTTTGCATGGTCGTTGCGTGCCACCGGCCTCGCCCTGGCCCCGCTGCTGGCCATGGTCTACTTCACCGTGGTCGAACCGCCGAGTCCACGCTCCACCCCGCCCGCCCCAAGCGTAGACAGTCCCTCGGAAGCGGAAGAGAAAGGTAAGGAGGAAGTAGAGCAGTAGAGAGAGAAGATAGTTAAAGTGGCCGTTACGACCGCTAAATGCGTCCGCCGTGTCGACTTCTCCGTCTGGATGAATCGCACTTACATTATCCTCTGTGCCGGCTTAGCCATTTCCTTTCTCGGCTGGTTCATTCCAATCTTTTATATCTCCGCCTACGCCATCGCCCAGGGTCAGTCCTCCTCAGTAGCCTTCTATCTCGTCCCGGGGCTCAACGCCGCTTCTTGCCTCGGGAGAGTCATACCTGGCTAGCTAGCGGACAGGTACGGCCATTATAATTTTCGCGCCATGTTGACGATCCTAACGGGGATCATTGGCTTCTGCTGGACGAAAGCAACCACTTTGGCCGGGCTGGTAGTTTGGACGCTGGCTTACGGATTTCCTTCCGGTGTATGCATGCCCCATCCACCTAGCTCCTTCCCTCTACTGCCTCCCGTAGTTATCTAGAAATGATGATCCCAGAGCCACTGAACCGTCATAATCGTCTATGCCGTCATCAGTCTGCAGGCAGCTTGTGCCGGAAAAGTCACATCTCACCAGAACCAAGGGACAGCTGTCGGGTTTTTAATGGCTTGCTTGTCCGTCAGGTAGGTACCCGGTATCTGGGTTATCTCTCGGCCCCTAAGCCACGATTCTTTTCATCTGCGGTGAATTGAATCACCTGCACACTGATTTTGAATGACCGCTTTTGCTGACTGCGCTGGATGACATTCTAACTATAGTTGAGGCGATACGTGGCGCTCGGACAGCCTTCCACCTCTATCAAGACACAATCATGGTAGGTCCAATGGGCGCCTTCTTGGACCTGCCTCACCTAGTTCCCGCCCCCGGGGATCAAAATCCCTGTGTGCGCCAAGCCTTACAGCGCCTGCGAGACCAAGTGCTCCACGAATCTGACAAGAACAGCAGTGCAGCAGTTGCAGATGTTCCTGGACCATGGGACTCGACCCCAATCGGTTGGCCGCTGCTTGGATGGCTTCAGTCGACGGCAGCTATTGGGCTCGTCTTCGCGATAACCAACCCCACGCGGTTCTGGTCTTCGCCTACAGCACCCTTCTCATCCGCGCTTCAGAGCACGAATGCTGGTGGATATCCGGATGGTCTGAGCGGGTTTTGCAGGCTTGCAGCGCCATCCTCCCAGCTCTCTAGCGAAGCTAGAGAGCCAGGAGTTGAGGATGGGGGCGCTTAAGACTACACTTTCGGGTCTGACTTGAAGCAAGCGAAATATCGTTAAATTTGTCTGAAAAGAACGTGTTTAGGCTAATCCATTCAATCCTAACTGAATTGTGCTTAACTCTCCTCCAATCAATGGTTACTAAACTTGAAGTGAACAATGGTTACTGAGCTTGAAGAGAATGACTGGCCCCCGGTTTGCGCAACCCCTTTCCCCTTTCCCCTCTCTGCCATTTCCAACCTTCGCATGGCATGGCAAATAGAACGTCGCAAATAAACTCGTACCCCCTGATACCTACCCAGGGCAGCATGATTCCCCCTCACCCACTTGAACAGACTCACCGGCCGCCACGTGTCGACGCTCACTCTGTCTCCGTCTCGTTCTGTGCCTGGCGCCCGCTGCCGACACGGTAGTACGAGCTGACCCCTCTAACCACCGCGCCGCCGAAGCCATCGCAGTCACCGATGCGGAATCTGCCATCGCCGCCATCGGCCCAGCCGTGTTCCCACAGCGGGCCTGGGGCGCAGTTCACATTATCCCAGAAGGTGGCGTACTGGTGCGAGCCGCCGTAGTACGTCGGCTTGTAGGACTTGAAGCCGTTCATCCAGCCGGCGCAGGTGTTATCGTAGACGTTGACTTCCTGGGTACTGCCCGTGCAGCCCTCATTGCTATAGGTGATGATGACGAAGGCGCTAGCCTGGGTGGCCAGGCCGAGGGCGGTGAGGGTGGTGGCCATAGTGGAGAATGAGAGCTGCATTGTGTTTGGGGCTCAGTTGGTGATGGATGGCGAAGTGAATTTTAGAAGTGTCTTAACAGACGAGACTTGTATAATGGGTTGCTGAAGTAGTAGGCTCAAGATTTGAGGAAAAGAGTCTTACGGGCGGTGCGTGTGGGAAGTGGTCTGGTAGAGGGTGGGGAGTGAAGATGGAAGGAAAAGTACCTGTCAGCGAGAGGGAGGTGCAGATATAAATACTCCAGGCCATTGATTTCTTGTACGCCCAAGGAATGGCAGTAATTGAAATAAGAACGTCTGTTGCGCACTGACCTCGCGGATGTTTTTTTGTCCTTTTACCTAATTCCATGCATGGCACCAGCGTTGGCATAGGATACCAAAGATATCAACAACCATTAAACTGTGCCACTGCACATTCGCATCACGCCCATCCTCGAATGTGACCTTCGCCCCCTGCGCCAAGTTGCTCCTGGCGAGGAGACCACTTAGATAAAGCGATGCAAGGCAGAGTCGTACCCAGGAGGGTCGTCTGTGGCACAGCAACCAATGGGATTCGCGAACAACAATAAGACGTGGTTACACAGGATCGGCAATGTACCTTAGAGACTCGAGATGAGGTTCGCGCTCGGGTCTCGTAGGATCATGCCTTGCACATCGTCCTATCAACACCTAGCATTCCAATTCCAGACTCACATTGTTAGCCCTGCTGTCTTAGCAACCTCGTCGCATGGTCTCGGCCAGGGTCTGGCGCAACCTACTTGATGGAGAGTTTGTGGATGGTTCCGCTGTTGGTGAGCCAGATTTATGAATCATCCGTGCAGACGCAGCTAGACCCTGACTGATCCCTCCGCCACGTCCTCCTGTTGCATTCAGCTCGTCCAACCGTGAAAGATGGCTTGACCGGAATCCTAGTGTACGACGTTACACCAGGACCTTTCCGGCCCCTCGTCACCATACGTATATGAGAAGGGGGGGGGCTTCAATGCCCACCATCTCTAATTTGCCCCCGACTTTACGGATGACTTTAGAGGGCTGACAGAGCGTTGGACACTGGGTCTCAACTTGCCGACCCACTCCTACTGGCCAATAATTCTTGATTCTCTAACAACGCCACTAGTGGTGATATTCCTGGTGTCATATAGGTTTGGCCTCGTGCTCGAGGAGGTGGGGCAGCTTGAGCGGCGTAGCGAGGGGCTTTATGACAAGAGTGTGTAGAGGAGAGTTAGCTTCGCCTGTGCATACTGGTCCGATACCATTATGCATCCTAAGAATTGGGCTCCGTATATCCACTTGGTTAAAGAACAAGTTGTAGGATGAATATTCCGCTCGTGCATGGGGACTTTGGAAGTGCTCTCGCTGCTGCTGCGTGTTTCTGGGAGGCGAAACATGTGGGGCGGTTGGTTGAGGCTGGTGCGGTTCTAGACTAGTTGCTTGGGCATGGTCTGTACAGGACGGCGTTGGAAACTGCTGAGGCGGGTTTGGAAGATGGAGAGGGGGCGCTAAGACACAGTAATCTTGTGATGAGGTGGAAGGGGCTGACGAAGAAGAGGATGGCATAGGGTATGGAGGTACTGAGGGGGTTGATGGGGACGACGAGCAGATGAAATGGGGTGAACGGCGAAACGGGTTACTACGGATTTTTCCGCAGAGGTTGCGGACACTATTAACGAAAGTCAAACTAAGTTGGGTGGCAAAAACGTACTTTGTCAATGATATGCCCGTCTTCCGCACACCAGGCAAAGAAACTGCAAGACAAATAATTGAGAACCAACGAATCAAACCCATCCTCCCTGAAGTGACTAAAGTTTGGCCTCCTCGTGCGAAACGAGTTGTGAAACCAACTCCTCTAGACCCTCGGCATTCTCTAAGAGCTTTTGGCGTCATTTTCCGAAGCAATATATAGGGTTCTCAAAGGAGTTTTGACTTTCTCCGAGAGAGTTCTGTCGTTCTTCTTTGAGGGAGTTGCGGCGGGAGAATTTTGGGTTTGTTCTCCGAGGGAGCTTTGACGTTGTTCTTCGGGAAAGTTCTGAGGCCGTTGTTCTCATAGGTCATACCGAAGATTTCGAGGGCGCTTTAGTACTTCAGATCCGGTGCGGAGGGTCTGGCGAGGGCATTGGAGAGCTATTTGGCATCCTTCATCTGCAGTTACAGAGTCTCATGGTAGGCGGCGCGGCAGTGGCTGCAGAGGCAGCACTCACGCCCCGGGAGGGCGAAGGCCTTGCCATGCATGAACTTTGCAAACGGGGCCATGATGGCGTGGAAGCGGCAGAACTGAGCGTACGGAGGAGGAGTCAGGGTCTTGCCGTATGCGGCACGCTAGTCTGGGTCGAAGAGGAAGCCGTAGGTCTTCCTGACTGCGACGAAGGCAGCCGACTGGGTCTCAGGGGCGTTTTCTGTCCTGCTGTCGGATAAGTTTTGAGAGATATCATAAGATACGCGCTACGAATCTCCTTCGCTGTAGCGCCTTGACGGGCTCTAAGCGTCTTGTAGTGAGGGTTGTCATTGTTGCGGCGGAGAGCTGTCGAACTGCAGCCGTGGCGCTCAGGCGCTCTACGGACCGTGCTCCGTTAAAGCACAGGAACCACTGATCAGGTGCTCTCCCCATACACAGGGAGCTTTCTTTTGTGTATAACTAGCCGGGGCTTCGCCCCCCCCTTTTTTTTTCTACCTAAATTAAGTCACTTTGCAACTGCATTTCCACTGCTCGCGAGCCCCTCGATTCCTCAGCGGCCAATCCGAACACAGATTTACATCAAGGGCCCCGCGTCGACAATTTGTCGCAGACCTGTACGACAACGGGAACTCTGGGAGAAGGCGGGGGGAACTTTTGCTAGGGAGATCTATCTTCATTTATTGGCCTGGATGATGCCAAACTAGCGTGGTGTCCCAGACATGCAGAGCAATCGTACCTGAAGGCATGTAGGGCAGGTGGCACAGCAACGGCGCGTTCGATGGTGGAATTTTATTAAAAGAGGGTGATTTCCGGTTTCTTGGTTATCCCTTGCTTCCTAGGCCGGCTTTTTGCATGTTCCCGCCCAAGCGGCACCGCACTGCGTGCAATGGACTGGGCAGCGCTCCGGCCGTTCTTCATGGAATGACCTGGGTTGGAACTACTGCGTCATTCAATCCATAGCAACGTGAGGCAATCCCAACATCTCCAACTTCACAACGAATTACTCGCCAAGTATATCTGTAACCGGCGGATGATTCCTCAGTCGCAAGTCCAAGAGTCTGAGAGCTAATTGTGGACCAGATAAGCAATCCCATTCGCAACAATGGTTCAAGTCATCTAAATAACCTCACTTCCATTCCACAGACGATCTGGGCCCTGACCCGAGCTTTTGGGTCCGCACAGTACATAAATTACACAGCAGCAACTGAAGCCACTGTATTGCCTGTGGTCTCAGCCGCATGGCATGGCGTTTTTCACATCGTACCATCACCATGGTATCTTACTTCATCACTGCGTTATCACCACGCAGGATCCTGTTTTGGTAGAATGGCTAACGGTTGCAAGCACGGCTTTGCCGAGCCATTACTACGTGGTAACCACCCCATGGAATCCTTTCCCAGATAAAAGGAATCGAGGAAGTCAGCCGCGGCAGCGATTCCAATCCCATTCATAATAAAAACTCGGACCGGCTCCAGAAATCTGAACTCGTCTCTCCCTCTCTCTGCCTCCCCAGCACACTCCAGTCGAGATCACCAAGAATCCCATCATCATCCCAGACAACAACACCGTGACCTCCAACATGCCAGCCCAAACAACCCGCACCATGTCATCAACAAACCAAAACCAAAACCACCAAGCCCCCCCACGA